>Ga0307442_1000817_pt1 | contig 15415 bp, 8 predicted proteins | sample SalMarWE160430MG_FD_202143 | JGI IMG/M metagenome (GOLD analysis project Ga0307442, IMG submission 202143) | Salt marsh sediment microbial communities from the Plum Island Ecosystem LTER, Massachusetts, United States - WE1604-30 | ecosystem: Environmental > Aquatic > Marine > Intertidal zone >...
CCGCCGAAATTGTGCCGCTTGATGACGCCGGCGAAGCCCTTGCCGATCGAGGTGCCGGTCACGTCGACGAACTGCCCGGGCACGAAATGCTCGGCGGTGATCTCCGCGCCGACGGCGATCAGGTTCTCCGGGCTCACGCGGAACTCGGCGACCTTGCGCTTCGGCTCGACCTCGGCGCGGGCGAAGTGGCCCCTGAGCGCCTTCGGCGTTCCCTTCGGCTTGCGCCTGCCGACGCCGAGCTGCACGGCGGTGTAGCCGTCCTTCTCAGCCGTCCGCTGCGCCACCACCTGGCAATTGTCGACGCGCAGCACCGTCACCGGCACGTGCTCGCCGGCCTCGGTGTAGATGCGGGTCATCCCCAGCTTCTGTGCAATCACGCCTGAACGCATGATCTCTTTGCCTCGTCAGCGCCTTCGCGCCCAAGAATTCCTAAAGCTTGATCTCGACGTCGACGCCGGCCGCAAGGTCGAGCTTCATCAAAGCGTCGACGGTCTGCGGGGTAGGCTCGATGATGTCGAGCAGCCGCTTGTGGGTGCGAATCTCGAATTGCTCGCGGGACTTCTTGTCGACGTGCGGCGAGCGGTTGACCGTGAACTTCTCGATCCGGCTCGGCAGCGGGATGGGCCCACGCACCTGCGCGCCCGTCCGCTTCGCCGTGGAGACGATCTCCGCGGTCGAGGAATCGAGCACGCGGTGATCGAACGCCTTCAGGCGGATGCGAATGTTCTGGCCGTTCATGTCTCTTGTCCTTCAAGAGAACGGGCGCGGCGGATTGGCCGCGCCCGTTTCTCGCTACTCGATGATCGAAGCCACAATTCCAGCGCCAACCGTGCGGCCGCCCTCGCGGATGGCGAAGCGGAGCTTCTCCTCCATGGCAATCGGCACGATGAGCGACACCGTCATCTCCACGTTGTCGCCCGGCATCACCATCTCGGTGCCTTCCGGCAGCTCAACGACACCGGTCACGTCGGTGGTGCGGAAGTAGAACTGCGGGCGATAGTTGGTGAAGAACGGCGTATGCCGGCCGCCCTCCTCCTTCGTTAGGATGTAGGCCTCGGCCTTGAACTTGGTATGCGGGGTGACCGAGCCCGGCTTGCACAGCACCTGGCCGCGCTCCACACCCTCGCGCTCCACGCCGCGCAGCAGACAGCCGACGTTGTCGCCCGCCTGGCCCTGGTCGAGCAGCTTGCGGAACATCTCCACGCCCGTGACCACGGTCTTGGAGGTCGGGCGGATGCCGACGATCTCGACTTCCTCGCCGACCTTGATGACGCCGCGCTCGACGCGGCCGGTGACCACGGTGCCGCGGCCGGAGATGGAGAACACATCCTCGATCGGCATCAGGAACGGCTGGTCGATCGGGCGCTCCGGCGTCGGGATGTATTCGTCGACCGCCTTCATCAGCTCCTTCACGGCATTCTCGCCGATCTCCGGGGTCTTGCCCTCCAGCGCAGCAAGCGCCGAGCCCCTGATGATCGGAATGTCGTCGCCCGGGAATTCGTAGCTGGAGAGGAGCTCGCGCACCTCCAGCTCGACGAGGTCGAGAAGCTCCGGATCGTCGACCTGGTCGACCTTGTTCATGAACACGACGAGCGCCGGCACGCCGACCTGACGGGCGAGCAGGATGTGCTCACGGGTCTGCGGCATCGGGCCGTCGGCCGCGGAGACCACCAGAATCGCGCCGTCCATCTGCGCCGCGCCGGTGATCATGTTCTTCACGTAGTCGGCGTGGCCGGGGCAGTCGACGTGCGCGTAGTGGCGGTTCGCGGTCTCGTATTCGACGTGAGCGGTGTTGATCGTAATGCCGCGCGCCTTTTCCTCCGGCGCCGCGTCGATCTGCTCATAGGTCCGGAATTCGCCGAACTGCTTGGTGATCGCCGCCGTCAGCGTCGTCTTGCCGTGATCGACGTGCCCGATCGTCCCGATGTTGCAATGCGGCTTGTTCCGCTCGAACTTTGCTTTTGCCATCAGCTCTCTCCGTCTGACTTTCCCCGCCTGTCCTCGACCGGATCAGGCGTATTTCGATTGAATTTCCTGCGCGACCTGGCTCGGCACTTGCGCATAGTGGTCGAACTGCATCGTGTACTGCGCCCGCCCCTGGCTCATGGAGCGTAGCGTGTTCACGTACCCGAACATGTTGGCGAGCGGGACCATGGCGTTGATGACGGTGGCGTTGCCCCGCATCTCAGTTCCCTGCACCTGCCCGCGCCGCGAGTTGAGGTCGCCGATCACCGAGCCGGCATAGTCGTCGGGCGTCACCACCTCGACCTTCATGATCGGCTCGAGCAGCACCGGCCGCGCCTTCTGCACACCCTCGCGGAAAGCGGCGCGCCCGGCGATCTCGAAGGCGAGCACCGAGGAGTCCACCTCATGGTGCTTGCCGTCGCGCAGAACCGCCTTGATGTCGACCATCGGGAAGCCGGCAATGACGCCGCCGTTCAGCGCGCCCTTGATGCCCTTCTCGACCCCGGGGATGTATTCACGCGGGACGTTGCCGCCGACGACCTCGTTCTCGAACTGGAACCCGGTGCCGGCGGGAAGCGGCTCGAAGCGCATGATCACGCGCGCAAACTGGCCCGTGCCGCCGGTCTGCTTCTTGTGGGTGTAGTCGACATCGGAGGTCTGCGTGATCGTCTCGCGGTAGGCCACCTGCGGCTGGCCGACGGTCGCGTCGACCTTGAACTCGCGCTTCATGCGATCGACGATGATGTCGAGGTGAAGCTCGCCCATGCCGGCGATGATGGTCTGCCCGGACTCCTCGTCCGTCTTGACGCGGAAGGAAGGGTCCTCGGCCGCAAGGCGCTGCAGCGCCAGGCCCATCTTCTCCTGATCGGCCTTGGTGTTCGGCTCGATGGCGATCTCGATGACCGGATCAGGGAACTCCATGCGCTCCAGGATCACCGGCTTCTGCGCATCGCACAGCGTGTCGCCGGTCGTCGTGTCCTTGAGGCCGACCACCGCGACGATGTCGCCGGCATAGGCCTCCTTGATCTCTTCGCGGTTGTTGGCGTGCATGAGCAGCATTCGCCCGATGCGCTCGCGCTTCTCCTTCACCGTGTTCATCAGCGCGGAGCCGGACTGCAGCACGCCGGAATAGATGCGGCAGAAGGTCAGCGTACCGACGAAGGGATCGTTCATGACCTTGAAGGCGAGCATTGCGAGCGGCTCGCCGTCGCTCGACTTCCGCTCTATCTCGGCGTTCGATTTCGGATCGATGCCCTTGATGGCGGGAACTTCAACGGGGCTCGGGAGGAAATCGATCACCGCGTCGAGGAGCGGCTGTACGCCTTTGTTCTTGAATGCCGAGCCGCAGAGGATGGGAAAGAACTTTACGCTTACGGTGCCTTTACGGATGAGCTTTCGCAGCGTGCCCGCATCTGGCTGATTGCCTTCGAGGTAGGCGGCCATGGCGTCGTCGTCGAGCTCGACCGCGGCCTCGACCATCTTCTCGCGCCACGCCTCGGCCTGCTCTTTCAGGTCGGCCGGAATCTCCACGACGTCCCACTCGGCGCCGAGCGTCTCGTCGCGCCATACGACCGCCTTCATCTCGACGAGATCGACGACGCCCTTGAAGGCCGTCTCCGAGCCGATCGGAAGCTGGACGACGACGGGAACCGCGCCGAGGCGATCCTCGATCATCTCCACACAGCGGAAGAAATCGGCGCCGGTCTTGTCCATCTTGTTGACGAAGACCATGCGCGGGACTTTGTACTTGTCGGCCTGCCGCCAGACGGTCTCCGTCTGCGGCTCCACGCCGGCATTCGCGTCGAGCAGCGCGATGGCGCCGTCGAGCACGCGTAGCGAGCGCTCCACCTCGATGGTGAAGTCCACATGGCCGGGCGTGTCGATGATGTTGAAGCGGCGCTTCTTGCCGTCGCGCCCTTCCCAGAAGGTGGTCGTCGCGGCAGACGTGATGGTGATGCCGCGCTCCTGCTCCTGCTCCATCCAGTCCATGGTGGCGGCGCCCTCATGGACCTCGCCCATCTTGTGGCTCTTGCCGGTGTAGAAAAGGACCCGCTCGGTGGTCGTCGTCTTGCCGGCATCGATGTGGGCCATGATGCCGAAGTTGCGGTAGTCCTCGATTTTGTAGTCGCGCGCCATCGCCTTAGTCCCGTCTCACCAGCGGTAGTGCGAGAAGGCGCGGTTCGCTTCCGCCATGCGGTGCGTATCTTCGCGCTTCTTGACCGCGTTGCCGCGATTGTTGGCGGCGTCGAGCAATTCCCCGGAGAGCTTGTCTTCCATGGTCCGCTCGTTGCGGCTGCGCGCGGCGGCGATCAGCCAGCGGATCGCAAGCGCCTGGCGGCGCTCGACGCGCACCTCGACCGGCACCTGGTAGGTGGCGCCGCCGACGCGCCGCGAGCGCACCTCGATGGAGGGCATCACGTTCTCCAGCGCCTGATGGAAGACGCCGACCGGATCCTGCCGGGACTTGCGCTCGACCTGGTCGAGCGCGCCGTAGACGATGGCTTCCGCCACCGACTTCTTGCCGGCATGCATGACCGAGTTCATGAACTTGGAGATCACCCGGTCGCCGAACTTGGCGTCGGGGATGATCTCCCGCTTTTCGGCGCGATGACGTCGCGACATTGAACCTTCCTTCGAGCCTCTTCATCGCTGCGGTCCCGGCCGCGCATTGGAAGCGCGAGCGGGACCGCAACAAAACCTCGTATTATTTCGGACGCTTGGCGCCGTATTTGGAGCGGCGCTGGCGGCGGTCTTTCACGCCCTGCGTATCGAGCACGCCGCGCAGGATGTGGTAGCGCACGCCCGGCAGGTCCTTCACGCGACCGCCGCGAATCATCACCACCGAGTGCTCCTGCAGGTTATGCCCCTCGCCGGGGATGTAGCCGATGACCTCGTAGCCGTTGGTGAGGCGCACCTTGGCGACCTTGCGCAGCGCCGAGTTCGGCTTCTTCGGCGTCGTCGTGTAGACGCGCGTGCATACGCCGCGCTTCTGCGGATTCTGCGCGAGCGCCGGCACCTTGTTGCGGTGCGGCGGAGCCTGGCGCGGCTTCCTGATCAGCTGCTGGATCGTCGGCATTATTTCCGTCGGCCTTCTCGTGTCCCTGCATCCTTGCAGGCTGCGTGCGATAAAAACCGCGCCGACCGCTTGCGAGAGCGGCGACGCAGCCAAATGCAGAGGATCGCGAGCCCGAAAGCCGCGATCGTGATCTCTTACTTCAGCGTCAGGCCCTGGCAGCGTCTAAGTCGAATGGGTCTCGCGCAGGGTGCGCACAAACCCGGGCTCGGCTTACCGCCTGCCCGCGGGCTGCGTTCATCTAGCGATTGGGTATTTGGGCGTCAACCCTGGGACCCAGGGAAATCGCGGGGATTTCGTAAAATGCGATCGAAAGGCACGCCTAGACGGAAACCGCAAAAGCAAACGGCGGCCGAAGCCGCCGCTCGGACCCGCCGTGAACGAAGTTCAGGCGAGATAAGGCAGCGCGGCCAGGATCACATATCCGGCCGTAAGCCCGAAGAACAGAACAGTGCGCCACACCAGACCGCTCGACATTCTTTTCAATCCCCGCTTGCCATGCCTAGTTGCGGCCAAGAACAACCATCTCCCGACACGGATAAGTGTCGGAATTTGCTTCCGAAAACCAGACTCGGAAGCCCCGCTCCCCAGCCTTCCTAGGCGTCTCTCGACGGCCGAACAACAAGCACAAAACAAGTTGCCAATTTATTTCCGGCCCTGTGGCGGGGGGGAGACAGACGACGGAAAGTGAGGCCGGGCCGTGAAAAATGAAGGGCCGCCAAGGGGCGGCCCTTCGTGACTTTTTGGCTTATTCGCGGCTATTCGGCCGCTACCTCCGCCATGTCCGGGATGGCGAGCTGAGCTTCCGCGGCGGCGCGCTTGCGCTCCTCCTCGAGAATCAGCTCGTCGCGTCTCTGCGCGACCTGCCGGAGGTCGGTCATCGTCCCGCCGGTTCCCGCTGGGATCAGCCGGCCCACGATGACGTTCTCCTTGAGGCCCTCCAGCGTGTCGGTCTTCCCGTTGACCGCGGCGTCGGTCAGGACGCGCGTGGTCTCCTGGAACGACGCGGCGGAGATGAAGGAGCGCGTCTGCAGGCTCGCCTTGGTGATGCCGAGCAGCACCGGCACCGCCTCTGCCTGTTCCTTCTTCTCGGCAGCAAGCGCCTCGTTAATCGCGTCGAACTCCGTGCGGTCCATCTGCTCCCCGGCGATGAAGTCGGAATCGCCGACCTGCGTGATCTCCACCTTCTGCAGCATCTGGCGGACGATCACCTCGATGTGCTTGTCGTTGATGAGCACGCCCTGCAGCCGGTAGACCTCCTGGATCTCGTTGACGAGATAGGCCGCGAGGTCCTCCACGCCCTTGATCGCCAGGATGTCGTGCGGAGCGGGTAGGCCGTCGAGGATGAAGTCGCCCTTCTCGATGGCGTCTCCCTCCTGCAGGTGGAACGGCCGACCCTTCGGGATCAGATATTCGACCGGCTCCTCGCCCTCCTCCTCGGGCTCGATGATGATACGGCGCTTGTTCTTGTAGTCGCGCCCGAACTTCACCGTGCCGGCGATCTCGGAGATGATCGCGTGGTCCTTCGGCCGACGTGCCTCGAAGAGCTCCGCCACCCGCGGTAGACCGCCGGTGATGTCGCGCGTCTTGGCACTTTCGAGCGGGATACGAGCGAGCACGTCGCCGGGCTTCACCTGTGCTCCCGGATCGACCGACAGGATGGCATCGACGGAAAGCAGATAGCGTGCGTCGCGGCCGCGCTCCGCCTTCATCAGCTTGCCCTTCTTGTCATTGACCACCACTGCCGGCCGGAGGTCCGAGGCGCGCGGATTGGCGCGCCAATCGACGATCACGCGCTTGGTGATGCCGGTCGACTCGTCGGCGGACTCCACGACCGAGGAGCCTTCCACAACGTCCTCGTAGTCGACGGTGCCGGCGGCATCCGTCAGGATCGGCCGCATATACGGATCCCACTCCGCCAGCCGCTGGCCGCGCGTGATGGTGTCGCCCTCCTGCACGAAGAGCCGGGCGCCGTACGGCACGCGGTGCGACACGCGCTCCTCTCCGCCTTCGTCGATGATGGCGAGCTGGACGTTGCGGCCCATCACCACCTGACGCTTGTTGGAGTCGGTGGCGACCGCCTTGTTGCGAATCTCCAGCTTGCCCTCGAACGACGATTCGAGGAACGACTGGTCGACCACCTGCGCCGTCCCGCCGATATGGAACGTGCGCATGGTGAGCTGCGTCCCCGGCTCGCCGATAGACTGTGCCGCGATGACGCCGACGGCTTCGCCCATATTCACCGGCGTTCCGCGGGCGAGGTCGCGGCCGTAGCACTTGCCGCACACGCCCGATTTCGTCTCGCAGGTGAGCACGGAGCGGATCTTCACCGCCTGCACGCCCGCCGCTTCGACCGCCTCCATCTCCGGCTCGCCGATCAACGTGCCGGCTTCGACGATCACGTCGCCGGTCGAAGGATCGACGATGTCCTCGACCGCAGTACGGCCGAGGATGCGCGAGCCGATGGTGGCGACGACCTGCCCGGCGTCGACGATGGCTTCCATCGTCAGGCCGTGCGTAGAGCCGCAGTCCTCTTCGGTGATGATGCAGTCCTGCGCCACGTCGACGAGACGCCGCGTCAGATAGCCGGAATTGGCCGTCTTCAGCGCCGTGTCGGCGAGGCCCTTACGGGCGCCATGCGTCGAGTTGAAGTACTCGAGCACGGAAAGCCCTTCCTTGAAGTTGGAGATGATCGGGCTCTCGATGATCTCGCCCGACGGCTTGGCCATCAGGCCGCGCATGCCGGCAAGCTGCTTCATCTGCGCGGGCGAGCCGCGCGCGCCGGAGTGGCTCATCATGTAAATGGAGTTCACCGGCAACTGCCGGCCGGTCTTCTTGTCGAACTCCACCGACTGGATGCGCTTCATCATCTCGTCGGCGACGCGGTCGGTGCACTTCGCCCAGGCGTCGACGACCTTGTTGTACTTCTCGCCCTGGGTGATGAGCCCGTCATTGTACTGCTGCTCGTACTCGCCCGCGAGCGCGCGCGTCTCCGCCACGAGCTTCGCCTTCGTCTCCGGGATGACCATGTCGTCCTTGCCGAAGGAGATGCCGGCCTTGCACGCCTGCGTGAAGCCGAGCTGCATGATGCGGTCGCAGAAGATGACCGTCTCTTTCTGCCCGGTGTGGCGGTAGACGGCGTCGATCATGCGGCTGATTTCCTTCTTGGTCATCAGCTTGTTGCAGAGATCGAACGGCACGTTGGGGTTCTTCGGCAGAAGCTCGCCGATCATCAGCCGGCCGGGTGTCGTCTCGTGGATCTGCGAGACCTCGTTGCCGTCGGCATCGACCGTCTTGTAGCGGCCCTTGATCTTCGCGTGCAGCGTCACCGCGCCGGAATCGAGCGCGTGATGCAGTTCGCCCATGTTGCCTAACAGCATCCCTTCGCCCGGCTCCTTCTCCTGCATGACGGAGAGGTAGTAGAGCCCGAGCACGATGTCCTGCGACGGCACGATGATCGGCTGGCCGTTCGCCGGATGCAGGATGTTGTTGGTCGACATCATCAAGACGCGCGCCTCAAGCTGCGCCTCGAGCGACAGCGGCACGTGCACGGCCATCTGGTCGCCGTCGAAGTCGGCGTTGAAGGCGGCGCAGACGAGCGGGTGAAGCTGGATCGCCTTGCCCTCGATCAGCACCGGCTCGAATGCCTGAATGCCGAGCCGGTGGAGCGTCGGCGCGCGATTGAGCAACACCGGATGCTCGCGGATCACCTCGTCCAGGATGTCCCAGACCTCCGGCTTCTCCTTCTCTACCAGCTTCTTCGCCTGCTTCACCGTAGAGGAGAAGCCTTTGGCGTCGAGCCTGGCGTAGATGAACGGCTTGAAGAGCTCGAGCGCCATCTTCTTCGGCAGGCCGCACTGATGGAGCTTCAGCTCCGGGCCGACCACGATGACCGAGCGGCCGGAATAGTCGACGCGCTTGCCGAGAAGGTTCTGGCGGAACCGCCCCTGCTTGCCCTTCAGCATGTCGGAGAGCGACTTCAGCGGCCGCTTGTTGGTGCCGGTGATGACGCGGCCGCGGCGGCCGTTGTCGAAGAGCGCGTCCACGGCCTCCTGCAGCATCCGCTTCTCGTTGCGGATGATGATGTCCGGCGCGCGCAACTCGATCAGCCGCTTCAGGCGGTTGTTACGGTTGATGACGCGGCGGTAGAGGTCGTTCAGGTCCGACGTCGCGAAGCGGCCGCCGTCGAGCGGCACCAGTGGACGAAGATCCGGCGGGATGACCGGCACGACCGTCATGATCATCCATTCCGGACGGTTGCCCGACTGGACGAACGCCTCGATCAGCTTCAGCCGCTTGGCGAGCTTCTTCGGCTTGAGCTCCGACTTCGACTCGGCGATCTCCTGCCGGAGCCGCACGATCTCACTCTCGAGATTGAGCGCGATCAGCATCTCGCGAACCGCCTCCGCGCCGATCATCGCCGTGAAGGAATCGGCGCCGTACTGGTCCTGCGCCTCGAGGAACTCGTCCTCCGTCAGGAGTTGCTTCTCAGCGAGCGGCGTGATGCCCGGCTCGACGACGATGTAGTTCTCGAAATAGAGGACGCGCTCGATGTCCTTCAGCGTCATGTCGAGCATGAGGCCGATACGCGAGGGCAGCGACTTCAGGAACCAGATATGAGCCACCGGCGCGGCGAGCTCGATATGGCCCATGCGGTCGCGGCGCACGCGCGCGAGCGTCACCTCGACGCCGCACTTCTCGCAGATGATGCCCTTGTACTTCATGCGCTTGTACTTGCCGCACAAGCACTCGTAGTCCTTGATCGGGCCGAAGATGCGCGCGCAGAACAGCCCGTCGCGCTCCGGCTTGAAGGTCCGGTAGTTGATCGTCTCCGGCTTCTTGATCTCACCGAAGGACCAGGACAGGATCTTTTCGGGGCTCGCGATCGAGATGCGGATCTGGTCGAAGGTCTGCATCGGGACCTGCGGGCTGAAGATGTTCATGACCTCTTGGTTCATGGTCACTCCTTGGCCATCTGGCATGTTCCCCGGGGAGGCTCGGGGCTTTCGCCGCGTTCCGCCGCGGCACGAGTTATCTCAAAGGTGACGCCTACCGGGCGCCGCGGGAGGCCGCCTACTCGGCGGCATCCCTCTGCGTGTACTCACCGGTGATCTGACGACGCTGATCGGTGTCCTGCAGCTCGACGTTGAGGCCGAGCGAGCGCATCTCCTTGACGAGCACGTTGAAGCTCTCCGGGATGCCGGCCTCGAACGTGTCATCACCGCGGACGATCGCCTCGTAGACCTTGGTGCGGCCGGCGACATCGTCCGATTTCACCGTCAGCATCTCCTGCAGCGTGTAGGCGGCGCCATAAGCTTCGAGCGCCCACACCTCCATCTCGCCGAAGCGCTGGCCGCCGAACTGCGCCTTGCCGCCCAGCGGCTGCTGGGTAACCAGCGAATACGGGCCGATCGAACGCGCGTGGATCTTGTCGTCGACGAGGTGGTGGAGCTTCAGCATGTAGATGTAGCCCACGGTCACCTGACGGTCGAAGCCCTCTCCGGTGCGTCCGTCGTAGAGCTGCGACTGGCCGGTGCGGCTGAGTCCGGCCTGCTCCAGGAGCTGCACGATGTGCTCTTCCTTGGCGCCGTCGAAGACCGGCGTCGCAATCGACACGCCGTTCTTGAGCTGCTCGCCGAGCCGCACCACCGACTCGTCGTCGAAACTTCCAACCGGCTCGTTCTTGCCGTTGTCGCCGTAGAGCCCGGTCAGCATCTCGCGCAGTGGCTTTGTGTCGCCGCTCTGGCGATAGGCGTCCACCAGCTCGCCGACTTTCAGTCCGAGTCCGGCGCAGGCCCAGCCGAGATGCGTCTCCAGAATCTGCCCGACATTCATCCGACTCGGCACGCCGAGCGGATTGAGCACGATGTCGACATGCGTCCCGTCGTCGAGGAACGGCATGTCCTCGACCGGCACGATCTTCGACACCACGCCCTTGTTCCCGTGGCGGCCGGCCATCTTGTCGCCGGGCTGAATCTTGCGCTTCACCGCGACAAAGACCTTCACGGTCTTCATCACGCCGGGGGGCAGCTCGTCGCCGCGCTGCAGCTTCTCCACCTTGTCGATGAAGCGGCTCTCCAGGCGCTTGCGGCTCTCGTCGTACTGCGCGCGCAGCTGCTCGATCTCCGTCATCAGCTTGTCTTCGGAGGTCGTGAGCTGCCACCACTGCGACCGCGGATAGCCCTCGAGCACCTCGTCGGTGATCTTGGTGCCTTTCTTGAAGCCCTTCGGCCCCGACGCGCCGACCTTGCCGTTCAGCATCTCGGCCAGGCGGCCGTAGATGTTGCGGTCGAGGATCGACTGCTCGTCGTCGCGGTCCTTGGCGAGGCGCTGGATCTCCTCGCGCTCGATCGCCATCGCGCGCTCGTCCTTCTCCACGCCGTGGCGGTTGAAGACGCGCACCTCGACGACCGTGCCGAAGGTCCCCGGCGGCATCCTGAGCGACGTGTCGCGCACGTCGGAGGCCTTCTCGCCGAAGATGGCGCGCAGCAGCTTCTCCTCCGGCGTCATCGGGCTCTCGCCCTTCGGCGTGATCTTGCCGACCAGGATGTCGCCCGGCTTCACCTCGGCACCGACATAGACGATGCCCGCCTCATCGAGGTTCTTCAGAGCCTCTTCGGAGACGTTGGGGATATCGCGGGTGATCTCCTCCGGCCCGAGCTTGGTGTCGCGCGCCATGACCTCGAACTCCTCGATGTGGATCGAGGTGAAGACGTCGTCGCGGACGATCCGCTCGGAGAGCAGGATGGAGTCCTCAAAGTTGTAGCCGTTCCACGGCATGAAGGCGACGAGCACGTTGCGGCCGAGCGCGAGGTCGCCGTGCTCGGTGGAAGGACCGTCGGCGATGATCTCGCCCGCCTGCACGTGGTCGCCCACCTGCACTAGCGGACGCTGCGTGATGCAGGTCGACTGGTTGGAGCGCTGGAACTTCTGCAGCCGGTAGATGTCGACGCCCGACTTCGAGGCGTCACGCTCCTCCGTGGCGCGCACGACGATACGGGTCGCGTCCACCTGGTCGACGATGCCGGTGCGGCGCGCGGCGATGGCGGCGCCGGAATCGCGCGCCACGATCGGCTCCATGCCGGTGCCGACGAGCGGCGCCTCGGAGCGCACCAGCGGCACCGCCTGCCGCTGCATGTTGGAGCCCATCAGCGCGCGGTTGGCGTCGTCGTTCTCCAGGAACGGGATCAGCGCCGCGGCCACCGACACGAGCTGCTTCGGCGACACGTCCATCAGGTCGACCTTGTCGCGCGCCACGAGCGAGGGGTCGCCCTGGTGGCGGCAGGTGACGAAGTCGTTGACGAAGCGTCCCTTCTCGTCGAGCTGCGCGTTCGCCTGCGCGACGTTGTACTTCGCCTCTTCCATGGCGGAGAGATAGACGACCTCGTCGGTGACCTTGCCGTCGACGATCTTGCGGTAGGGGCTCTCGATGAAGCCGTACTTGTTGACGCGCGCGAAGGTCGCGAGCGAGTTGATGAGGCCGATATTCGGGCCCTCCGGGGTCTCGATCGGGCAGATGCGGCCGTAATGCGTCGGGTGCACGTCGCGCACCTCGAAGCCGGCGCGCTCGCGCGTCAGGCCGCCCGGCCCGAGCGCCGAGAGACGCCGCTTGTGCGTGATCTCCGAGAGCGGGTTGGTCTGGTCCATGAACTGCGAGAGCTGCGAAGATCCGAAGAACTCGCGCACCGCGGCGGCCGCCGGCTTGGCGTTGATCAGGTCCTGCGGCATCACCGTGTCGATCTCGACCGACGACATGCGCTCCTTGATCGCGCGCTCCATGCGAAGCAGCCCGATCCGGTACTGGTTCTCCATGAGCTCGCCGACCGAGCGCACACGCCGGTTGCCGAGATTGTCGATGTCGTCGATCTCGCCGCGCCCGTCGCGCAGATCGACCAGCGTCTTGATGACCGCGAGAATGTCCTCCTTGCGCAGCACCCGCATGGTGTCGGGCGCATCGAGATCGAGACGCATGTTCATCTTCACGCGGCCGACCGCGGAGAGGTCGTAGCGCTCCGAATCGAAGAACAGCGACTTGAACATCGCCTCCGCCGTCTCGATCGTCGGCGGTTCGCCCGGGCGCATCACCCGGTAGATGTCGAAGAGCGCTTCCTCACGGTTCTGGTTCTTGTCGACCGCGAGCGTGTTGCGGATGTAGCCGCCGACGTTGACGTGGTCGATCTCCAGAAGCTGGACCTTCTTCTGGCCGGCCTCTACCAGCGTCGCAAGGAGCTTGGCGGTGATCTCTTCGCCGGCCTCAGCGGTGATCTCGCCCGTCTGCATGTTGACGATGTCTTCGGCGAGATATCGGCCAACCAGCGCCTCGTCGGTGACGCGAAGCGCCTTGACCTTCTTCTCCTTGATCTGCCGGGCGAGCCGCGCCGTGATCTTGTGCCCGGCCTCGGCCACGACCTCGCCGCTCTTGGCGTCGATCAGATCCTCGGTCGGCTTCGTGCCGCGCAGCTTTTCAGGGTCGAGCGGCAGCCGCCAGCCGTCACCGTCACGCGTGACGGTGACCGACTCGTAGAAAGTGGAGAGCACTTCCTCCCCGTCGAGGCCGAGCGCGAAGAGCAGCGACGTGACCGGAATCTTCCGGCGCCTGTCGATGCGCGCATGCACGATATCCTTGGCGTCGAACTCGATATCGAGCCAGGAGCCGCGATAGGGAATGATGCGCGCGGCAAAGAGCAGCTTGCCGGAGGAATGCGTCTTGCCCTTGTCGTGGTCGAAGAAGACGCCCGGCGAGCGATGCATCTGCGAGACGATGACGCGCTCGGTGCCGTTGATGATGAAGGTGCCGTTGTCCGTCATGAGCGGCATGTCGCCCATGTAGACGTCCTGCTCCTTGATATCCTTGACCGACTTCGCGCCGGTCTCCTGATCGACGTCGAACACGATCAGCCGCAGCGTCACCTTGAGCGGCGCGGCGAAAGTGATATCGCGCTGCCGGCACTCCTCAACGTCATACTTCGGCAGGTCGAACTCGTAGCGCACGAATTCGAGCATGGCATTGCCGGCGAAGTCGGAGATCGGGAACACCGACTTGAAGACCGCCTGCAAACCCTCGTCGGAACGCCCGCCCTCCGGCTCGTCGACCATCAGGAACTGATCGTACGAGGACTTCTGAACTTCGATCAGGTTCGGCATTTCCGCAGCTTCGGTGATGTGACCGAAGAACTTGCGGATACGCCGACGCCCCGAGAAGCTCACTTTCTTCGCAGTCGTTGCTCTTGCCATTATTCGTCCTCGCCAATCTCGTCGGAACGGCTGTCCGGAGAGTCGCACGGCTCACCATGCGTCCGTCGGGACAGCTTGGGCGCAATACGCAGCGCCAAACGGCCTTCCGGCCAACTCCAAGCGACCTTTTCGGCCAACAACACGTCCGGGCGCGGGTTGCCGCGCCCGGAAAGCTTTTCCAAAACGCCTACTTCAGCTCGACCTTCGCGCCGACGTCTTCGAGCTTCTTCTTGAGCTCCTCGGCCTCGGCCTTCGAAGCGGCTTCCTTCACCGTCTTCGGTGCGCCTTCGACGAGATCCTTGGCTTCCTTCAGCCCCAGACCCGTGATCGCGCGCACTTCCTTGATGACGTTGATCTTCTTGTCGCCCGCCGCGGTCAGAACCACGTCGAACTCGGTCTTCTCCTCGGCGGCCTCCGCGGCGGCGCCGGCGCCCGGCGCGGCGGCCACGGCCACCGGCGCGGCGGCGGAGACGCCCCACTTCTCTTCCAGCATCTTGGAGAGCTCGGCCGCTTCCAGCACGGTCAGGCTGGAGAGGTCCTCAACGATTTTCGATAGATCAGCCATGGTCATGTTTCCTTTGTCGGTTCGAACCTTCGTTCGGATCTTTCAAGATCGGCTTCAGGCCGCCTCGCCCGTCTTGGCGTAGGCGCCGAACACGCGCGCGAGCTGGCCGCCCGGCGCTTGGAGAACGCCCGCAATGCGGGTCGCCGGCGTCTGGATCATGCCGACGAGCTTCGCTCTCAGTTCATCGAGCGAGGGGAGCGCGGCGAGCGCCTGCACCCCTTGTGCGTCCAGGCTGGTCGCTCCCATCGCACCGCCGAGCAGGACGAACTTGTCGTTCGTCTTGGCGAATTCGGCGGCGATCTTGGGGGCGGCGATCGGGTCATCGGAATAGGCGATGACCGTCGGTCCCTGGAACAGGTCGCTGATGTGTTCGACGTCCGTACCTTTCAGGGCAAGCTTGACGAGGCGGTTCTTGGCGACCTTGAGGCTGGCCCCAGCGTCCCGCATGCGACCGCGAAGGGCCGTCATCTCGGCGACGTTCAGGCCGGAATAGTGGGCCACGACCACAACCCCGGTGCTCGAAAACACCTGGTTGAGGCCCGACACCATCTCGCTTTTTTCAGCTCTATCCACTGCCT
>Ga0307442_1000818_pt1 | contig 15396 bp, 13 predicted proteins | sample SalMarWE160430MG_FD_202143 | JGI IMG/M metagenome (GOLD analysis project Ga0307442, IMG submission 202143) | Salt marsh sediment microbial communities from the Plum Island Ecosystem LTER, Massachusetts, United States - WE1604-30 | ecosystem: Environmental > Aquatic > Marine > Intertidal zone >...
GTCACGTCGAGGGGCCAAAATCTGGTTTCCGTCAGATTGATTTCTCCGGCGGAACCTTTGCGACCAACAATGATCGATGGCTTGTCATAGTAGTATCGATCGGCGCGGTTTTTGATGCCATTTGCAAACGGCGTATTTTCCAGTGGGAGCTCGGACGGCTGGCGGCAGGGGCTTGCCGTACTCGAGCACCAGAATGTCACCTAGCCTCTTTTCTTCCCAAACCGGTTTCACAGCATTCTCTCAATGCTTTCGAGAATCTCGGCACTCTGCGTATCCAATGCCGCCATCTCAGCGATGATTTCTTTTGGATCGCGCAATTCGGTCTCTAGGACTCTGTTTGGATTCTTGATGGAGAGGTCGTAAGTCGTTGAGTCAATGTTCTTGATATCAACCGTCCAAGAGTTGTCGGTATCGGCTGACTTCGCCTGAAGAGCGACAAACTCGTTCAGATGCTCGTCGGTCAGCGGATTTGTCTTGCCCAGGGTCTGCGTCAAATTAGGCTGGTAGTACCAGATCTTCCGCGTCGGAGCGCCCTTCTCGAAGAAGAGGACTACGGTCTTCACACCTGAGCCTTGAAAAGAACCTTGCGGTACGTCCAGCACGGTGTGGAGATTGCAGTTTTCTAGCAGCTCTTTGCGTAACGCGATTGAAGCGTTGTCGGTGTTCGACAAGAACGTGTTCTTGATGACCATGCCGGCGCGGCCGCCAGCTTTCAGCGACTTGATAAAATGCTGGAGGAAGAGGTAAGCCGTTTCGCCGGTCTTAACCGAAAAGTGTTGCTGCACTTCCGGGCGCTCTTTTCCCCCGAAAGGAGGATTGGCTAGCACCACGTTGTAACGGTCCTTCTCCTGGATTTCTCGGATGTCCTCAGTGAGAGTATTCATGTGAACAATATTCGGCGCCTCGATCCCATGCAGGATCATGTTCATGGTGCCGAGAATGTAGGCGAGGCTCTTCTTTTCCTTGCCGTAGAAGGTCCGCCCCTGAAGCGTCCGCATGTCCTTAGTCGATAACTTCTCGCGGTCGCTGATCAGGTACTCAAAGGACTCGCACAGGAAGCCGGCAGACCCGCACGCGCCGTCATAGATGCGCTCGCCGATCTCTGGCTTCACCACTTGGATCATGGCGCGAATGAGGGGACGCGGCGTGTAGTACTCGCCGCCGTTCCGGCCGGCGTTCCCCATGTTACGAAGCTTTGCCTCGTAGAGCTCGGAGAGTTCGTGCTTCTGCGCCTGAGTGTTGAAGCTGAGCGCGTCGACCAACTCCAGCGCATCGCGCAGCGAATAGCCGCTCTGGAACTTGTTTTTGATCTCGCCGAAAATTTCGCCGATCTTATACTCGATCGTGTCGGCGCCCGTGGCACGCGTCTTGAACCCCTGGAGATAAGGAAACAGGTCGCCGTTGACGAACTCAATCAGGTCGTCGCCGGTCAGCGCCTTGTCGTGATCAAATGAGCCATCCCGCTTCTTCGGCGCGGCCCATGCCGACCAGCGATGGCGTTTGTCGAGCTTGAATTCGTAGTTCTTTCCTTCCAGCTCGGCCTTCTGCCGGTTGGCCTTTTCCAGGTCGTCCAAATATTTGAGGAATAGGAGCCAAGACGTCTGTTCGGCGTAGTCGAGCTCTGTGGCACAGCCCGCTTCTTTCCACAAAACATCGTCGATATTCTTGAAGGTCTGCTCGAACATCAGCCCTCCCCCTCCCATAAAGGCGAGCGACGTACCCGACAGCCTGAACAGGCAGTCCAACGATAGCAAAACTATGAGTAAGCGTAAGCCCCTTAGCTCACAGGGTCGGACGCGCTGTCGTCGGGCTGACGCGCCGCGGGCCCGTCGGAGCCATTCGACTCAGCCGCGCCTTCACGGCCGTTACCGCCACGACGGCGATCGCCACGGGCAGCCCGCGGTTTCACACCAGGTTCGCCGCCGTCCTCATTGGCGCTTTCCGTATTGGCGCTGTCGGCATTGGCGCTGTCGGCAGTCGCGCTGTCAGCATTGACGCTGTCGGCATTCGTGCTGTCGTCGGTATTGGCGGCTTCCGCGTTGGCGCTTTCTGCATTGTAGCGCGGCTGACGGTATCCGCCGCCGTTCGGCCCTTCGGGCTGATGCTGTCCCGGCTGCGGGCTCATCTGCGACTGTGCCGCCATGATGATGCGATTGTAATGCTCGGCGTGCTGGAGATAGCTTTCGGCCGTGACCAGGTCGCCCGAAGCCAGCGCATCGCGCGCGAGCGACATATACTTCTCGGCGATATGCGCCGCGGTCCCGCGGATCTTTACGTCGGGGCCGTTCGACTCGTAGTTCCGCGCCAAGGGGTTCTGGGGCTTGCGGCCCCCACGGCCGCGTCCCCTGCGATTCTGCTGTCCTTGCCTCATATCCCTTCTTTTCACTGATTAGCGGGCTATGCCCCGCATGCTTCCCTGCTCACGTCTCACGCCCTGCCCGAGCCTTGAAAAGGACATCGCGTCCGAAAGCTCAGATCGGCCGTGCAGTCATCGAAGCTGTCGCTGTTCTTGCCTTGTAATGAGTCGCTACTCAGGCGCTAAGCGTCCAAGAGTTCTTTCGCCAGGTCCAGCTAACCTCAATCTGATGGGCGGTTGAGCGTCTCTTGACCGTCTCGAGAGGCTTACGCCTTACAATCGAGGTTCAAGACAAACCGCTCGTGTTGCCGTTGCAACCAGTCAACGCGCTCTCTAAAGCGCGAATTAACCGAATAGCCATTCGCCTAAAACGAACCTAACCCGAAATATCGCCGTTTTCCAAGTCCTTTTTTGCCAGGAAATCGCGACTTAAATCAACGCCCGCGACCAGCACGCGCGGCCTTCCCGCGAGATCCCGCCGCACGCCTCCTCTGTCATCGCACTTGAGCCCTGCAGCGGCAAATATCTCGGCCACAGCCTCACCTTGCGCCGGTCCAATCTCGACCAGGAGCCTGCCGCCTTCGGCAAGAACATGACGGCTACGCGCGGCAATGCGCCGATAGGCCTCAAGCCCGTCCGCGCCGCCATCCAGGGCAAGCCGCGGGTCGAAGGCCGCCACTTCATTGGCCAGGCCGGGAATTTCTCCCGCGGCAAGGTAAGGCGGATTGGACAGGACGAGATCGAACGCGCCAACAGTCGCATCGAGCCAATCGGCGGCAACGAAGCTCACGCGTGACGAAACGCCATGACGGCCGGCATTGGCGGCGGCAAGGGTCAAAGCATCGGGACTGAGGTCGATGCCGACGCCGCAAGCGAGCGGCAGCTCGGCAAGAAGCGTCACCAGGATGCAGCCCGTGCCGGTGCCGAGATCGAGCAGCTTGAGCGGTTTTGCTTGCCAGCCTTTCATCGCCACCAGATCGAGCGCCGCTTCGATCAGCGTTTCGGTATCGGGACGAGGATCGAGCGCTTCCGGTCCAAGGGCAAAGGGGCGCCCGTAGAATTCGCGGCTACCGGTAATGCGCGCGACCGGCTCACGGTTCAAACGGCGTGCAATCGCCCCGTCAAGCCGCGCCGCAACATCGGGCAAAAGCGCCTCGCGGGCCCCCGCAATGAATGCCTCGTGACTGAGGCCCGCCGCATGGCACAAGAGCAGCCGCGCATCGAGCTCGGGCGTTTCGACCCCGGCCTGGCGCAAGGTTCCAGCGGCGGTCACGAAGGCCGCGGCAACAGTTCCGGCCTCAGGCATGGCCTTCTTCCTGCATCTCGGCGAGCTGGGTCGTCTGATGCTCGGTTACAAGCGCATCGATAATCTCATCGAGCGCAGGCTCCCCCTCAAGCACGAGCGGAAGCTGATGCGTGGTAAAGCCGATGCGATGGTCGGTGACACGGCCTTGTGGAAAATTATAGGTGCGGATGCGCTCGGACCGGTCGCCGCTGCCGATCTGGCTGCGGCGATCCTGGGCGCGTTCGGCGTCGAGCTTGGAGCGCTCAAGCTCATACAGACGGGCCCGCAACACCTTCATCGCTTTGGCCCTGTTCTTGTGCTGGGACTTCTCGTCCTGCTGGCTGACCACGAGCCCGGTCGGCAAATGCGTGATCCTGACCGCGCTGTCGGTGGTATTGACCGACTGACCGCCGGGACCGCTCGCCCGAAACACATCGATGCGCAAATCCTTGTCGTCGATCTTGACGTCGACCTCTTCCGCCTCGGGCAGGACAGCGACCGTCGCCGCCGAAGTGTGGATGCGCCCTTGCGCCTCGGTCTCCGGCACGCGCTGCACGCGATGAACGCCTGACTCGAACTTCAACCGGGCAAACACGCCCTTGCCGGTGATATTGGCGATGACTTCCTTATAACCGCCGGTTGCCGACTCGCTGGCCGAGAGCACATTCACCTTCCAGCCGCGCCGGTCGGCATAGCGCTGATACATGCGGAACAGATCGCCCGCGAACAGGGCCGCCTCCTCTCCGCCGGTGCCGGCGCGGACTTCCAAGATGGCACTCTTCTCGTCGGCGGCATCCTTGGGCAAGAGCTGCACCTTGAGCTGCCGTTCAAGTTCGTCGATCCGCGGGCCAAGCGCCTCAAGCTCCTGCTCGGCGAGGGCCACCATCTCGGAATCGGAGGCCGGATCGTCGATGAGCTGTTGCAGGTCTTCGCCCTCGCGAACCGCGCGCCTCAGTTCGGTGATGGTGGCAACGATGGGGTCGAGCTCGGCGAACTCGCGCGACAGCCGCACATAGTTCTCCTGATCGGCGCCGGTGGCCAAGCTGCCTTGCACCGTTTCCCAACGGGACACGAGCTTATCGAGCTTTTCAGCAGGGATCGTCGTCATGACATTCGGGTTGGTAATTGCTCAAAAGAGGCTCGGCAACAGGTCGACCTTGCAACTCCTTGCGAACCGGCGATCACTGCGGCGGAGGCTGGGAGGCGTCAGGCAGGCGGTCGGTCTTCTTGCTGCGCGGATCATCTGGATCGGTCGACTTGAATTCAGGCTTGAGGGAGTCCGGCAGGACCGGCGCATAGACGTATAAGACCCATCCCCCGGCGACCACCACCGAAACAATGAGGAGGCCGATCAGCCATTTCAAGAGAGCCGGCTTGCGCCGCTTGCTTTTGGCATCTGGCGCCGGCGCGGCGGTCTGATCGAATTCGGCCTGAAGCATTTCAGCCTCCGACGGTCCGGCCTGAGGCGGCTGCGCTTGAGGGCGGAGTTGGGGCGGCTGCGGTTGGGGAGCGCGCTGAGGCGGTCGCGGCTGGGCAGGGCGCGGCTGAGGCGGCCGCGGGCCGGGAGGGGCTTGGCCCGGCACCGGTCTTTGGGCGGGCGCATTCGGCCGCAAATTCTGCGGCGCCGGTTGCGGCCAGGCTTGTGGCGGAGGCCGTCTGCCTTGGCCCGGAGGCATCGGGTGTTGCGGCTGAGGCGCGGGAGCGGCGTTAGGGCGCCTCACCCGCGGCGCGGGCGCCGGAGCCGGGTTCGGCCATGACGGTTGCTGCGGCTGTCCCTGACCGGGCGGCCAGGCGGCACCGGCATTGCCGGGAGCAAAATCACCGGGATCGGGTGCCGGCATGACGGGAACCTCCGGCATCGGCTTGGGCTGAAGCTCGACAATCCCGGCCTCGATCTGCGCATAGATGCGCCTCAACAGCGGCCGAACATCGAGATTGAGCATCGCGCCATAGGCATTGACCACGCGGCACGTTTCGGCCCACGGGGGCAGCGCGTGAAGCGCACCTTGCTCGAGCGCCTGCACGACTTCGGGCCGCGTTCCAATTCTCGCAGCCAAGTCCATCTCTGACAGTGCTGTCGCGGCCCTCAGGTCTCGAAACAGCTCCGCCACCTCAGCATCATAGCCGGAGGGCATTCTTCTGATCCCGTGAATAGTCAGGCACCGCTAAGCGGCGTCCGGCTGCGAGAGTATCGGCACTCGAAGCGGCGCGGTCGGTATCGCACGGCCGATCTCTACTCAAGCTTGTCTCCGCCAACACAAGCCCAACCGCGTCCAGTTTGCAAGTTCGAGTAACAGTAGCACATTGGAACTGGTGGTGGAGACCTCTCATCGCGGCAAAATGCTAGACTTGTACCCCATGCTCGACCGCAAAACGCTTCAAATCCTCGCGCAGCGACGTGGCGTTCCTTTCAAGCAGCTCATCCAGGTGCCGGCCAAGGTTGCTGGCATCGAGCGAAAGGATCATGGCCTTGACCGGACCAACCGATGCGGGAGCCATAGAGATCGAGCGGAAGCCGAGCCCGATCAGCGCCATCGCTTCCAGCGGCCTGCCGGCCATTTCGCCGCACAACGTCAGCGGCACGCCGTGCCGCTTCGTTTCCTGAACGATTAGCTTAAGCGCCTTGAGAGCGGCCGGATTAAGCGCATCGAAACGCCCCGCCACGCGCGTGTTGCCGCGATCGGCCGCGAACAGAAATTGCATCAGATCGTTTGAACCGACCGAGACGAAATCGACCAGAGGCAGAATACGGTCGAGCTGCCAAAGAATCGCCGGCACCTCGATCATAGAGCCGACCATCAGCTTTTTCGGCTCCGGGCGTCCATGATGCTTGAGCATCGTCAGCTCACGGTCGATCAGCGCCCGCGCTGCTTCGAACTCGGAGACATCGGAGATCATCGGCAGCATGATGCGCAGCTCGCGGCCCGCGGTCGCCCGCAGCATCGCTCTCACTTGCGTACGAAACAGGGCCGGCCGGTCAAGCGACATGCGGATTGCGCGCCAGCCGATGGCGGGATTCTCCTCCGGGCTTGCGCGGAAATAGGGCAACGCCTTGTCGCCGCCGACATCGAGCGAGCGAAACACGACGGGCCGCTCACCGGCGGCATCGATGATCGCTTTGTAGAATCGGGTCTGCTGCTCAAGCCGAGGAAGCGTCGGCGAGATCATGAATTGAATTTCCGTGCGGAACAGGCCGATGCCGTCGGCGCCCGACTGATCGAGATGCGGCAAATCGAACAGAAGTCCGGCATTGATGTGCAGGGCCACCGGCTCACCATCCAACGTCACCGAGGGGACCGTGCGTAACGCGGCATACTGGGCCTGGCGCCTAGCGCGGAAGCGAACCTTGTCGGAATAGGCCGAAACGATTTCTTGGGTCGGCCGGACATGCAGCTCGCCGCCTTCAGCATCGACAATGGCTGCGTCGCCGGGCTCGACCTCCTCGAGCGCGCCCTTGACTTGGGTCAACGCCGCGATCCCGAGAGCGCGCGCCACGATGGCAACATGGCTGGCGGTGCCACCCTCCTCGAGCACCAATCCGCGCAGACGCTCGCGGTCATAGTCGAGCAACTCGGCAGCGCCCATGGTCCGGGCGATCACAATCGCGTCCTGAGGAAGACTGCCGGTCGCCGCCGTGCCCACCTTGCCGGCGAGCAAGCGCAACAGGCGATTGGACAGATCGTCGATATCGTGCAGACGGTCCCGCGCGTGAGGATCGGGCAGCCGCAGCATGCGCGCGCGAGTGTCGTTGCGCACGCGCTCCACCGCAGCCTCCGCCGTCAGACCGGTGAGCAGCGCCTCGTCCATGCGGCGCCGCCAGCCATGATCGTGAGCGAACATGCGAAAAGCCTCCAGCACCTCGCGATGTTCGCCAACACGAGCCATGTCGCCCCGTTCCATCATGGTGTCGATCATCCCGGTCAATTCCTCGATCGCCGCGGAAAGCCGGCGGCGCTCGAGCTCGACGTCTTCGGCGATCAGGCGCGTGACCACGATACGCGGCTCGTGCAGCACCACATGGCCGAGCGCGACCCCTTCGGACATGGTAACCCCGGTGAATCCCGCGGTGCCCTCGCGCCGCTCCTCCGCGGTCACGCCTTCGGCGACGAGGCCGCCGGAGGCGATCATCTCGGCCAAGACCATGGCGGTGGTCTGGAGTGCCTCTACCTCTTCGTCGCTATAGTGCCGTTTGGTGCGGTTCTGCACCGTGAGCACGCCGACGGTGTGTCCCCCGCGCAAGATCGGAACGCCGAGGAAGGAATGATAGATTTCCTCCCCCGTCTCGGGGCGATAGGAGAACGCCGGGTGCTCCTGGGCATCGGCGAATTGCAGGGGTTCGGCCTCCTCCGCCACCAGGCCGACCAGACCCTCACCGGGCCGCAAATGCGTGTTGTGGACGGCGACCGGGTTAAGACCCTCCGTGGCGAAGAGTTCGAGCGCGCTGTCGCGGCGGCGCAGATAGAGCGAACACACCTCGGCCACCATGTTCGAGGCGATCAGCACCACGACCTTGTCAAGGCGGGTCTGTGCGCTCTCATGCGCCGCCATGATCTCGCGAAGGCGGCGCAGCAATTGTCTTGGAGCGCCAATTGAGACAGCCATACCTAATAGTCCTCGCCAGACGGCCGAGCGGCGGACCCCGCAGTGTCAGAGAGCTTCAGTTTAAACGCCAAAATGGACTAGCTGTTGTCCAAACCGAACAAGGAATGCAGGGTCCGCACCGCAAGCTCGGCATAGGCCGCGTCGATCAGTACGCTGATTTTGATCTCGGAGGTCGAGATCGCCTCGATATTGATGCCCTTTTCGGCCAGCGCCCGGAACATCTGTGCGGCGACCCCGGCATGGCTCCGCATACCGACGCCTATCGCCGATACCTTGGCGATGTCGGTGGAGCCGCGCAAGTCCGAATAACCTAGGCTATCCCTGGACTTACGCAGGACTTCCAGGGCGCGGTCGAGATCGGCACTCTGCACCGTGAAGGTGAGGTCGGTATGACGGCCGTCCTCCGAGACGTTCTGCACGATCATATCGACATTAATATTGGCCTCGGCCAGCGAACCGAAGACCTGCGCGGCGACTCCCGGCTTGTCGGCGATCTTTAGCAGCGTGACTTTGGCCTCATCGCGCGCATAAGCGATTCCACTGATGACGTTCTGCTCCACGATTTCATCCTCATGGCAAACAAGTGTTCCAAGCTCCCGCACGGCATCGGTCCCTTTGCCGCCGAGGTCGGGGGGATCGAAACTCGAGCGCACCAGCAGCTTCACGCCCTTCTGCATGGCAAGCTCGACCGAGCGGGTCTGGAGCACCTTGGCCCCTTGCGAAGCCATTTCTAGCATTTCTTCGTAGGAAATGCGGGGAAGCCGGTGGGCCTTGGGCACGACCCTTGGATCGGTCGTATAGACGCCGTCGACATCGGTATAAATGTCGCAGCGGTCGGCCTGAAGCGCCGCCGCCAGCGCGACTGCGCTGGTGTCAGAGCCGCCGCGGCCAAGCGTCGATATGCGGTTTCCCGGCGCCAGGCCCTGGAAGCCGGCGATGACGGCGATTTCGCCGTCCGTCATCCGCGCTTTGAGGTCTTCGACGGCGAGTCCGATGATCCGGGCGGCGCGATGGGCCGCGTCGGTCTGGAGCGGGATTTGCCAGCCCTGCCAAGACCGCGCCCTGAGGCCCATGGATTGCAGCACTAACGCAAGAAGGCCCGACGTGACCTGCTCGCCGGAGGATACGATGGCATCGTACTCGCGCTCGTCATATTGGACCGACGCCTCGCCGCCATTTTTCTTCCGCTCCACCAGGCCCCAGGCCTCTTCAACCAAGGCCACGAGCCGGTTGGTCGCGCCGGCCATGGCCGAAACTACGACGGCGCAGGCATGGCCGGCCTCGGCCTCGCGCTTTACGTGCGCGGCGACATTGCGGATATGCGCAATATCGGCGACAGACGTTCCGCCGAATTTCAGCACCAAAAGGGCCATAACCTCGTTCCTTTGGGCCTCGGGCCAACAATAAGAGGGCCGGCCCCATTCGGAACCGGCCGGAAAACTGGGCCATTCATACTGATTGGCCACGCGCGCCGCAACTGCATCGCGGGCGCCCATTCTCTCTTTAAGCAAGAGAGGTTAAGCATAGGCGAGGCTTAACACGGCCAGGAGCCTTCATTCGTATGACCAATGCGCCAAACGCCACGCTTGACCGCGATGAGGTCGCCCGTTTCGCCAAACTGGCGGACGAATGGTGGGACGCCCAAGGGGTCTTCAAGCCGCTGCACCGGATCAATCCGACCCGGCTGACTTATATTCGCGACCAATTGTGCCGGACGTTTGGGCGAGATCCGAAGGCCGGCGCGAGTCTTCAAGGTCTCTCGGTGCTCGATATCGGCTGCGGCGGCGGGCTGGTCGCCGAGCCTTTGGCCCGGCTCGGTGCCGTCGTGACCGGCATCGACCCGGCATCGGAGAATATCGAAGCGGCCAAGGCTCATGCCAAAGGCGCAGGGCTTGATATCACCTACCGTCCCATGACCGCCGAGGCGCTGGCGAAGGAGGGCCGTGGTTTCGATGCCGTGCTCCTGCTCGAAGTGGTCGAGCATGTACCGGACGTGCCGCTTTTTCTGAAAACGGTCTCACCTCTGGTAAGGCCTGGCGGCGTCATGATCCTGTCGACGCTAAACCGAACGCTCAAGGCCTATGCGCTTGCCATCATCGGCGCCGAGCTGATCTTGCGCTGGCTGCCGGCCGGAACCCACGATTGGAACCGGTTCGTGACCCCCGATGAGCTGAAGGGCGGACTAAAGGCCGCGGGTCTCTCCGCCGGCGACATCACCGGTCTGGTCTATGACCTGCTGGCCGACGAGTGGCGGCTTTCTCGCGATATCGACGTTAATTACTTCGCCACGGCAGTCCGGCCGATGGATCAATAGCCGCGGGGCCCGACCCCGCGCGGAGGATAGTAGTAGCGGCCACGTGGCGCGTAGTAACCCCGGTCCGGAGGGTCGAACCACCGCCTGCCAAATAGGCCGCGCCGCCTTTTCCTCGGCTTCTCACGATATCCCGGCGGAAGCCAGTATTCGTCACGCTGCTGAGGGCTCGCGACATACGCTCTCTCGCCGCCCGGCGTCATCCCGGTCAAGATGACTTCAGTGTGTTCTAACCCGTTCGCCTTGACCAAGTTGAAAAGCGTTTGCGCGTTCTGAGGCGACAACCGCACACAACCATGCGAGGCGGGCTTCCCGAGATTCTTCACCTCGTTGGTGCCATGAATGGCATGTCCCTTCTTGGTGAAGAAGATCGCATGGGGCATCGGGGCGTTGTCCCATTGCTTGCTATACCAGATCTTGTTCATCGAGGACGCGGTATAGCTTCCCGACGGCGTGAAATAGCGGCTCATGCCGGTCGAAACCGGCCAAGTATAAAGTTCAACGCCGTCGACGAAGACCGTCATCTCTTGCGATGCCTTGTCGATATTGACGACGACACTGGATTTGGGCGTCTCGGGCTCGGCGTCCGCCGTGCTCTCTGCCGCATTTGGCTGTTCAGAGGCCTCACCGGGCTCAGGTGCGCCCGTGTCCGACGGAGACTGTTCCGCTGTCGTGTCGGGGCTTGTAGCCGGCGCCGCCGCTTCCGGGCTCGATGGGTTCGCCATCTCCTCTGGGGTCGGCTCGGCAATAGCCGGGAGAGCGAGCATCACCGTCAAGACGGGAACGGCAAGAAGGCTCAGGAATTTCGGGGGGAAAGCGGAAAAACGCATCTTTGAGACCCTGGTTGCGCAGAAACCAAACGCCCGGCAACCTCATAGATAGGACATCTTACAAGGCCATACCAGGGCGCCTCGCGGCAATTTGTATCCGGCAAAAACTCAATAACCCGTTACGCACAGGTCACGTCACCAGACCTTCATAATCACAACACCTGTTCGTCAATTTTGATCCTCGGGCAAAGGCGGAAACGGCAAAACGGGGATGCCTTCGTCGCGCAGTTCTTTGGCCTCTTCGAGGCTTGCCTCGCCATAGATGCTGCGCGCCCCGGTCTCGCCGTAATGGATCTTGCGTGCCTCCTCAGGAAAGGCGGGACCGACATTCTCTGCATTGGCTTGAAGATGATCGCGAAGACCTTTGAGGAAGGCATAGGTCCTTTTGCGCTCGCTCGTCTCCTGCGATTTCGGCGCCTCGCGCCGCCGCTTCACGGCAGGCGCCATCGGCGCTTTCCGTACGGCCGTGCTGCCGCAACTGGGGCAAGCAATCGCGTGGGTCTCGGCCAGATGCTCATACGCCTGGCCTGAGGCAAACCAGGTTTCGAAATCATGACCCCGTTCGCAGATGAGCGCGAAGTGAATCACGAGGCCTCCCTCCTTCCCGGTCTCGGCTCAGCGATCTCGACCGTAAAGTCCCGGCCATGCTTGAGCGCCGGAATTTTGGCGCGGGCTTCGGCACACGCGGCAAGATCGATATCGGCGAAGATGACACCTGGATCCTCGCCGCCTTCGGCCAGGACTTCACCCCAGGGCGAGACGATCAGACTATGGCCGAAGGTGGAACGGCCATTCTCATGCAAACCTCCTTGCGTGGCGGCAAGCACGAAGGTGCCGGTCTCGATGGCGCGGGCGCGGATCAGCACGTGCCAATGCGCCGCTCCGGTCTGTTTGGTGAAGGCGGCAGGCACGGCAATGAGTTCGGCCCCAGCCAAGGCGAGCGCCCGGTAAAGCGCGGGAAAGCGGAGATCGTAACAGATCGAAAGCCCCAGTCTGCCGAAAGGAAGGTCGGCGAGGATTGCGGTGGTGCCAGATCTTGAATAGTCGGATTCGCGGTAACTCTCGCCGCCGGCGAGATCGACATCGAACAGATGGAGCTTGTCGTAGCATGCGGCGATGCCGCCAGCCGGATCGATAAGATAAGAGCGATTGGCGACGTGCGTTCCATCGAGCTTGATGGCAAGCGAGCCGATATGCAGATAGATGCCGAGCTCTTTGGCAAGCGCGCGAAGTCGCGCCAACGGAACGCTGTCCTGTTCGGTCTGTGCCGCCGCGAGCACGCGCTCAGGCTCAAGCTCCATGATCGCGGTGTTCTCCGGCGTCTGCACATAGGCGGCACCTTCAAGCGCCGCTCGCCTAATCAGCGCTTCCGCGGTCCGCATGTTCGCCTCAACGTCCCGGCCTGAGCGGAGCTGCACGAGGCCGGCGCGGAAGCGCTTCTGGTCCGCGGCGGTCATGCCGCTTCCTCCTTCGCTCTAAGGCAAACCGGGGTGTAGGGAACGATGCGCATCATACCGTTGCCGACTTAAAGCTCATCCCCTTGATAACTGCGCCGTCAGCGCGCCAGTTGCAAGACTAGAGCACGAAGGCGGCGGGTTCGACAGCGCGCGCCAGAGCCAGGACGTCGACCCTCGCCGCGCCCGCGCGCTTCAACACCCGGGCGCACGCTTCCGCCGTCGCCCCCGTGGTAATCACGTCGTCTACCACCAAGAGCTTCTTGGCCTTGAGCTCAGGCGCCCTGCCTTTTTCCACCTTGAATGCACCGGCGACATTGCGCCGCCGCTGGCTCGCGCTGAGACCCACTTGGCTTGCCGTCGCCCGTACCCGCTTCAATATGAAGCAATCGACAGGAACGCCACTGAGCCGGCTGAGAGCGATAGCGAGCATGGCCGATTGATTGAACCGCCTGCGCCACAGTCGCGTGGGATAAAGCGGCACGGGAAGGATAAGATCAGCGTCCGCCAGGAGTTCGGCGCCCGCCGTCTTCAGCCAGCGCGCAAATAAAGGCAGCCCCTCGTGCCGGTCGCGATATTTGAAGCTCTGGATAAGCTCGCGCATGGTGTCCGAATAACGCGCAGCGGCGCGCGCCCGGTCGTAAACTGGCGGAGAGGCGATTGCCGCCGCCGAGAGAGGCGGATCACCCGCTTCGAAGGGAAGCGGAACCCCGAGCCGGGCGCACAGCGGAGGCGTAATGAAATCGATCTTGACGAAGCAGGTCCCGCATAACAGCCCGTGGCTGCCGACGCGGTTACCGCAGGAGATGCAGACCGGCGGCAGAAGAAAATCGGCAAGGCGGCCGAGCGTTGAGCGCAGGACGGCGCGCGCTGCCCCCGTCATCGCGGGAGCGGCAGGTTGCGGCTCAAGGCCAAGCTGCTCTGCCTCGCCGACCGGCATGGAGGCATGATAGGACCCGAATGGTCCAAGTACAAAGTCCGGACTTCTGTCGATGAGCGACGAGCGCCTTATTTTCGATCGCAAGCTTTTGCGGGCACGGCGTGCCCGCTTCGCCCACGAGGTCGCGGCGCGCGACACCGTTCTTGCGCATGTGGCGCGCGAGATCGGCGAACGCGTCGCGCTCATGCTTCGGGCCTTTCCGCTTGCACTCGATCTTGGCGCGTATCACGGACGGCTCGGGCAGACCGTGTCGCAGCTTCCTTCGGTTGGCGGGGTGATCTATGCGGAGAGCGTTTTCGAGCTAGCCCGAGCCTGTCCGCGTCCTGCGCTCGTCTGCGACGAGGATGCACTGCCCTTCAAGGACAACAGTCTCAATCTCATCGTCTCCGGGCTTGCATTGCACCGCGTCAACGATCTTCCCGGAGCGCTCATCCAGATCCGGCGTGCGCTCAGCCCCGATGGGTTGTTCATGGCGGCCGTGCTTGGCGCCGGTGCGCTGCTAGAACTCCGTAGCGCGCTCCTCGAAGCCGAGACCGAGATAGAAGGTGGCGCAAGCCCGCATGTCGCGCCCTTCGCCGACGTGCGGGACTACGGGGCCCTGCTCCAGCGCGCGGGCTTTGCTCTGCCGGTCGCCGATGCCGAGACGCTGACACTGCCTTATGCGGATTTGCGCGAACTGATGCGTGAGATTCGCGTGCTCGGCGGCGGCAACGTGCTTCATGCACGAAGCAGACGGCCGCTCTCGCGCAAAACTCTTGAGCGCGCGGAGCGCCTTTACCGCGAGCGCCACAGCCTGCCGGACGGGCGGGTGAGCGCGAGCTTCGAGATCGTCTATCTGACCGGTTGGGGGCCCGACCCGAGCCAACAGAAACCGCTCAAGCCCGGGAGTGCCGCGCATCGCCTTGCCGATGCGCTCGGCACCAAGGAAGAGAAGGCCGGCGACAAGGCGGCTTATCCCCTGCATCGCCGGGAGCCGAAAGAGGATTAGGCGCTCACTTTTTGCTCACCGGAGATCGCGCAACGCGATCTTCAGCGGTTCATCGGCGGGCGGCATGTCGTAAAGATGAAGCGTATCGGGCCTCACCCACAGGAGGTCCTGGCCCTCATGCGCGGTGACCTGCCCCTGCCAGCGCCGGCAGAGATAGACCGGCATGAGCAGATGAAAGTCGGGATAGGTATGGCTTGCGAAGGTGAGCGGCGTCAGGTCCTGCCGGGCGACCGCGATGCCGAGCTCTTCGCCAAGCTCGCGGATCAGAGCCGCCTCGGGCTCCTCTCCCGCTTCGACCTTGCCGCCCGGGAACTCCCATAGGCCTGCGAGCGGGCGCCCTTCGGGACGCTTGGCAAGCAGCACCTGCCCCTCAGAATCGAGCAGAGCGCAGGCGGCGACGATGACGATCGGGCCTTTGCCGCCCGTGCTCATGTTTCTTCTAAGACTGCGAGGAGCGGGCGCAAAGATCGGCTCACGACCGGTAATCGGCGTTGATGGAGATATAGTCTTTGGTCAGGTCGCAGGTCCAAATGGTGGCCGAGTCCCGGCCCACGCCGACATCGACAGTGATCGCGATCTCGGGGTGCTTCATATAGGCCGCACCATCCTTCTCGCGATAAGAGGGCGCCG
>Ga0307442_1000819_pt1 | contig 15382 bp, 9 predicted proteins | sample SalMarWE160430MG_FD_202143 | JGI IMG/M metagenome (GOLD analysis project Ga0307442, IMG submission 202143) | Salt marsh sediment microbial communities from the Plum Island Ecosystem LTER, Massachusetts, United States - WE1604-30 | ecosystem: Environmental > Aquatic > Marine > Intertidal zone >...
ACGTCCGCCCTCACAAGGATCAGCCCTATTATCACCTTCTGGCCGAGAACGCCGACACCGAGTACATCGCCTACGTCTCGGAGCAAAACCTGCTGCCGGACGAGACGGGCCAGCCGCTGCGCCACCCCCAACTCTCCGAGCTCTTCACCGAGGACGAAAACGGCGGCTACCGGGCGCTGTTCCTGCAATCACACTGATCAACACCAATCCCTATAGCAAAGACCGCCCGGCTTACAGCCGGGCGGTCTTCACGTTTCTGCGCTGAGCTCTTCACGCTGAGCGATTGTTCTGCGACTTGCTACTTTTTCGCCGCCGGTTTGCCGGACCCGAGCGCGCTTGGAGGCGGAGGCGGCAGGTTCTTCATCTCCTCAGCCTTCCTCTTCTCGCGCAGCTCGGCCTGCCGCTGCATGATGTGCTCCATCAGCTTCTTGCGGTTGGCCTGATACTCTTTCTTATCGATCGGCTTGCCGGTGAGGGCCTCACTGAAGCCGTTGAGGGGCACCGGAACCGTGAACTGATTGCCGTTGGCCCAGATGGCCAAAACCGCAAGGCCCGCGTTTTCCTTTAGAAGCTTGATCAGCTCCGGCGTCGCCTGGGTCTCTGCCGTGCAGCCGACCGGCAGGCAGTGCGCGAACCTCAGATCGGCGGTCTTGAGGTCCTTCAACCCGATCTTCTCGTTCTTGGCAGCCTTCGCCCACTGGTCCTTGTTGTAGACTGCGAGCTTGACGCCGCCGGGAATGATGACGCCGAGCGGCACCATGACGGCCAGAACCTCTTTAGGCGCACCTTCCATCTGCTGTAAGCCGACCGAGACGATAAGCTGACCGGTGTTGCTCTCGATCGCCTCGAACATGGTGCTGCAAAGCTGCTTCTCCTCGGGAGGGGCATCCTTCTTGGCCCCCTTGGGCCTGACCTTGATCTTGTCGCAGAGCTTCACCCATTGCGACTTCTTCTTGGCTGCAGCGGCATTTGCGGCAGGTGCCGCCTTTGCTTTTGCCGCGGGGGCCGCCTTATTCTGCGCGTACGCAGGCGCGCTACAAACCACAAGCCCGAGCGTCAGAATCGCGCTCACCGCAGCGGCGCCATGGGTCCAACACTTCAAGCCGTCGAGGTGGCGCCATCCTGCGCCTGGACTTGAGCGCGAAACAGCATGTGTCATGGAATACGAACCTCTTTTTCGAGAGCTGGTCCCGCCAGCTCAGCCCCTTGGCGCGCGTTCAGCGCGCACCCCAAAAGACGCTTATGTACGCCTATCGGGGCGCACTAAGGCTGTGATTGCGGCAATCCCGTGACGGCGAAAATCGGCCCCTGGGCAATCAACGTATCGCCTGGCGCCAACGTGGCAAAGGCGCAACGCAAGCCTTAACGGCGCCAATCGGGGCTTCGCAGCTGCCTCGCGCTAACCTGTGATAAAGACGGGCCGATTTGCCATGCCACGCTTAGGGTGCCGAAGATTGCCAATGCTCGCAACACGCACGGTTCGCACGATCCTCTTCGCCTTAAGCCTTATCGCGCTCGCATCCGGCGCGGCGTGGGCGGCAGAGCAGCCGATGCACGGCATCGCGCTGCATGGGCTTCCCAAGCAACCGGCAGATTTCCAGCACTTTTCCTATGTGAACCCGGACGCGCCCAAGGGCGGACGGCTGGTGATGAGCGCCTATGGCTCCTTCGACAGCCTCAATCCCCTGATTATCAAAGGCGAGGCCGTCAACGGCATCCGCGACTTCGTCATCGAGAGCCTGATGGCGCGCGGACTCGACGAGCCCTTCACGCTCTATGGCCTCATCGCCGAGAGCGTCGAGGTGCCCGACGATCGCAGCTCCATCACCTTCAACCTCAACCCCAAGGCGCGTTTCTCAGACGGCACGCCGATCACCGCCGACGACGTGCTCTTCTCCTTCAACCTGCTGAAGGAGAAGGGTCGGCCCAACCACCGCACCTACTACAGCAAGGTCGCCAAGGCCGAAAGGCTGTCGGACCACAAGGTGCGCTTCACGTTCGATGCCGCAGGCGACCAGGAGATCCCGCTGATCCTCGGGCTCATGCCGGTGCTGCCGCGCCACCTCATCAATCCTGAGACGTTCGAGGACACGACACTCAAGCCGCTCGTGGGGTCGGGGCCCTATCGCGTTGCCAAGGTTGATCCCGGCCGTTCCATCACCTATGAGCGCGACCCGAACTATTGGGGCAAAGATCTGCCGGTGAACCGCGGCCGCTTCAACTTCGACGAGATCCGCTTCGATTACTTCCGCGAGAGCTCGGTGATGTTCGAAGCCTTCAAGACGGGGCAGGTGAACCTTTGGCCGGAGGAGGATCCCCGGCGCTGGGCCAACGGCTACGACTTTGCCGCCGTCAAGGACGGCCGCGTGGTGAAGGCGGAATTCGACATCGGACTGCCCGCCGGCATGACGGCGCTCGTGTTCAACACGCGGCGCAAGGTGTTCGCCGACCGCCGCGTGCGCGAGGCGCTGATCCACCTGTTCGACTTCGAGTGGATCAACCGCACGCTCTACGCCGGGCTCTACAGCCGCACGCAGAGCTATTTCGAGCGCTCAATCCTCTCCTCCCACGGACGGCCGGCCGACGACGTCGAGCGCCAGTTGTTGGCGCCTTACGCCAGGTACGTGAAGCCGCAGATCATGGACGGCACCTACCACCTCCCGACCACCAACGGCACGGGACGCAACCGCAAGAACCAGAGCGAGGCCTTCCGCCTGTTGAAGGAGGCCGGCTACGTGCTCAACGGCGAAAGGCTCGTCATCAAGAAGACGGGGCGCCAGCTCACCTTCGAGATTCTCGCCACCTCGACCGCGCAGGAAGCGCTGCTCTTGAGCTTCGCGCGCGATGTGGAGCGGCTTGGCATCAAGGTAAAACTACGCGTCGTAGACAGCGCCCAGTACCAGGCCCGCCTCACCAACTACGACTACGACATGATCCAGAACGACTGGCCCTCCTCGCTCTCGCCCGGCAACGAGCAGCTGTTTCGCTGGTCGGCGGCGGCCGCGACGACGCCCGGCACCTATAACTTCGCCGGCGTTAAGAACCCTGCGGCCGACGCCATGATCCACGCACTGCTGGCGGCGAAGTCGCAGGAGGCGTTTGTCTCCGCTGTGCGCGCGCTCGACCGGGTGCTGTTGTCGGGCGATTATGTGATTCCGCTGTTCTACATCCCCAAGCAGTGGCTCGCCTACTGGACAAGGCTCAAGCATCCGGCGAAGACACCCCTGTTCGGCTACAACATCGACAGCTGGTGGTCGGCGCCCAAACCATGACAGCCGCAACAGAGACAGTGCCGGCGCGCTTCAACATGACGGCCTACTGCCTCGCGCGGGCCGCCGCCGAGCGTCCCAACGCGCCGGCCCTTATCGTGGTCACCGATGCGGCTGCCGCCACCCCGGCAGAGGTGTGGACATTTGCTGAACTGGAGGACGCGGTGTTGCGCATCGCCGCCAGCCTCAAGGCGCGCGGGCTACAACCCGGCGCGCGCGTCCTCATCCGGCTGGAGAATGCGAGCGCCTACGCACTGCTGTTCTTCGCAGCGATCGCCGGCGGCTTTGTGCCCTTGCCGACCTCGTCACAACTCACAGCACGCGAGGCGCGCTTTCTCTTGGAGGACAGCGGCGCAGAGGCGATCGCGTGCGGGCGCGATCTTGGGCTCGGCCGGCTTCCAGGCGGCGTGCAGGTGATCGAGGCCGATGAGATTGCGCGCATGATCGCCGAAGGCCGGCGCGGCCCCTTCGCCGACACCGCCGCCGACGATCCCGCCTTCCTGATCTACACCTCCGGTACGACGGCGCGGCCCAAAGGCGTGCTGCACGCGCAGCGCTCCGCCTTCGGCCGGCGCCCCATGTACCAGGGCTGGTACGGAATTACGCCTGACGACCGCATGCTGCATGCAGGCGCCTTCAATTGGACGTTCACGCTCGGCACCGGCCTCACCGACCCCTGGGCCAACGGCGCCACCGCGATCATCTACACGGGCGAGAAGGACCCTGCTCTGTGGCCGCGCCTTATTGAGCAGACGGGCGCCACGCTCTTTGCCGCCGTGCCGGGCCTCTATCGGCAAATCCTCAAGTATGGGAATCCGACGCGCGACAATCTCGGTGCTCTGCGGCACGGACTCATGGCCGGAGAGACACCGCCGCCCGGCTTGTTCGACGAGTGGAAAGAGCGCACGGGCAGAGAGGTCTACGAGGCGCTCGGCATGAGCGAGATCTCCACTTACATCTCGACCGGTCCGGACGTGCCGCGCAAACCCGGCAGCGTCGGCAAGCCGCAGCCGGGGCGCCGTGTCGCCATCCTCGGCCTTGAGGGCGGCACCGAGCCGCTGGCTGCGGACGAGGAAGGTCTGCTCGCCGTGCACCGCTCCGATCCGGGCCTCATGCTCGGCTACTGGAACCGGCCAGAAGAAGAAGCCGCCGTCTTTCGCGGCGACTGGTTCATCGGCGGCGACATTGCGGCCATGGACGCCGACGGCTACGTGTCCCACCGCGGCCGCGCCAACGACCTGATGAAGGCGCTCGGCTATCGCGTCTCGCCGCTGGAGGTGGAAGCAGCTCTTTCAGAGCATCCCGGCGTCGCCGAGGTTGCGTGCGCCGAGGTACCGGTCCGCGCCGACGTCAGCGTGATCGCCGCCTTCATCGTACCGCGCGCTGGCGCGCACCCCACCGCATCCGAAATCGAGCGCTTCGCGGCCGAGCGGCTCGCGCGCTACAAATGCCCGCGCGCCGTCGTGCTGGTGGAGTCTCTGCCGCGCACGCCCAACGGCAAGCTCATGCGCGCCCAACTGAAATTGCCTCCAGGATTGCCCGAAGGCTTGTCCACAGGCTAAAGGCGCTGTTGCGTCGAAGCCGCGCGCGGCAATTCTTTGTCGATTGCGTCGCCCAGTCTGTGCACAGGCGGCAGAATAGGGTGGTATTCGTCCCCTGCCGTGGGTTGATATCCGAGGTTCCAGCACCTTCGGAAAGTTGCGGCTCGGGCGCGAGGAGGCAAAACCATGCTCGACGATGCAGTTCGCTATTTGAGCGTGCACCCGGCGGTGCTGAGCGCCATGGGGCTGACGGCCGGTCTTGCCGCCATCGGTCTCTGGTACGTCCTCTATCACCACCTGCAGGCGATCCTCATCACGCTTCTGACCGCGGCGGGGATCGGTTCAGGCCTGCTCGTCTTCTACCGTGGCTTTCGCTCGGAGATGAACGACCTGATGGGCATCGGCCTGTTCCTGATCGTGATCTTCCCCATCATCTTCTGGCAGGCGATCAAGCAGCTGGAGCCGATGCCGGAGCCGCGCGGCGCCCGAGCCAAGGCGATGTTCTCGCGCAAGCTGAAGTAGCGCGCCTCACGCCGCCTTCTTGGCCTTCTGGGCAATGGCGACGAGCCGGGTGATCAGCGCGCGCACACCTTTGAGGCGCTCGGCCGGCAGGTCCCACTCGGCCTTGAACACGAGCTTCTGGTCGGGCTGCACTTTGACGTGCCCGCGCGAGGCCTGCACGAAGGCGATGAGTCCTTCCGGGTTGGCAAACTCGTTCTTGTGGAAGCCGATGACGGCGCCCTTCGGTCCCGCATCCACCTGCGCGATGCCGGCCTGGCGGCACAGGCCCTTGATCTCCATCACGTCGAGCAGGTGGTGCACCTCCTCTGGCAACTCGCCGAAGCGGTCGACCAGCTCTGCGGCGAAGGCGTCGATCTCAGCGCGCGTCTCCAAGGTCGACAGACGCCGGTAGAGGCCGAGCCTAAGTTGCAGGTCGGCGACGTAGGTCTCCGGGATCAGCACGGCGGTGCCGAGCGAGATGGTCGGGCTCCATTGATCGGGCGCGCCCTCCCCCTCGCCGCCCTTCATGGCCGCAACCGCCTCTTCCAGCATCGACTGATAAAGCTCGAAGCCCACCTCGCGGATGTGGCCCGACTGCTCCTCGCCCAACAGGTTGCCGGCGCCGCGGATGTCGAGGTCGTGCGAGGCGAGCGAGAAGCCGGCCCCAAGCGTGTCGAGCGACTGCAAAACTTTGAGGCGCTTCTCGGCGGCTTCCGTGAGGGCCTTGCCGATGGGAATGGTGAAATAGGCGTAAGCCCGCGCCTTCGAACGACCGACCCGCCCGCGCAGCTGATAGAGCTGGGCGAGCCCGAACATGTCGGCGCGATGCACGATCAGCGTGTTGGCGTTGGGCAGATCAAGCCCGGACTCCACGATCGCGGTCGAGAGCAGGATGTCGTAGCGGCCCTCGTAGAAGGCGCTCATGACGTCCTCCAGCTCACCTGGCGTCATCTGGCCGGTAGCTTTCGCAAAGGTGAGCTCGGGCACGGCCTCGCGCAGGAATTCGGCCACCTCTTCCATGTCGGAGATGCGCGGCACCACGTAGAAGCTCTGGCCCCCGCGATAGCGCTCGCGCCGCAGCGCATCGCGCACGATCACCGGATCGAACGGCGAGATGTAGGTCCTGACCGCCAGGCGATCGACCGGCGGCGTGGTGATGAGCGACAATTCACGCACGCCGGACAAGGCCAGCTGCAGCGTGCGCGGGATTGGCGTCGCCGACAGCGTCAGGACGTGCACGTCCTCGCGCAGCTTCTTTAAACGCTCCTTGTGAGTGACGCCGAAGTGCTGCTCCTCGTCGATGACGAGCAGCCCGAGGCGGGCGAAGCTGATCGACTTGCCGAGGAGCGCGTGCGTGCCAATGACGATGTCGATGGCGCCGCTCTTCAGGCCCTCCTTGACGGCCGTCAGCTCCTTGGCGCCGACCAAACGCGAGGCCTGCGCGATGCGGATCGGCAGGCCCTTGAAGCGGTCGCTGAAGGTCTTGAAGTGCTGGCGCGCGAGCAAGGTGGTGGGCACCACGACCGCCACCTGCAGCCCGCTCATGGCGGCGATGAAGGCGGCGCGCAACGCGACCTCGGTCTTGCCGAAGCCGACGTCGCCGCAGACAAGCCGATCCATCGGGCGGCCTGAGCCCAAGTCGCCGAGCACAGCGTCGATGGAAGTGTCCTGGTCCTCCGTCTCCTCGTAAGGAAAGCGCGCGACGAACTCGTCGTAAGAGCCCTCGGGCGCGGCAACGGCGGGGGCCTCCTTCAACTGACGCAAGGCGGCGATTTTGATCAGCTCTGAGGCAATCTCGCGCAGGCGCTTCTTGAGGCGCGCCTTGCGCGACTGCCAGGCGACGCCGCCGAGCTTGTCGAGCTGGGCATCCGTCTCATCGGCGCCGTAGCGCGAGAGAAGCTCGATGTTCTCAACGGGCAGAAACAGCTTGTCGCCACCGGCGTAGTTGAGCTCCAGGCAGTCGTGCGGCGCCTCCAGCACGGTGATGGTCTTGAGGCCGGCAAAGCGGCCGATGCCGTGGTCGGCGTGCACGACGAGGTCGCCGACCGACAGGCTCGTCGCCTCGGTCAAGACGTCGACGGCCGAGCGCTGCTTGCGCCGCGGGCGGACCAGGCGGTCGCCGAGAATGTCCTGCTCTCCGATGACGGCCAGCTCCGGCGTCTCGAATCCTTGCTCAAGGCCGAGCACGGCGAGTGCCGTCGCTGAGCCGGGAAGCGCCAGCGCCTCAGCGTAGGACTCGACCCTGGTCACGCCGTCGAGCCCGTGGTCGGAAAGCAGCGTGGCAAGGCGCTCGCGCGCGCCGGGCGTCCACGCCGCGACGATGACGCGCCGGTGCTCCTTATGCAGGCGCTTGGCGTGCGCCACCACCGCATCGAAAACGTTGACGTCGCCCTTAAGGCGCTCGGCGGCGAACGAGCGCCCGCCGCGTCCACGCCAAGAGCGCACGCTGGGACCCGTTGTCTCCTCGAAGGGCGTCAGCCGGAAAACGTTGTGCTGCTTGAGCGCAGCATCCCAGGAGCCGGCGTCGAGAAACATGCGCTCGGGCGGCACGGGCTTGTAGGGCGGCGCGCCGAACGTCTGCTCCTCGAGCGCCTCGGTGCGCGCATCGTAATGCTCGGCGATCTGTTCAAAGCGGCGCGTGGCAGCCTCGTCCGCCAGATGATCGAAGCTCACCGGCACCTTGGGCAGATAGTCGAACAGCGTCTCCAGGTGCTCGTGGAACAGCGGCAGCCAGTGCTCCTGCCCCGGATAGCGTTGGCCGGCGCTGATCGCCTCATAGAGCGGATCGTCCCCGGTGGCGCCGCCGAACAGCTCCACGTAGCGGGCGCGAAAGAGCTTCTCGGCGTCCTCCCCGAAGGCGACCTCGCTCACCGGCAGGATGGCGAGCTTCTGCACGGCCTTGGTCGTGCGCTGGGTCTGCACCTCGAACGCCTTGATGCTCTCCAGAGTGTCGCCGAAGAAATCGAGGCGCACGGGGCCGGCGCGCCCCGGCGGGAAGAGGTCGACGATGCCGCCGCGCACGGCGTACTCGCCGGGCTCCATCACGGTGCCGCTCCTCACGTAGCCCATGAGAGAGAGCCGCTGCGTCAAGCGCGCCATGTCGATGCGCTGGCCCGGCGCGATCTGCTTGATGGCGCGCTTCAGGAAGGCGCGCGGGGGAACGCGCTGCAGGATGGCATTGACGGTGGTGAGCACCACGGTCGGGTGCTTGCGGGCGCCCAGCGCGAGCTTGGCCAGCGCCGCGATGCGCTTGGCGACGATCTCGGCGTTGGGGCCGATGCGGTCATACGGCACCGTGTCCCAGGCGGGAAAGGAGATGACGCGCACGTCCGGCGCGAAAAAGGAGAGCGCCCGCTCCAGCGCATCGAGGCGCCGGTCGTCGCGCGCGACGTGCAACAGCGTTCCGGGCGCATGATCGCTCTGCACCTCGGCGAGGAGCTGCGCCAGCACCAGCGCGTCGAGGCCCTCAGGCACACCGGCGACGATGCGCTCCGAGCCGAGCTCTGCTTGCTTCTCGCTGGCCGTCATTCGCTCTCTCGTCTCTCCGCAGTCGCCGCCAATCCATGATAGGCGCGCAGCGCCTTGATCAGCGCTTTGAATGCCGGCTCCTCCGGCACGGCGCCTTCAGAGAACCATTGCGTCAGCACCGGATCGGGCACGGCGATGAAGCGCTCGAAATCCTCGAGTGCCGCGCCGGTCATGCCGGCAATATGCGCCTCGGCATAACGCCCGAGGATGAAATCCATCTCCTTGGTGCCCCGATGGGACGCGCGATAGGCCGCGCGGCGGCGGCGTATCTCCATGTCGTCAGTCATCGTGCAGCCGGCTTTCTTGGATAACCCGAGCCCGGGGCTTGACGCCATGCGGCGCGCCCGTCACCCTCGTGGGCGGATGGGTCGTTGATATAGCGCCCGTTTCCGCCCGCGCAAAGGCCTGCGCCCGTGCGACGACGGGCCCCTGGCCCTGAGGGGCGCCCGCGGCGCCAGCCGCCCACGACGTTTGTCTGCACGACCGCCTCTGTCGATCTCTTGGATCCAGCGTCGCCCATGCGGCCCATCGAGCTCACGCCCCTGTTCGCCTCGCTGCAGTCGCTCACCGGCATCGGTCCGCGTCTGATCCTCCTATTGAAGAAGTGCCTCACGCTGCCCCCCGGCGTCGTCGAGCCGCGCGTCCTCGACCTGCTCTGGCACCTGCCGTCGGGCGTCATCGACCGGCGCGCGGAACCGACCGTCGCCGACGCGGTGCCCGGCGCGATCGCCACGCTCAAGGTGCGCGTCTTGAAGCACAAGGCGCCGCCGCGCTCCAACACGCGCGCACCCTACAAGGTGCAGACCGAGGACGACACCGGCCGGCTCGATCTGGTCTTTTTCCACGCCGAGCGCAAATTCATCGAGCGCCAGCTTCCCGTCGGCGAGACCCGCTACGTCTCTGGCCGCATCGAGCGCTACAACGACACCTTGCAGATGTCGCATCCCGACTACATTGTCGCGCCCGAGGCGCGCGACGAGCTGCCGCTGCTGGAGCCCATCTACCCGCTCACCGCCGGTCTCTCCGGCAAGGTGGTGCAAAAGGCGACGCGCCAGGCACTGGAGCGCGTGCGCGCGGTGCCGGAGTGGCAGGACGCGGCCTGGCTCAAAGCACGCGGCTGGCCCGGGTTCAAAGAAGCGCTGCAGCGCCTGCACCGTCCGACCGACGCAGCCGACGTTGCAACGGGCGGCGCCCCCTGGCAGCGCCTCGCTTACGACGAGCTGTTGGCCGGGCAGCTGGCGCTGGCGCTGGTGCGCCAGAATTTCAAGACGCGCCCAGGCCGCAGCGTCAAGGGCGACGGGCGCATCCGCGCCGCCATCGCCGACGCGCTGCCCTTTGCATTGACCGGCTCCCAGCGCACTGCGGTGCGCGAGATCGAGGCCGACATGGCCGCCCCCCACCGCATGCTGCGCTTGCTGCAGGGAGACGTCGGCTCTGGCAAGACCGTGGTGGCGCTGCTCGCCATGGCGATCGCGGTGGAAGCCGGCGCGCAAGCAGCCTTCATGGCGCCCACCGAGGTGCTCGCGCGCCAGCACCTCGACACCATCGCGCCGCTGGCCGAGACGGCGGGCTTGCGCATCGCGCTGCTGACGGGCCGCGAGAAAGGCAAGACGCGCGAGGCGCTGCTAGGCCGCCTCGCCGCCGGCGACATCGACATCCTCATCGGCACGCACGCGCTGTTCCAGGCCGACGTCGTCTTCAAGGATCTCGCTTTCGCCGTCATCGACGAGCAGCACCGCTTCGGCGTGCACCAGCGCTTATCGCTGCAGTCGAAAGGCAACGGGCACGGCACCGACGTCCTCGTGATGACCGCGACGCCCATTCCGCGCACGCTGCAGATGACGCATTACGGCGACCTCGACGTCTCCCGCCTCACTGAGAAGCCGCCCGGGCGCAAGGCCGTGATCACCAAGACCACCTCGGTCGAGCTGATCGAGGAGATGATCGAGGGCGTGCGCCGCATGCTGCAGCAAGGCGCCCAGGTGTACTGGGTGTGCCCGTTGATCGAAAGCTCGGACAAGTCCGATCTCGCCGCGGCCGAAGAGCGCCACGCCCACCTGTCGCAGATCTTCGGCAAGGATCGGGTGGGCCTGTTGCACGGGGGCATGTCGGCGCAAGCCAAGGACGCGACCATGGAGGCCTTCACCACCGGCGCCTTGAAGATCCTGGTGGCCACGACCGTCATCGAGGTCGGCGTCAACGTGCCCGACGCCACCGTCATGGTGATCGAGCACGCCGAGCGCTTCGGGCTCGCGCAATTGCACCAGCTGCGCGGGCGCGTCGGCCGCGGCGACCGCCAGTCCTACTGCATGCTGCTTTACAAGCCGCCGCTGTCGGAGGCGGCGCAGGCGCGCCTCAAGATGATGTGCGAGACCGAGGACGGCTTCTTGATCGCCGAGAAGGATCTGGAGTTGCGCGGCGCCGGCGAGGTGTTGGGCGCACGCCAGAGCGGGGTGCCGGAGTTCCGCGTTGCCGAGGTGCCGAACTTCGCGTCGCTTCTGGAAGCTGCACGCGACGACGCCAAGCTGATCCTCGCGAGCGACCCGCATCTCTCAAGCCCGCGCGGGCACGCCTTGCGCACGCTGCTCTACATCTTCGATTGCGACGAGGCCGTGCGCCTGTTTAGAGCGGCTTGATCCAAGTCCCCTCTCCCCGCAAACGAGCAGAGACGGATTGCAGCGCAGCTAGCTCGTGGTGATCTTGGGCGGGCGCGGGCCCGTCTCCTTCGCGCGTGACTTGCTCTTGGCCTGCTCGCGCTTGGCCTGCTCGGCCAGCTCCTTGAGCTTGGCTTGGCTTTCCGGCGTCACCATGCCGGCGGAGATGATCACCTTGGCGGCGTCCTCGATGTTCATGTCGAGCATGAGCACATTGCGCCGCGGCAGGAAGCACACGAACCCAGTCGGCGGCACGATGCCGGTCGGCATGAACACGGTCAGAAGATCGGTTTCGCCGCCGGGCTTGGCCGCGCCCACCTCTCCCGTCGTCTCCCCCGTCACGAACACGATCGACCACAGGCCCTTGGAGGGGAATTCGATCAGCCCGACCCTCTGAAAGGCTTGTCCCGGACCGGTGGCGGTGATGACGGATTCGAAGATGTGCTTCAGGGCCCGATAGACGTTGCGCACGATCGGCATGCCGCCGACCATCTGCTCGCCGAACGAGATGAGCGTGCGCCCCAACAGGTTGGCGGCGAGCGCCCCGATCAGCGTCAGCGCCACGATGCCGACGATGAGGCCGAAGCCGGGAACCGCGAACGGAAGATAGGTATCGGGCAAGTAGGCCGTGGGCACGAACGGCTTGATCCAGGCGTCCGTGACGTTGATGAACCACCAGGCGAAATAGAGCGTGATGGTGACGGGGCCGACGATGACGAGCCCGGTGAGGAAGTAGTTGCGCAGCCGCGCGCCCAGGTGCCACGACGGCGGCTGATCCTGGCGGGTCAGGCGTTGCAGACCTGCGCGCAGCTGCGAGGTCGTGCTACCAGGCTGGCCGTCCTTGCGATCGGATGCGCTCATTTTGCGGTCCACGTTGGGGCGGTGCAGAGGGCTGGCCTGTTGCCGGACGGCGGATCAAGACCACGGATCAATGGTGATCTTCACACGGATCGCGGCAGAGCTAAAGGGTGCCGACGAGACCTGCGTGTGAGCGAAGCCTCTAATGGAACGCTGGCGCTACTCCGGGATGACGAGGCAGTCGAATCCGCTGGCGCGCAACGAGGTGCACAGCCGCTTCGACTCCTTGGCACTGGCATACGGCCCGACCTTGACGCGATAGAACGTGCCCATGCTGCCCATGACCGTCGGCTCCACCTGCGGCCGGCGGGGGCCGAGCTCGCTGCCGTGTTGTGAAAGCAGGCGAACGGAAAGCGCGTAAGCCTCGCTGCGTGAGCGCACCGCCGCGACCTGCACGTGAAACTTGCCGCTTGGCGCTTCTATCGACTTCGGCGCCGGCGCCGGCGCGACAGGAGGCGCGACGGCCGCCACTTTGGTTCGCGTGACGAAGGACGCGGTTTTCGCGGGCGCTGGAGCTGCAGCCTGCGGCACGGGCTGTTGCACCGGGGCCGGCGTCGGCGCGGCTGCGGGAGCTGGCGCCGCGGCCTTCGGTGGGGGGCTTGCCGTTGCGATCTCAGTCTTCTGGCTCCAGGCACTGGTCTCCGGCGCGGGCGCGGGCGGGACGATCGACGACGTCGTCACCTCCTCGTTGCTTGAGGCGGACGAGCCGCCGCCGAACAGGTTCGTGATGCTGCTGAAGAAGCCGCCCCCGCTGGAACTGGAGCTGGAGCTCGAAGATTTGGGTGGAGGCGGCGGGCGCGCTGGCTCATTGGCCACCGTCTGCGGCGCGCTGACCGGGGCTGAGGTGTGGGGCGGCGTGGAGGCAGCGGGTGCAGAGACCGGAGTGGAGGCGTCAAGCGCTGCCTGCCATCCCTCGCCGCCGATGGAGGTTGCGGCAACGCCCGTCGGCTGTGCCAGTTGCGGCGCGTCGCCGACGCCAGCCTCGCGATAGGCCGCGGCGCGCGCGCTCATGGCCTCCTGCCTCTCGGTGGCGGACAGCCCGTCCTTGAGCCAGATGGCACTTGTCAGATCCGGGATAGCAAGCGCCGGCTTGCCCTTCTTGCGATAGGCGAGGCCGCGATAGTAGAGGGCCTTTGCCATCTGCTGGCTTGCCAGGCCGCCGCTGCGGATGGCGGTGTCGAAGGCGCGCATGGCCTCGTCTTCGTTCCCCGCCTCATAGGCGGCAATGCCCGTGTCCAGCATCCGCTGCGTCGTCGCTGCGGTCTTTTCGTCGGGCGGGGTGGAAGGCGTGCTCGTCTTAGCTTCAGTAGGCTTCGCAGTGCTTGCTTTATCGGCCTTATTTGCTTTGGCGGGTTGCGCCCTCTTTTCTTTGGCGGGTTTCGCGGGCGCCGTCTTGGCGGGCTCCGTCGGCCCCATCACGGGGCCCTGAAACGCGGCAAGCGGCGACGCGCCCGCGACCAGCACGGCGACAACAGCAAGACTGCGTAGTAGATGCCCCATCGACCCCACCAGAGTGCACCCGTTCGGCGACGGGCCCCAACCGTTTGAAGCCAGACGTTATTTCAAGCACGACATAGAGGCAAATCCGCGACCGGGCGCGGTTGCCGTTTTCCCCTACTCCACCGTCACGGATTTCGCCAGATTGCGGGGCTGATCGACGTCGGTGCCCATGATGACGGCGGTGTGATACGCAAGCAACTGCACGGGGATAGCGTAAATGAGCGGATCGGTGAAGTCGACCGCGGTCGGCATCTCGATGTGGGCTGCGACCTTACAGCCGACCGCCTCCGTGGGCGCATCCGAGATGAGGATGATCTGACCCCCGCGAGTGGCGACCTCCTGCAGGTTGGAGACGGTCTTCTCGAACAGCTCGTCCCGAGGCGCCACCACGATGACGGGGACATTCTCGTCGATGAGGGCGATGGGGCCGTGCTTCAGCTCGCCGGCGGCATAACCCTCGGCGTGGATGTAGGAAATCTCCTTCAGCTTGAGCGCCCCTTCGAGCGCCAGCGGGTAGCTGGTGCCGCGCCCCAGGTAGAGCACGTCGCGCGCCTTGGAGAGCGGCTGCGCGATCGCCTCGTATTGGTGCTCGTTGCGCAGGATGGTCGAGATGTGGCGCGGCACCTCGATCAGCGCCTTGACCAGCGCCCGCTCGTCTTCCGCGCTCAGCGTCCCGCGTGCGCGCCCCAGCCCGATGGCGAGACAGGCAAGCACCGCCAGCTGGCAGGTGAAGGCCTTGGTCGAGGCCACGCCGATCTCCGGCCCGGCAAGCGTCGGCAGCACGACGTTTGATTCGCGCGCGATAGTGGAGGTGCGCACGTTTACGATCGAGGCGACGCGCTGGCCCTCCGTCTTGGCATGGCGCAGGGTGGCGAGCGTGTCGGCGGTCTCGCCCGATTGCGACACGAAGATGGAAAGGCCGTTTGCCGGCAGCGGCGGCTCGCGGTAGCGCATCTCCGAGGCGACGTCGATCTCCACGGGAAGCCGCGCGTAGCGCTCGATCCAGTACTTGCCGACGAGGCCGGCGTAATAAGCGGTCCCGCACGCCGACAAGGTCACGCGCGACAGATTGGCCACGTCCATACCGAGATCGGGCAGCTGAACCGTCCCCGCGCTCATGTCGATGTAACTGGAGAGCGTGTGGCTGATGACCTCGGGCTGCTCGTGGATCTCCTTGGCCATGAAGTGGCGGTGGTTGCCCTTGTCGACGAGCAACGAGCTTGCCACCGATTTGATGAGCGGACGCTCGACCCGCTGGCCGTTGCGGTCGTAGATCTCGACACCCGTCCGGTGCAGCACGGCCCAATCGCCCTCGTCCAGATAGGTGATGGCGTCGGTGAAGGGGGCGAGCGCGATGGCGTCCGAGCCCAGATACATCACGCCCGAGCCGTGGCCGATCGCCAGCGGGCTGCCCTGGCGCGCCGCGATCATCAGGTCGTCGTGCCCGGCGAAAATGATGGCGAGCGCGAAGGCGCCGCGCAGGCGCTTCAGGGCGTTGCGGACGGCATCTTGCGGCGATTCGCCCTTGGAG
>Ga0307442_1000820_pt1 | contig 15368 bp, 16 predicted proteins | sample SalMarWE160430MG_FD_202143 | JGI IMG/M metagenome (GOLD analysis project Ga0307442, IMG submission 202143) | Salt marsh sediment microbial communities from the Plum Island Ecosystem LTER, Massachusetts, United States - WE1604-30 | ecosystem: Environmental > Aquatic > Marine > Intertidal zone >...
ATATGCAATCCTTCGCGCAGATTCTTTGGAGCTCATGCATATTATCTCCCAGAAACGAGATTTGGTGAATATTCTATTAGTGTACCATTAATTATTAAAGGTCCAGGAGTTAAGAAAGGAATTCCTTTAAAAAATTCTGTAAAATTGATTGACCTCGCACCCACATTAGCCCATTTACTAAAAATACCGAATCCTAAAAACGCAAGCGGAACCATTCTTCACGAAATTTTTAATTAAATGATATATTTCTATAATTTAATATTCTAATAATTAGGGAATTGAGAAAATTGATAACTCTTATTGCTACAATAAAAGTAAAGGAAGGAAAGATGGATGATGCTATAAAAGTATTAAAAGAAATAGCTCCTAAAATTAAAGAAGCAGAATCTGGTTGCATGGAATACCTACCACATACGGTTAAGGGCTCAGATAATACAATAATCTTTTATGAAAAATACAAAGACGGCGAAGCATTGAAACTACACAGCGCGAACATCCCCAAATCATTAGCTAAGTTACTACCCTTGCTAGAAACAGGAATGGATGTTAAGACATGCTTTGAAATATTATAATTCTTTTTTTATTTTAAACATCTTGGATATATGGTTTTCCTATATTTAGACACCATTCAGCTTTACTCAGTTCTCTTCCAATGTAATTGAGATGTTCCAAGTTTGCTGTTAGATCCAGAGATATAATTTTTTTGGATATTGATTCTGCGTTATTACCAATGAGGATATTGATGAGTTTATGGTCAATCGAATAAAACATTACGTAAATTTCTTTAGAATAATGGTTAACATATAATTTGAAGTACCCTTTTTCATCAGGAGTATAATCCATATTAAGATCTTTTACATAAATAGGATTTTGAAGGTTAATATCGGGTAAAGTTTGATTAATTTTTCCTTTCGATTTAAATATTTGGATTCCTTGGTTAATTGGAGGTGTACTTTTTTGTTTAGCAAGAAAATTTAGATTAATACATTCTTTAAGTTCTGAGACACCACCTATCATTTTAGTACTATGTTCTACTGTAAACAGGATACCCATATCTAATTCAACTGCAATGCTTGCTAATAATCCATTGATGCCTACCGAATCAATATCCATTAATTCAACTACGTTTGAAATACCAAAAAACATTGGTAGTTGGAGTGATTTATGTTCTGGTTTAGAGGTCTCTTTTTTGTAAAGGAAATAAGCTTCTAAAGAATTACATATACCGGGTGTTATGGGTGTTTCTAGAAGAGGATCAGCGATTAATTTTTTAAATTCATATCCTTGTAGTATTTTAGTTAATTCAAGTAAATTAGTCACTCTTGTTTCTGGATCTTTAGGAAAATAACCTTCATTAATTCTTGTTGGGAGTATGACAATAGGGATAGTTTTTGGAATATCCAAAAATTCTTTATAATTGCCTAAATCCAAGCTTAAAATCAGATCGATGTCATTATCTACAGCGGAAAAAATTTCATTAGAAGCCATGGAATCAATACTAAGAAGAATATTATAATTGTTTCTGATGAGATGAATTATTTCTTCAATTCTGGTTGGATCAGGTTTATTCGCGATGCATCCGATATCAATTATATCCGCACCCGAATCGATGTAATGCTTTGCTTTTTTAAGAATCTCATCATCATTCTTTTTCGTACAATTTACGATTTCTGCAATAATGGGAGGTGGGAGACCTTGTCCAATAATTATGTCAGATCTGTTTGGGTTTAGATAATATGTGTTTAATCCAAGTTTTCCTTTAGCTTTTGCATATATCTCATCAATCAGTTGTTTTAATTTTGTTTCCCCAGAAGTTTCAAGAATTCTGTTTGCAGGTATTATATTTGAAAGCTTCATATCTGATAAGTTATTTAGGATCATAGGTAAATCAGAGGCAAATTCAGGTCCTTTCTTGATACTAATAGAAAATTCTTGTTCAATGTCAGATGAATCCCATTGAACAAATCCAGGAAGTAATACAAGTTCATAATTAGAAAGAGTAAGTTCTGTTAAAATATTTCTTGTAATTTGTTTAGTAAGAAAGGCAGAAACAGATATAGGAGCTTTCTCCACTGAAATCTGGTGTTTTTTAATAGAACTTACAATCTCTAAAATAATTGGAAAGCTTTCTTGTCCAGTAATTATGAGTATTTTAATTTATATCACTCATCAAGTTATTTCTATCAAATGGAATAAAGATATCATCTAAAATCGATCCTGATGATTCAGTAATTTTTAAGTTAGATACAATTGGCTCAAATTCACCTTTCATTAACCCATTCGCAATAAAAGCAGCTCCTTGCGCTGCACGTTTTGAGAGATGACTGTAAGATTTCATTAATTTCACGGGAGCTATTTTTTTTAAATTTGAGGTGATGGCTTCTTTTATGGGTATCACCTCGGCTCCTCGACCAGCTAGTAGTATTTCTTTAATTTTATCTCTCTCCGAGAAAGATGAGGTAATTCCATAGACTGCTTTATCAACGCTTGAAAAATAAGCATCTAAGGCCATCTTAGTTCTATCATCGTTTTTCGCCAATAATGTTATTTCTTCAAGACTCAAATCCTCATAACCAGCAATAAATGAAACTCCACCACTATATATATCTTTTTTCTTAACACTTTTAATAAGATATGCTAGTTCGCCATCAAGGCTGCCACAAGCTCTAAATCCCATAATATTTGAACCACCTATACCATCTATAATTTGCCCATTTTCTATAGCTAAAACAGCTGTAAATCCATAACCAATTTCCACCATAATAAAATTAGAGTTTTGTGGGATCAAATTAAATCTTTCGATCTGATCTCTTATTCCAGTTACTGCCGTACATAATTTATCTGCAGTGCCCATATCAATTTTATTTACTTTCCGGTATCTTGGAATAGTCGGTAAGTGTTTAACTCCTGGAATAATGACTGCTGGTATTTTCTCTTTCTTAATTAATTTCAAGACATTACCTAATCCAAGGAGTTGATTCTTTTCGTTCATATCATATTTCATTAATGTCAAGAAAAGATCCTCCTTTGACAATGCATCGACTTTTTTTAAAGGTAGACCAAAACCACTTGGAGCTACTATTAAGTCAATCATGTCAATGGTTTTTATTATTGAAATTGCTTTTTCAGGATTACTAACTATCTCTTTTGATGGAATTGAAGTGTCTAAAATTATCTCCTTTCCATTTAAACCAAAAAAATCCCAACTTAATGACCCAGGATCCACACCAATAACAGTTAGAGGTGACATCTTTTATTATTAATATTAATTGAAAGAAAATTACTGAAAAACTTAATTTTTAATTTTGCTAATTATGAAATTGTAATAATTCTTTTTATTTATATTAAAAATAATAATTTTTATTGGTGAATAGAAGATGGAAACTCTTCAAGATTATGGTTTAAACCGAGATTGTCTCTATGAAGTTCTAGCTTGCACCATCTCAAAAAAAAATGAAATTGAATATCCAAACACAGCTTCCATGGGTATAAGAATAATTAATGATAAATTACTCAAAATTAAACCATACTATAATACCATAACTCATAAGAATATAAAAGAAAATGGCATGGTATCTATTAATTTCATTGATAATGTGTTTCTTTTCGCTCAAGCATCTTTAAAAGAAATTAAGTGGGGTCTCAAGGGAATTCCTATTGAAGAATACCTTTATTATAATTATAAATATCGAGGAAAGAATTGTAATTGTCCCTATATAAAGGATTCTTGGATGGTAATATTTTGTAACGTGGTTAATGAAACCCAGATCGTTAAAAATGATAATTTGGGAACGATAAATGCAACAGAATTCGAATTGGAAGTAAATAATTCTTTTAAAAAAAAAGGATCATTCAAATTATATAATAGGGCAGAAAATCTTGCATTAGAGAGCATTATTCTCGCAACCAGATTGAAGATCGCGAGACAAAATAAAGATGAGTTATTATATTCAAAAATTGAGACCAGAATTGACGAGTACCTAAAGATGATCACGCGATTTGGGAAAAATGTTAGTGTTTTAAAGACAATAAATCTTGTAAAAGATTATATTAAGTTTTTAAAATAGTCTTATAACTCTTCGATTTTTTCAATGAACATTAGTGGGTATTTTAATTTTTCAATCCATTCAATTTTAGCCACTACTTTAATGGATTTATATTCAATAGTTACCACAGCTTTAATTTTTTCACCATTAATTTCATCATAATCAAGTTCAGTTGATTTATTTCCCTCAATTTTATCTTGTAGTATTTTTAATTTCACTGATTTTACATATGGTTGGCAAGATATTGAAGCTTCAAATCCTTTTTCAATTGATTCTATTACTTTTTTGTCTGAAGAAACTGGGACACCACTTATTAAATGATACAGTGCTCCTAATTTAATACCGATTTCAAAAGTAGCTCGCTCCCTATTGCTCAAATCGGAAGAAAAATACTCATTTTCATCATGAACTTTCATTCATTATCATCCAAAAATTCGATTTTTGCCCCAGTATTATTTGGTTTACAAATATAAATATGGCCTCCTATGCTTTTTAATCGCTTTTGCACCTCTTTCAATAAACTCGCAGTAGTATCTTCATTCTCTGTAATCCCTATAACACTTGGACCAAAAGATGACATACCATAGGCTTTTAAGCCATAACTATCGAAAAATTTCAACAAATCTTTAACGATTTGATGTTGTAAACTAATTTCTATTTTTTTAAATCCTATGTTTTGAATGCGTATTAACCCTTCTCCAAAACATTCAAGATTTTTTTTCATTAATCCAGGTATTAATTTCATTAAAATTTGATGCGAAACTTCATTTACCTCTTCTTTAGGTATAGGAGCGTGAGATTGAAATATGCTAATTTCTTCATCACCGTAAGCTCCTTTTTTAACATTTGGGATGGCTAAGAGAAAGCTCCAATTTTCTGGAATTGGATATCTCAATAGAGTGATTGCAGGATTGGCATTTGCTGATGCCGAGGAAGGCAGAAATGTTTCTTTTTCTTTTCCCTTCCCAAAATCATGTCCAGCATCTAAAATGAAACCACCTGCTTCAAAACCCCGCCATCCTATGCCTGAAGTACCTCCTCTCTCTACTAATTTAGTCAATTCTCTCAATGATAGATTTGACATATTTTTTAGCTTTGTTATTGCTGTGGCAATTGCTAAAGATAATTGAGTTTTTGAGCCAAGACCTACATGAGAAGGAAAATATTGTTTCAAATGAAAATGAAAATTCTTATTATTTACATTAAATGCTTTAAAAATTCTAGAGGCCTTCTCATTGATCACTTCTATCGATTCACGGTAATATTTATTAGCTTCAATCTTAAATTCTTGAGCATTATTCGAAGCTTCAAATACAACATTTGGACGATTCAACATGAGTCCAATTCCTCCATCAACTCTTCCCGTATATCCATTTTCATCAATTAAGGAGAGATGAATTCGACAAGGAGTTGTAATTCTGATTTTCATAGTTTACTCATTAGTGAAGCACTCTAAATTCAAAACTAATATAGTGAATAATCAAACTAATATAAATATAATATAATTAAGTTTATGTTAAAAACATCTCTTCTATACATTTGAGGTAATTGGTTTCAAATTTGCTCCAAAAAGAAACAAAATTGTTAATAATTGGAGTTTTTATGTCATATTATATAATCAAATTGATGAACTTTTTTAACATTTTTGTATATTCGATTGATTCTTCGTAAGAATTAAATAATATAATATTTCTCTATTTTAAAGAGGCAAAAAAATGGTAAATATCTTAATTGTTGAAGATGACCATTCTTTACGGATATTGTATGAAAAAGCGTTAAAATTAAATGGATATAATGTAATTGGATCTGCGAAAGATGGTGAAGAAGCTGTTAATTTATACAAGGATCTTAAAGATAAACCTGAAATTATCCTAATGGATCATAGAATGCCGATTAAGAATGGTATCGAAGCTACAAAAGAGATATTAGCAAATTCCAGCGAAAACAAACCCAAAATCATATTTGCAAGTGCAGATAAAACTATTAAAAAAATAGCATTGTCTATAGGAGCAATTAGTTTTAAAGATAAACCATTTTCATTAGAAAGGTTATTTAAAAATATTGAAAAATCATTAAACATGGATTTTTCCAATCTTTCACTAGAAAACTAAAAATAACAATACTCTTTTTCCAAATAATTTTCCTCTCGATAATTTATTAAATTTCATTACTTTTCATAAAATATACTAGATAAACAAGATAGTGAGTGGACTTTTTTGAGTGATTTAGAAGGATTAACAAGAAGATTAATTCAAAAAGGGAAATCAGATGAAGAAATTCTTAAAAGGTTAATACAAGAGTATTCTGACTTTAAGGATATTAATGAAAACGTAGCCATGAGATTTGCTAGGGCTATTTTAGAAGAATGTAGAAAAAGTGATGTGTCTTTGGTTTCGGATCCATTTATTAATCTGATTTTAGAATTCGAAAAATCAAATATTACAATTGGAAGACAGGGGGTCGGTTGTCGAGGTGTAGGTGATTTTTTTATTCATAAATTACTAGGTGAAGTTTCAGAAACTGAAAATAAGCCTTATTTATCACCAAAATCTCTAGATGATGCAGGTGCTATTCTTGTTAGTGAAATAAAAAATATCTTTAATAAACCTGTAAAAAATGAAGATTTAATAGTAGTCTCAAAAATGGAAGGAATTCACTCACGTCTTAGTGACTTTCCATTTATCTGTGGTTTTCATGTGACGAGGGCTGCATTAAGAGATCTCTATGTTAAAGGCTCAAAACCAATTTCGATAATGATTGATGCTCATTTAGGTGATGATGCTGATGTGGCAAAACTTTTTGATTTCATGGCAGGTGTCTCGGCAATTTCAGAATTAACTGGGGTACCAATCACCGCAGGTTCAACTCTAAGAATTGGTGGAGATATGGTTATTGGAAATCGGTTTGTGGGAGGAATTGCAGCAATTGGGCTAGCAACGAAAAATTTATTGGCAAGAAGAAATATCCAAGAAGGAGATAAGATTTTAATGACTGAAGGAGCAGGGGGAGGTACAATTTCAACAACTGCAATTTATTCTGGACATCACGAGATTGTAAAAGAAACCATAAACATAAAATTTCTTGAAGCTTGTGAGAAAATTTTAAATTCAAACTATGTAGAGGAGATTCGTGCAATGTGTGACGTAACCAATGGAGGTTTGAGGGGAGATTTATATGAAATCAATTATGAAGCAAAATGCGGAGTTACCATATTTGAACAAGAAGTAAAAAATTTAGTTAATCCCAATGTATTAAATCTATTAGAAACTGTAGGGGTTGATTATTTAGGGGTCTCTTTAGATGCTCTATTAATTTATTGTTCTAGTGTAATCACCGACCGGATTATTAGTGATCTAAATGAAATTAACGTAAAATGTAAAGAGATAGGTTATGTGGATAATTCAATGGAAGTATCAATGGTCTTTGAAGGAAAAGAAAAAAAAAATATTTTACCACGATTTAGAGAATCTGCTTATACGAAAATTAAACAAGAAATAGGAGAAGAAACCCCCGATACAATAAATGTTATGGAAAAGAATGTTGAAAGAGCAGCCCGTCAATCTTTGAATAAACGAAAGAAAATTATCGATTATATTAATCGTCTAAAATAAAGAAAACAAATTTATTCAATAAATTTTGTAATTTGAATATTTTCAAGAATCGAGGGGGAAACTTTAAATATTGGAAGAGCAGCAACGATAAATGCTTTTATTTATAAATTGAAATAAATTAATTATAGGTGAAAACTAAAAAATTATATATAAGTGATTTAAAATTAGTCAGATTCAAATAACCTTACCTAATGACACTGAAAATTATATCCAAACGATATTAGATGTATTGAAAAATGAGCTAAAAATCAAAAATATCTTATTAATAAATGGTGTTGATAATTCTCTCATTATAATTAGGGCCGAGAGAACTATGGTTCCCGAAATAGTTAAAATTCTCAATAAAAATGGGGTAGGGACAATTCATGGAATTATTGATATTCTATCACTTAAAGCATCAATCCCTGATATCACTCTAAATGAAGAAGAACCGGCAGGAAATAGAAAAAAATTTGTCTCTAATAGAATTTCCATTGAGGAAATTAAAAAAAATATTGAAGATTCATCAAAATTAAGCTTTGATTTTTTTATATTTATATTTTTATCTGCGTTAGTAGCTGGAGTAGGATTAATCTTAAACTCTTCAACCATTATTATAGCTTCAATGATTTTATCTCCTTTAATGAGTCCGATATTGGGTGTTTCTTTTGGGATAGTGATAAAGGATGTTAGAATGGTAAAGATTGGATTTTTAGAGCAAATTTTGGGTTTTCTTATTTCTATTGGAACGGGTATATTACTAGGTTTAATAGCACTAATAATTTTAACGCCTCCTATTATTACAACAGAAATGTTAGCGAGAGGGTTTCCCAATTTGTTTGATCTTATTGTAGCTGTATGCTCAGGTATTGCGGTTGGAATTGGAATTTCTGGTAGTATTAAAACATCATTAATTGGAGTAGCAATTGCTGTTGCGTTGATGCCTCCTGCTGTGAACATAGGACTTGCTATTATATATAATGATCCCTTACTTTCTTTAGGAAGTTTAATTCTTTTGTTCACTAACATAATAGCTATTAACATTTGCGCACTAATTGTATTTAAATTAAAAAAAATAACTTCTGTACGCAAAGCTTATATCTTTTGGGAAGGAACCAAAGCGTTACCTGATCATATTAATAATGTTTAAGAGATTTCCAATAAAAGCAGTTTAATTCTAAGAATTGGTTGAGATATTTTTAATGGAAAACGGTTTATTGGTGGATTAGGAGAATTGGTTTAGCAATGAAAAATGTATTGGAACGCGCAGCTTATCAATCTTTAAATAATGAATAAATATCAATTAATAAATTAAAAGAGAATCTTCAATTTTTTAAATTAGTAAGAATTTCGTTTAGAGATCCAGATCTAAATCCTTCCAAATCTATCGTTGTGTAACAAAACCCGATCTCCTTGAATTTATGGATGATTTTCTCCTTAGCTTTTTCACTAATAATTTTTTCAAGATCTTCTTTTAAGACTTCGATACGTGCTATCTTTTCCTCGTGATATCTTACTCTTAATTGTGTTATATTAAATGAATTTTTTAAAAATTTTTCTGCTTTTTCTATCATTCTCAATTTGTCTTCTGTTATTACTTGATTATAAGGAATACGAGAGGCAAAACAAGCTCCCGAGGGTTTTGATCCCGTCTCAAGTTGAAAATGATTGCTTAAGATTCTAATTTCATCCTTATCGATTTCTGCATCAATATAAGGTGATAAGATTTTAAGTTCCTTCAAGGCATCCAACCCGGGTCGGTAATCTCCTAAATCCGTAATATTTGAACCTTCTATCACTAATTCATAAGCACGTTCTTCTTTAACTTTTAATATTTTCGTGAATATATCTTTCTTACATGTATAACATCTATTGGTTTTATTTTTAATAAATTCCTCATTAGAAAGCGGTTCAGTTTCGAGAATTAAATGGGGAATGTTAAACTTTGATGCAAAATTTTTTGCTTCTTTAACTTCCTCCTCAGAATATAGTAATGATTTCATTGTGATTAGTAAGGTTTCTTTTGCATTCATTTTAGATAAAAAAGCAAGTAAACTACTATCAGCACCCCCAGAAAAAGCAACGATAATTTTTTGATCTTGAAACAATGTGATTAGTTGCTCTAATTTTTCGTTTAATTTCTTTGATAATTCCGTCAATATCCTCAAATTAAGTTAATCAATAGACAACATTTAAGTTTTATTTAATTTAACTTACGGTTTAAAAACATTAATTTAGATAAAAAGATATGCAAATTGAAATTCAAAATCAAAAAAAGAAAGAAGCAGAATCTATTGAACATCTTAAGATTAAGGAATATTTTACTCGTAATCTTCCTCTCGATAACGATATAACCACAATTATTAAGGAGTATTATATCGGAGACCGAATTGCCGACATATATTGTGAATTAACTAATGGCAAAAAAATAGTACTTGAGGTGCAACATTCAATGATATTGGCTAAAGATTTGATTCAAAGAACTAAAGAATACAATAAAAACGGTTGTCATGTTTTATGGGTTTTTAATGGAAGCTCTTTTGATCGTTTGCCTAGAAATGAACATTGGGTTCGGATTTTGAACTTCGAAAAAACTTGCCAAAAGCTCTACCGTGGACGAGTATATTACATTAATATGATAAAATCGGGTATCCATAGCCCTGTGTATCCACTCTATTTTAATACCTTTTATGAGCGAAAAAGTCTTCAAAATGGATTTGAATATTACCGTAAATCAAAAACTAAGAAGAGTGTCATTTTAGGTGATATTCCCTCATTAAAGTTCAAAATTTTTAAAAACCAAAAATTAGGATTAGCTGGTTTTCAAGATGAATATATACGTGAAAGATGCATTAAGGAGATATTGCAATTCTTTAATGATAATCCAGATATTGCCAAAAAGGCTTACCAAATTAATGATCCTCATAATCTAAATACAATTTTATACTCTGTTACAGGTAAATTCGGTAAAATTTATGGAATAGACCTGCTTTATGATTTACTAAAACACAGATTAAAATTGAAAATAAACGGAGAAAATCTGCATACTATGAATAAATACTCTAAATATTTACTAAAAGAAACTTAAAGAAAAAAAAATAAAAAAAAAAAGAAAATAAAATTTAATATTTGTATTTTTGAAGCTTAAAAATTCTATAAATATCTTCTATTGTGGTAAGACATACAATAACTATCACAATGGCGATAATTGCTCTGTATTCATCATAAAATTCTACAGGGATTCCTACCGGTACCCACATTTCCGAATAGATTGGAAAGATTTCAGGTTGATTCATCAAAATAATTAGTAGGGGTACCGCTGATAATTTTACTAAAATCAAAAATCCATGAATTACTTGATGTTTTTCGGGATGATGGTTTCCAATTATTCCTCTTGATATATTTAAACATCCTTCGATCAACCAAATCAAACCAAAACCACGGAGTAAAAGAAGAAATTCCGGAAAGAAAATAACAGCTGGGAAAGGTTGGATTAAGAAGATTAACCCAAAAATTATGGCTATTCCTCCACCAATAATTTCTCCTATTGGTTTAATGAAGGGTTTCATTAACTTTCCAGTTCTAGAGATAGGTAATCCTTCTTCAGCAGCTAGTTCAATTAATTCTCTCTGTTTTTTTTGATCTTTTTTAGATTGAAAATCTTCAGGGAAATATCCTTCCATAGATAATACGACAAAAATTATCGTCACTATCGTAAATGAAAATAATAAACCATTTTGTATTCCTGCTATAATCCCTCCAATCATATCCCAAAAATTGACAAGCTCAGTTAATACTGATATGATTAACCCTAATATTTGTAAACCAAATATCACTGCAAAAACTATGCATAGCACTTTTATATAGACTGGCCACATCTCTTTAGTAATATATACTTTTGGCTCGCCTCTCCTTTTGTATTCCTTTGCAATTGTTTCTGGTTTACCCATCTGTTCAATTGCTAGTTTAACCGATTCTTCCGTTGGTTCATTATTCCCCGATAATTCTGATGCTTTTTGCCATATATGCTCTTCTAGGTCAGTTAAAATTTCTTTATGTTCCTTCTTTTCTTTTAACCAATCTGGGAGAGCCTTTTTCACGCCTTTTAAATATGATTTTATCATATTTTGCACGTTCACATTTCTAATTTCATTCATTCTTTAAACCTCTTGTACTCAAATCGTTTTCAAGATTATAACCGCATGCATCGCAAAATTTTAATTCCGTATTCATAAGTTTAATTTTGTTTGCACACATTGGACAAAATAAATATCGATCTTGATTCAAATCTACATTCACATCAAATAAAGGGCCAATGGCTTCAATCAGTTTAGAATAAAACCCTGACAAATAGTTAAATACTTTTTTACCATATGTTGTAAGTGAATAATACTTACGTCTTCTGCCACCTTCCTCTCTATATGATTTTATCAATCCATCTTCCTCCAATTTTCGCAATAATGGATAAAGCGTTCCTTCTTCAATAATTAGCATATAATTTGTTTGTTTCTCGAGATCCTTTGAAATTTGGTAACCATGTATACCATTTTCGGGAGATCCATTGATGATTGATAAAATACATATCGTTGAGATTCCTCGGTTGATTTCTGATTCCACTTTCGATGCGTATTCCTTGAATTCAGGATCCAATCCTTTCACTTTTTTTATCATTTCTTTTTACCTAGTTTGGTATAGTGTCCATAATAATGTATATCAGTAATAGTATTTAAACCTATCCATTGTAATTCACAGTAATTAAAATAATATCTCCAAGAGCCTAATATGATTTTATAAAATTCTTTGATAAAAAGTAATAAATTAAAATAAAAAGCATATAGAAAAATTTTTAGGATTCAAATTTTATTTAGTAAGTAATGATTGATATTATTGAAGAACAATATAATGAAATTATTGAAACGTTCCCGGATATAGAATGGATCTCTAATAAAAAATATCATCTAAGGTTTCAAGTAAAAGGGGATGTCTTTCTTGATTTAAACTTCAAGAATTACCCAAAAAAACCTAAAGCACAATTATTAAATTATGAGGGTAGGCACTTCAAACTACAACGTATAGTCTCTTCCTTGAGAGATTGGAAGGATTATCCTCCGATATCGATTGTAGAACTATTGAAAGAAATATTTCTTCTTATCGAAAGCATGGAATTAAACCAAGTTCTAATACGTAAAGATTTTCTTTATGCTTTAATGGATATTTGCAAAACTCAACACCCTCATAAGTTAGTGGGGCTTTTAAGTGTTAAAAAAGGGGTAGTCTCTGAATATGTATTACCTTCAAGATCTTGCACTGATCCAGAGAAGGATTTTGAAATTTTTAGACCAACTTGTAGCATTCCTTTAGATGCTTCAAATGAAGGTACTTTCATCTCACGACCATCAGGAGACCTCTCCAGCAACGAAGAACTTAACTTAATTTTTAAAAGAAGGCATTTTACCATGTTATTAGGGTATCCCTATGACAATATGGATTGTATAAAATGTTTCGATTCAAATGGGAATACATTAGAAGTTGTATTGAAGGATTGAACACATCAAAGCCTTTTTTTTTCTATATGATGCAATGTATAAAGGCCAGCTGGTATGAGCCAAATTTGCTGAGTAAACAACATTATCCATTCTAGGAATTGAACACTAAATGATACAGGGGGGTTTAAAAATAAAAAACCTCCCATAAAAGGTCCAATAATCATATAGAGCCCCAGGAGATGAGGACATATTACTTTTTTAAAGAGAATTGCAATTCCTGCGAATAATGCTCCAAATATCAAGCCAAAAAACACAAAAAATGAAAAGAAGTAATGGATGGGAGGAGACCTATCTATACTGAAGATTCCAATCCCGAACATTCCAACTGATCCTATTAATAGGAAAAAGTACCCTAAAATCGTACAAATATCGATGAAGACATAATAAATTCTCTTCCAAATTTTCTCTGATGAATTTAAAATAATTTCTCGAGTTCCTTCCATCAAAAACTTATTATTATAAAGAAAAGCGGGTATTGTGAGAATAGCTCCAAATATTATTATAAAATCAAATATAAAAGGAACTGGAGTATACTTAATCGATCCAAGATCACTGATGAAGTTATCCCAAATATTATAACCTTGAGGACCAAAGAAATTAGCTATTAAAACGGATAATATTAACCCAGGAATAAAAGTTAACAAGTTGATTATTATTGCAATTCTAACTATCTTTGGATCAACGAGAACTTTAGCAATCGATTTATATCCACACATATAATAAAAATAAGCAAGAAAAAAATATAAATAAAATTTAATAATCCTTTTTAAGATCTTGGAGTTTGGATATTTTATAGACTTTTTCAATCAATCCTGCTATTATTCCTATACAAATGAGAATAATTGCCCAGAAATATATGATATAAGCCAATGAACTTGGATCCACGGTTATACTTGTAATTATACCTCCAGAAAATAATGAGATCGGAAATATTTCGGGTTGATTTAGCAATAACAAGAATAGTGGAATATAGATCAGATTATAGCCAGCGAGTAATGCGAGCATAATTTGTTGACCGGTGTGGTTTCTTACACCCATCGCTAATCTAACTAAACTAAATAATCCACTAATAAAGATTAATAGACCAAATAACTTTATCCAATTGAGAAATATTGGATCAAATAATCCAGTTATATCCGCAAATGGTTGAAGGATGAGAAGTAGTCCAAAAATTATTCCTCCTACAGCTCCAAACACTAGGTCTCCAACCGTGACAGGATATTTCTTCTTTAGTTTCTGTTTTTCTTTAGCTTCAGCAACTTTTTGTTTTCGTAAAAATCTTGCTTCAGCAGCTTTCTGTCTTCTCAAAATTTGTGCTTCCCTATGTCTTTCTTCCCTAATTAATTGAGCTTCAGCAAGCCTCTCACTAACTAGAGATTTAGCTTTACCTAATTTTGCTTCTCTATTTAGACGAATTTCTTCTATCTTCATCTGCGTATATCTTCTATTTTCTTCGATTTCTTCTTCCGTAAGATTGAAAGGGAAAATTAAAGCAAGTCTTTTAGGAATTATTCCAAAATCTTCTGGTAAGAATCCTTCCATTGAAAAATAAACAAATACAACAGTTATAAATACAGCAGCAATTAGACATCCAACCCACATTCCCCCAAACATATCTCCCAACACCGTCCACCAAGGCGTAATGAAGAATCTGAAAATTGCCACTATGATGTTAATCAAGATTATAATTCCAAAAAAGAAGAAAAGACTTCGAACATAAAATTCGAATAATTCTTGAGTAAGGAAAAATTTGGGAGTACCACGCGATTTGTATGGCTTAGCAATGCTTTCGGGAGATCCAAAGTTCAAAATCGCATCTCGAATGTCTTTATCACTTGGTTCATCTCCACCTGCGATAATACGAGCTTCGTTCATTATCTGAGATTCTAGGTTATCTAAAATATTTTTAAGATCTTCTTCCTTCCACTTCAACCACTCAGGCAATTTCTTCTTTACTTGAGCAAGAAAATCGACTAGTAATAGATTTTTTACTACACTCATTTGAATCACTTACCTTTTTTGCTTTAGTTAATTTGTATTTAAAAAGAAAATATCTATAATCATTTATTAAAAATTTGGAGACCAATTTTTCTTTGTAAAACCTAATCCTTATATTAATCAATACGTCATTATAATGCACAGATTATCATGGATTCTACTGAAAAGGAAAAAAAGAGATTTCGGAG
>Ga0307442_1000822_pt1 | contig 15354 bp, 10 predicted proteins | sample SalMarWE160430MG_FD_202143 | JGI IMG/M metagenome (GOLD analysis project Ga0307442, IMG submission 202143) | Salt marsh sediment microbial communities from the Plum Island Ecosystem LTER, Massachusetts, United States - WE1604-30 | ecosystem: Environmental > Aquatic > Marine > Intertidal zone >...
GGACGCAGGGCGGTTGGAACAGGTGCTGGCCAACCTCCTGAACAACGCGATTCATTTTACGCCTCGTGGCGGAAGAATCGCTGTGAAAGTAGAATCCGTCAGCAAAAGGGAACTTCCCATCCGTGACAGAAAAACCTCAAAGGAGGATAAGACGAAGCAGTGGCTGAAGTTCAGTATCTCCGACAGCGGGGAGGGCATTCCTCAAGAGGAATGGAAAAGGGTGTTTGACAAATTCTATCAAATCGAGAAGACGTCGAACCGAGGCAGTGGAAGCGGCTTAGGGCTTGCTATTGCCAAGTATATCGTCGAACGGCATCAAGGGTCGATTTGGGTGGAGGCGTCTTCGAAAGAGGGGACTACCTTTGCTTTTGCGCTCCCCAAGGATGGAGCGCCAAGACTGAACCGGGCCCCAGAAGAGGCGTCTCTGGAGGGTTTCTTGGACTATGCTGGAGGGTTAGGCTTGTGAGCAGGAAAAGAAGCCTCCACAACAAACAAACGCCTTGGCATAGACGTTGGTTCCGCTTATTCGTTCTGGGTTGGATGATTGTTTTTTCTGCCTCCTGCGCCCAGTCAATCAAAGAACGCCTTTTTGAGAAGCAGGTTGTGGATGGGTCCGCGCAAGCCTCCGCTGGTCGGGCCAGACTGCAAAAAGCGTTGCAGCATCTTGAAGCGGGCAAGATCGCGCCTGCCCGGAAGATCTTGGAACAACTGTCGCGTCAGGAAAATACATCCCATGTGGGTCCTGCGTCCGAATTCTATCTGGGCGTCGTCAAGCTGCTGGAGATGTGGGACCCTCACGGAATGGAGACGTGCAAGACTTACTTCCAAGGCTATATTGATGAATATCCCACCGCGCCCTACAAGGTGAATGCGGTCAGAATCGTGCGTCTCCTTGAGAGACAAATTGGACGGACCCGCAAGCTGAACCGGGTCATTGAGGACCAGGCGCAAGAAATACGGACTTTAAAGTATCAGATACAGAAACTTGAAGAGATACAGCAGGAAACTGACAGGAAAAGACAGTCGCTTGAATTGCAAGAGGAAGAATGACGGCTTCGTAAAAAGTCCATCTGTGGCGTTGCGCTTCATCTTTCGTTGTTGCGACGTACCGTAAGTACGCCTCACTCCTCAAGATTTGCGCGCCTTGCATCTGGAGCTTTTTACTGTGCCGTCTATTTGCGGACCCTTTACGAGTCCATCAAGAATAGAGGAAGCATGGAGAGGTAGGTGCTGATGCCCAACGTCCTTGTAATCGATGATGACCCAAATATTCTAGCCGTGATCCAGACCCGACTGGAGGCGAACGGATATGCTGTGGAGACTTACCGGGATCCACTGGAGGCGCTGGAGGGCCTGAGAGAGAGGGCCTTTGACGTCGTTGTTACCGATGTCCGGATGCCTCAGATCGACGGCATGGAACTGCTCCGGCGTGCGCACAGAGTGCGTTGCAATATCCCCGTGATCTTGCTCACCGCTTACGGGACCATCCCAAAGGCGGTCGAGGCGATGAAGCAGGGGGCCTTCCAGTATTTGACAAAACCTTTTCAGGGGAAACAACTCCTTGAGGAAGTTGAACGGGCGTTAGATGAGCAGGGGACAGTTGACGGAGGCAAGGCGTGTAACGTCGAAAAATATTTCCCTGGGGTCTATGGCGTCAGTGCCAAAATGAACGCCTTGCGCCCGCTCTTGGAGCGTATTATCGACAGTGAATCCACTGTATTGATTCAGGGAGCCAGTGGTACGGGCAAAGAGTTGATCGCCCAGATGATCCACCACAACGGGGGCCGCAAAGACAACCGTTTTGTCATTGTGGATTGCGGGGCCACTCCCAGCTCTTTAATCGAGAGCGAACTGTTCGGGCACGCCAAAGGTGCTTTTACCAATGCCTCCGAAGCCCGGGCAGGGATGTTCGAGTTGGCCCATAACGGGACCCTCTTCCTGGACGAGATCAGCAGCCTGCCGCTGGATTTGCAGACTCGACTTCTTCGTGTTCTGGAACAGGGCCAGATCAAACGGGTAGGGGAAAATCTGATGCGCAATGTGGACGTTCGCGTCATTGCAGCGACCAATGTTGACCTAAAGGAGCAGGTGAGAATGGGGTGCTTTCGCCTGGATCTCTATTATCGCCTGGCTGTCTTGAACATTGAACTCCCACCTTTGCGCGAAAGACAGGAGGATATCCCTCTACTGGCCGACTATTTTCTGCGGACTTTTTCTCGAAAGATGAGAAAAGCCCCGATGCGGTTGGAGGAGGACGTGTTCAATGGACTCATGCAGTATGAGTGGCCCGGAAACATTCGTGAGTTAAAAAACAGCATAGAGGCCGCAGTGGTGTTGTCTAAGGGGAACGTCCTTTCCTTGGAAGATCTCCACTGTGCGGGATCGCCCGAGGGGTTTGTCGATGACGCCTCCCAAGTCGACTCCCGGCAGGACCATGGCGTATCGTCCTTGCCTGAATTCATCGAGGGACAGGAGCGAGAGTTGATATTGGAGGCTTTGGAACATAACAACTGGGTGCAGAGGGGTGCAGCGAAACAACTCGGAATCAGCCCTCGTGTGCTCAATTACAAGATCAAGAAGTTGAAGATCGATCCATCACTAAGCACACAGGATCAATGACCTCCAGGGAAACCAATATCTCACGCCAGTCACCTTGGAAAGCACGACGACATCCGGGACCCACCAGCCAGCCATGATTTCCGCCCTATACATTGCTGAGGCGATCAGAGACCACCCAATGGTCGCAAGGCTACGAAAGAGGCTTGGCCCTGTCCGCTCCACGGTGGTTCATGACGCATCCAGGATCCATGAAACATTGGCTCGTCAACACGATCCAGTGGCCCAGGGAAAGCGCGTGCTTTTCCTCACACAAAACCGGGGACCCTTCCTAAGAAAATGTCCCGGCACCAAATCGTATATTTGCTGCGGCTACCACATCCTTCACATCGGCACGTACTGTACCATGGACTGCGCCTATTGCATCCTACAGGCCTACTTTCATCCCCCTGTCCTCCAGTACTTCGTGAACCATGAGGCCCTGTTCAAAGAACTGGATGACCTCCTCTTGCTTAAGAACCCGCCATTTCACCGGGTGGGCACCGGGGAGTTTACCGACAGCCTTATTTGGGAGCCGTGGACACAGCTTTCCAGGGATTTGATTCCGCGTTTTGCCAGCCAGGACCGTGTCGTCTTGGAGCTCAAGACCAAGACATGTGCGATAGAGAATCTCAAGGGCCTTGTGCACAACAAGAAGACCATTGTCGCCTGGTCTCTCAATCCACCGGCCGTGGTGCGCACCGAAGAGCGTCACACGGCCAGTGTGAAAGCGCGTCTCCGGGCCGCAGCTCAATGTGAAGCATGGGGATATCCTCTGGCCTTTCATTTTGATCCGTTGATCTTATATGAGGGCTGGGAAAAGGATTATGAGAGACTGGTCGGAAGACTCTTCAAGACCGTATCCGCCAGAAACGTTGTCTGGATCAGTCTCGGCTCCTTTCGATTCATGCCCTCTTTAAAACCGATCATCCAGAAGCGATTTCCCGGGTCCAAGATGATCTATGGGGAGTTTGTCCCGGGGCTCGACGGTAAGATGCGATATTTCAAGCCCCTGCGTATCGAGCTTTATCGAAAAATGGTGGCCTGGATCAAAGCGCTGGCCCCTGACGTGTTGGTCTATTTTTGCATGGAGGATGAAGAGGTGTGGCGCAGGGCTCAGGGCTTTATTCCTGAAGAGCTGGGAGGCCTGCCAAGGATGCTGGACGCGAGCGCTGCAAGACACTGCGGGCTGGATGCATCTGTGGTTACTCCTCCTTTTTCTTCGGCAAGAACCTGAAAACCCCTCTGAGCATGTCTCTTCGGCTCATGGTTTTCTTGGAGACCCTGTCCAGTTCACGCCACGGGTTAAACTCTGGCTTCTTTTGTTTCACCTTCTTCTGGAAGTGTTTCCGGGTGCCCTTTTTCTGGGCCAGAGCCTCCTCTTTCATGTCTGAGAGGTTGGAGCCAGCCGTCTCAAGGCCTTCGCCAAACTGGACGTTACGGAGTCCAACTGCTTCCTGAAAAGCAGCATTCTCAAAACTGACCCTTTTTTGGAAGGTCGATTGACTAAGATTAACCTCGCCCTGAAATGACCCATTGACAAACGTGGCTTCTTCTCGAAAATCACAGAACGTAAAGGCGGCTCCTTTTTCAAATGTGGCCCCACCAAAATGAACCCGGTCATGAAACGTACAGTCTTCAAAACTCACTTTTTCCTTAAAGACAGCGCCGGCAAAATCGACCTTCTTATCAAAGATCACATCATAAAAGCTGAGCTTTCCCTGAAAGATCCCGTTGTCGAAGCGGGCCTTTTTCCTGAAAACGGATTCATCAATGGATATATCAATGACGGCTGAATCAATCTGCGCTTCGGCCAGCTCACATTCTTCAATACTGATGGGCCGGTTATCCTTATTGGCAATGGCTACGATGTCTGACAGCCTGGGTATGAACCTCTCCTCTATAAAGATCAAACGTCTCGGTCCTGTCTCGTCTGTATCAACCGACCGCGCCAGTTCTTCGATGCGAAACTCCTGGAGATCCTCCTCATCTTCGTCTGCGTCCATGTCATCATCGTGTACGTCATCTTCATGCATCTTTATTGTCTCCCTGCGTGAACCGCAAAAGCGAGCGCATTCCCCGTAGCTTGCTGCGGGGTTAGCGAGCGTATCCAAGAAAAGTCAGCGTTCCTTACGGTCGAAGATTCCCTGTAGCTTGCTACCGGGAGCTTCAATCCCTTGATTGGGTTCTTAATTTGCAATATGCTAACACTTTAGATCTTTGAAACGCCGGTCGCGCAGGCGGCAATCAAATTTTAGTGCATGTCAAACTCGTCTCCAAGTGAGCATAAAGAAACACCAGCGCACAGCGTCATAAAAGGCTTGGGAGGCTCTGCGCATCAGGCCCAAGAAAGACACCGCATAAATCCCCTGGTGTTTCTTAACGCTCACTAAGAGCCTCAGACAGTGACACGCACTTAGAATTTAACCGCCGCCCGCGCCTCCCTAGAACTTTCATTGAGCCAAGAAAGGGAACGGTCCAGGCTTCTTTCAGCGGTCATTAAAACGGTTTTTGCCCATCCATCTTGGCGAAGCGCAAGATCAGGGCCTTGAACTGTCTGAGCCCATAGGGCGAGTTTTCAAGGCCCCTGGAGCGAGCTTTAGATGGATCAAAAACCGGTTTAGACAAAGCGAAAAGAGGCCTGGACCATATCCTTATCTTTCGAAGCGCTAAAGTGTTATGAAATACATATAGTTTGTTTCCTGGAGGGGGTCAAGGGCAGGGGATGGGGAAAACACCATCCATGCATAAAGTTCGCATCAATCGGAGATTGGCTTGCATGACAGGCGTGGGCCTTTTTCTGGTCCTCCTGTTGTTTGACCAAGGCACGCCGGCTTCGCAGTGGCGCCAGGTGCGCTGGGTGGACGACGGGGATACCGTGGTCCTTTCCGACGGCACGCGGGTGCGCTACATCGGGATCAATGCCCCAGAGATAGCTCATAAAGACAGGCCCGCAGAAAGGTTTGGTCTTGAAGCCACTGCGTTTAACCGCAAGCTGGTATACCAGAAGAAGGTTCGGTTGGAGTTGGACCGAGAAAGACGGGATCAATATGGTCGCCTGCTGGCCTATGTGTTCCTTGAGGACGGAACATTTGTTAACGCTGAACTGGTCAGGGCTGGCTATGCCTACGACCTGTTTCGCAAGCCAACTACCAAATACGATCAGCTATTACTCCGGCTGCAGCGAGAGGCCATGGCCAAAAGGGTGGGGCTGTGGAAAGAGTTCCCGGATCAACGGGGATGTTTCGTGGGCAACAGGCGTTCCAGGCGTTTCCACCTAACCACCTGCCGCTTTGCCAAAGCGATATCTTCCAAAAACCGCGTAGTCTTTAAGACGAGGTACGATGCATTCTGGGCGGGGTATGCGCCGTGCAAGCGGTGCAATCCATAACCAGTTTCCATCCATAAATGGCCCTTTCCTCTCTGAGCGGCGTTCTCCGTGGGTTTTCGCCTGCGACTTACAAAACGTACGCCTCGGCGTAAACCCTTGTGCGGCCTTGCTCAGAGCACAAAATGCTCATTTCTGAATTGGAAACTGACGCCTGTGCCCATCGTGACGTAAACCGCCCAACGGGTTCTCCGACCTATTCTTTCTTCTCCTGCGCAACGACCTTTTCAATGATGTGGGCAGGCACTTCTGCATAATGGTCAAACTCAGAGGTAAAGGAGCCCCTGCCGCCGGTCATGGACGTGAGATCCGGGGCATATCTCAGGATCTCGGCCATGGGGATCTGGGCTTGAATAACCTGTGTCTTGCCCTTGGATTCCATGCCCAGAACCTTGCCCCGCCTGCTATTCAGATCTCCGATCACATCGCCCATGTATTCCTCCCGTACCGTCACGGTCAGGTTCATGATGGGCTCGAGCATGGTGGGTTTTGCCTCTCTTAAGCCCTGCTTAAAACACATGGAAGCGGCGATCTTGAAGGCCATCTCAGAGGAATCCACTTCATGGGATTTGCCGTCATAGAACCGCACTTTTACATCCACAACCGGGTAACCTGCCAGAACACCGGACGACATGGCCTCGACAATCCCCTTTTCCACCGCCGGCACAAAATTTCGCGGCACGTTCATGCCCACAAGGGCCTGCTCAAATTCAAAGCCTTTACCCTCTTCAAGGGGCGTAATATCAAAATGGACTTCAGCAAACTGCCCTCGGCCCCCCGACTGTTTCTTGTGACGATAAACAACGCCTTTGGCCCCGTGCTTGATCGTTTCTTTGTAAGGAATCCTGGGGGTGTTCAGGGTCACCTCAACCCCGAACTTGCGCTTGAGTTTTTCTACCATCGTCTCAATGTGGATTTGACCCATGCCAGAGATGAGGATCTGCTTGGTTTGGGCATCTCGGTCCAACTGGAGGGTGGGGTCTTCCTCCAGCAGCTTGGAAAGGGACGTAAATATCTTGTCTTCGTCCCCTTTGGACTTGGGTTCTATGGCATAAGCGATCAGGGTGGGCAGGGGGTCAAGACTCTGAAATCGTATCCTATTGGCATCACTACACAGCGTATCTCCTGTGGTGGTCTCCTTGAGCTTGGCAACGGCGACGATATCACCCGGCCCCGCCTTGGTTGTGGCAGTCTGTTCCCTGCCTGCGATTTGAAGGAGTTGTCCGCAACGTTCCTTGGTCTCCTTGGATGCATTGTAAAACGAACTATCCGGCATGAGGGTTCCGGAAAAAACCCTGAAAATACTCAGCCTCCCCGCATAGGGATCGGCGACGGTCTTGAAAACCAGAGCTGAAAAGGCTTCTTCAGGGTCTGGTTTGCGTTCCGTTGTTTCCCCTGTGTCAGGGTCCGTTCCGGTCCTTGCCCCCCGCTCCAGGGGTGATGGCAGACACACATTGATACAATCCATCAAGAGATCCACCCCCATATTCTTGGTTGCTGAACCACACAGGACCGGGACAAAGCTCCGGGCCAAAGCACCAGCGCGAAGCCCCTGCTCAAGTTCTTCCTCGGTCAGGGGTTGTCCATCCAGATATTTTTCCAGCAGGGCATCATCGGCTTCTGCAATGTTTTCCACTAAGGCCTCCCGTTCAGACGCCACCTGGTCCTGCAGCTCCGGGGGGACTTCGCCGGTGCTCGGTTTTCCGTCTTTCCCGTAGAAATGGGCCTTTTGGGTGACCAGATCGACGACGCCCTGAAAATTCTCTTCCGCACCTATAGGAATCTGCACAAGAATCGGCCTTGGTTTGAACGTTTCGGCGATCTCCTTGAAAGTTGCGAAGAAATCAGCCCGCTCACGATCCATCTTATTAATAAAGACCAACCTGGCCATTTTAAACTGGTCCGCCAGGTCCCAAGCCTGTTCGGTCTGCACCTTTACGCCGTCAATGGCTTCAACGACGACTACGGCGCCATCGGCTCCTTGAAGGCACGATCTGGTATCTGAAAAGAAATTGGCATCTCCAGGGGTATCGATGATATTCACCAGATGGTTTTTCCATGCATACTGATGAAATGCTGAGCTGATGCTACCCTTCCGCCGCACTTCCTCCGGCTCAAAATCCATGACGCTGTTTCCATCATCCACACGGCCTAGGCGCGTGGTCACACCCCCGGTAAACAGGAGGGCTTCCGCCACGGAAGTTTTGCCCGCACCACCATGGCCGACCAGTGCAATGTTTCTCAACTCCTTGACAGATTCGTCCATAGACATCCATCTCCAATCATGTGTTTTCTTCCCGAAAGACTCATCTATTGACAGAACATTACGAGACCTTTGAATAACCTCGCCTCGCTCTTTGATATGAGGTTTTTGACCCATCTGAGGGCTCGCTCACTAAATCGCAAGAACTCGGCCTAACGGCCTCAAACAGCTTGCGATTTGCCTGCTAGGGCGGGCCATTCGCTTCGCCCGGGTGGGTACCTCAAAAACCTCATAATTGTCGCTTTTCGAGGTTCTGCAAAGGTCTCATTACTTCTACATTTTGGAGGAAAAAAAATCAACCCCAATATTGATGGCTTGGCAAAAATCGGAAGAAGCCGCTTTCCGACCTGTTCACGGAGTGAGTAAAATCGACTGTTTGGGAAACCGTCAAAGTTGGAGAGGGAAAGAAAACGTGCTATCGTGCAAACAAGGGCAAAGCATTTTCGGAAACGGACACAACCCAAATGGTTGAACTGTTCAAGGATCTCTCAGGGGATCAGGCAAACGCATACGGGCTGGTCCTGTCTGCGTCCGGCATTTCACACCGTGTCAAAAAAGGGGAGCGCGGGTGGGATATATGGGTCCATGACAGCACCTACGAAAAGGCCCTGAACACTATCCGACAATACCTTGATGAAGAACAGGATCTCCATACAACAGATGAACCCATCTATTATAAATATCCCAGGACTCTGACGGGACTATGGGTGGCTGCCATATTGCTGGCATGCCATGTGGCCGCCACCTTCGGCCATGGCCACCCGGCCTTTGTCAAGGCGTACGGATCATCAGCTTTTCACATTGTGCATGGACAATGGTACAGGGCTGTCACATCACTGATGATTCACGCCAACACATTGCACCTGGCAGGCAACATGGTTGGCATCGCATTATTCGGCACCGCAGTGTGTACCATCATGGGCAGGGGCGTTGGCTGGCTCATGATCCTTGTAACCGGCATCGTCGGCAATCTTGTCAATGCCTTTTTGTACAGGGCAGGGCATCTTTCCGTGGGGGCATCCACAGCCGTCTTTGGGGCCATAGGCATCCTTGCAGCGCACCAGTTTTCCAAGAAGTTTAGGCTACGCGGCCAAGGAATGAAGGCATGGCTTCCCCTGGCAGGTGGTGTGGCCCTGCTCGGCATGCTCAGTTCAGGGGAGCATGTTGATTTGACGGCTCACCTGTTTGGGTTCGTAGCGGGGATGATCCTGGGGGCCTTGCACGCTGTTTTTCTTAGAACGCCAGCACCAAAGGCCTATCAGGCTTGTTGTCTCCTGATAGCCTTAAGCGTCCTGGTTGTGTCTTGGATGAAGGCCTTTGGCCATGGGTGAGGGGGCTTGTCACACCGCCGGGGCGCTATTGCTGGGTGACTCGGAACACTTCCTCGATCGTCGTAATCCCGTCTAAGACCTTTTGTGCGCCATCCTGCCGAATAGTAAGCATTCCCTGTTCCACAGCCGAGCGTTTGATGGCATTGGAGTCTGAGGTCCTTAAGATGACATTCTTCACGGCATCATCCAGGATCATGAATTCAAAGATGCCCTTCCTCCTCCTGTAGCCCGTGTGAAGACACGCAGGGCAACCTCTGCCGCGGTATATTTTTTTGCCGTCCAGACTTTGAGGAGATATGCCGATGCTTTGAAGGGACTCTTCGTCGGGCGTGTATGCCTCTTTGCACTGGTCGCAAATGACGCGAACCAATCGCTGGGCCAGAATAGCAATGACTGAAGAGGTCACCAGAAAGCGTTCTATGCCCATATCAATGAGACGCGTCACCGCACTGGCCGCATCGTTCGTGTGAAGAGTGGAGAAAACCAGATGTCCGGTCAGGGCAGACTGGATGGCGATTTCTGCGGTTTCCAGGTCTCGAATCTCGCCCACAAGAATGACGTCCGGGTCCTGACGAACAATGGAACGTAACCCCTTGGCAAAGGTGAGGTCGATCTTGGGATTGACCTGAATCTGGGCAACGCCGTCCATCTGGTATTCAACGGGATCTTCCACCGTGATGATGTTGATCTCCGGACTGTTGATCGTGCTCAAGGCCGCATACAGGGTGGTCGTCTTCCCGCTTCCCGTGGGTCCTGTTACCAGGATGATGCCATGGGGGATCCGAATGAGTTTGTCAAAGACTCGCAGCTTGTCTTCAAGCATACCTAGGTCGGAAAGCCTGAGCAGCACGCTTGATTTGTCAAGCAACCGGAGGACGACGCGCTCCCCAAAGGATGTGGGAATGGTGGAAACGCGAATATCCACATTCTTGTCAGCGATCCTAATATCGATCCGTCCGTCCTGGGGAAGCCTTTTTTCCGCAATGTTGAGCTTTGCCATGATCTTCACGCGGGATACCAACGTTGATTGAATGTGTTTCGGCGGGGTGAGCTTGTCATAGAGAATGCCGTCTACACGGTAGCGAATCTTGAGTTGATTCTTGTACGGTTCGATATGGATGTCGCTGGCACGGGCCTTCACCGCCTGGGAGAGCATCAGGTTGACCAGTCGGATGATGGGGGCGTCGCTCGTCTCATCCAAGAGATCCCCGGTTGCCTCTATCTCGGACATGATCAGGTCACTGTCTTCCTCCCCATGCATGCCCTCGATAACCTGTTCTGCAGAACCACTGCTCATCTCGTAGGCCACATTGATGACCGATAGGATGGCCGCGTTAGGAGCCAGTACGGTTTGAGTCCCATTCCAGCCCAAGGCCAGACGCAAGTCGTCGAGGGGTTGAAAAACCAGAGGATCGTTAACAGCAACAAAAGCCTCTTCCCCCTTAACCACGGGCACCATCTTGTATTTCTTGAGAAACTGGATGGGGAGGTGCTCCGTGAAATCGGTCGTCAAATTTTCCGTGGGCAGACTCGGCCAGAAGGCAAGGCCGAACTGGACCCCGAGGCTCTTTAACACATCGGCCTCTGAGACCGCTTTCCGATCGATTAAGATCTCGCCGATCCGGCCACCCTTTTCTTCCTGGGCCTCAAGGGCGGCTGTCAGAACGTCTGCGTCAAGGCCACATTGTTCGGTCAGTATTTCACCGATGAGTCTGTGAGGCATGATGATATTGGGACCTCCTGGTCACACTTCGGCTGAAATGCGCCTGCGGGCACGGCAGATCAGCGGCTCTCGTACATTTTGATTACACTTTCTTCCATCTTGTCAAACCCTTCTTTTTTCTCTTCATAAAGCTTTTTGGCCTCTGCAGGGTCCTCGATGATGTGGGGGGTGAGAAAGACGAACAGGTTGGTTAGTTGTCGCCCTCTGTTGGATGACTTAAAAGCCCGACCCAACAAGGGGACATTACCAAGGCAAGGGGTCCCAGAAGCGCTTCTGTTAATCTGTTCCGCGACCAGCCCCCCAATGACCACCGTGTGATCATCCTTCATCACCACGGTGGTTTCTGCTGAGCGCTTCCTGGTGCTCGGTCTGTCTTGCAGCGATCCCTCTTGTATGGTGCTATATTCCAGAGAGATCTCAAGCCGAAGAAAGCGCTCCTGGTTGATCTGGGGGGTGATCTTAAGGGTCACACCCACATCCTTGTATTCGTACACCGAGTATGCCTGTTCCGTCCCGGCGGATTCTTTGCTCAGGTAGGGGATGTTGTCAGCAACGACGACCTGAGCCTCTTCATTGTCTGTGGTCATAATCTGAGGTGTTTGAAGGATATGCACGTCCGAATCTGATTGAAACGCCTGCACAATGGCTGCCAGGTTTGGAAAGTCTACCCCACCAATCGGAATGGTCTCACCAAGAATGCCTAATGACAAGCCCGTCGCACCTATGGGAACTGCAGTAGGGTCAAGGAGACTCCCGCCGTTGGAGGCGCCGAAGGCCCCAATTTGACTCCCCTTCCGGGTCCCAATATCGTCTCCAACGAGCCACTTAACACCCACGTCAAAACTTTTCCTCAAGCCGACTTCCATGATCAGGGCCTCGATAAAGACCATGGGCCGTGCGATATCTAACTTCTCAATGACATCCAGGAGCGTGAGATAGTCCTCCTTGTTTGCGGTAATGACCAGGGAATTGGTCGCTTTATCGGCCACGATCTGGACCCCCTTGGAAATGACCGCGGCCGCGGCCGTTCCCTTTGCGGTCGGCTTGGTCTCCTTGGAGGGAAGCGCTGTCAAGACCTTGGCCAGCTCTTCGGCATCCGCATACTGGAGATAATAGACTCGGATATCCCCCTCACCCCGGGGGGTTTCCTGGTCCAGGATCTTGACGAGTTGTTTGATCCTTGAGGTATCATATTCACTGGCCGATAGGATCAGGGAATTGGTCCGCTCGTCGGCCACCATGCGGATCGAAGGTGCTGTAGCAGCCGCTGATACACCCTTTCTTGTCCTCGTGGTGGTGGATCCCCCCGTCGTCTGAAAGATCGTAGTCAAGGTCTTGACCATGTTCGATGCAATGGCATGTTCAAGGGGGATGACCGATATTTCCTCACCAATGCCCACCACGTCAATGGCCTTTATGATGTGAAGCAGCCGTTGTACGTTGGAAAGCACGTCAGTCACGACGAGCATGCCCGAAGGGGGATATGAAACCATGATACTGCTCTTGGATATTAACGGGGCAAAAAGCTTTTTCAATTCATCCGGATTGGCATAATCCAGTCGAATGAGTTGGGTGATCACCTTGTCCTCGGGGCTTGTCGCCTCTTCCCGCAATCGTGTTTCGATGCTCTTGCCTCGGGCCTCAACGGACGGTATGATTTTTACAATGCTACCGCTGGGCACCGTGGCAAAGCCATGGACCTCCAGGACGGACTCAAAGACCTTGTAGGCTTCATCCACGGAGATCTTTGTGGGGGACACGATGGTCACCTTGCCCTTGACCTTGTCGTCGATGACAAAGTTCTTACCCGTGACCTCACTGATGAACTTGATGAAAAGCAGAATATCCACATTGTCAAAATCAATGGTGACGAATCGCTTCTCTGGTTCCTTCTTGACCGGAGGTTTTTCAGGTGGGGTAATCGCCTTGGCCTCTGTCTTCGCCGCGACTGGAGGCCTTTGAGGGGGGATAATCGGTTTTGCCTTTGCCTTGATCGGTCTTTCGGGCCTCGTTGTGACAGGCGGCCCTGGCGGTGGAGTGACCACCTTTTTCTCTTGAGGGGGGACGGCCACCTCGGTGGGGGGTTTTCCTACCACCTCTTCTTCGGACACGCGCACGGCCTTCACATCTTGCGCCTGTGTGAGCACAAGAAGCGTAGCGAACACTAGGCACAGGGAAATAAGGGCCGGGCTAAGACTTCCGCACGCCCTGGATGATTTTCTCATATTCGGAGTGTCCGCGTAGGTTCTGCAAATCCTCATCCGATCTTGCCCACTGCCGGACCGCTGCATTCACAGAAGTCGCCTTTTTGAGGTAGGCTAGGCTGCGCCCCACATCCTTTTGCAGCGCATAAAGGCATGCTAAATTGTAATAAGGGTCCACATAGCCCGGTTCCATCCGGATAGCCTTTTCAAGCATTCTGCGAGCCGTATCATAGTTTTTCTCCCGGATATGAATTGCCCCCAGGTTGTTCAGGGCGGAAGCAAGACGAGGCGAACGCTCCAAGGCACGTTCATAGAATCTCTTGGCGTCCTGAAGCCGACCCTCTTTCTGAAGGGCCAGTGCCCGACTGTAAAGTGTGGTTCCCTGGTCGGGCCCCGGTGTCCTCACCAACGGCTGCTGTCCTTCTTGTATCGGCTTTGTCTGCTTCTCATCGGCCGGCAATGGCCGCTTTTTCGTTGCCTCTCCCGGGCCCCGCAGCCCCTGGAAATTCATGGTACTTTGATCCAGATGCGATTTGCCGACCTTGCTGGAAACAGGCTGCTCAGGCCGTTGCGCTATGGCCCGCCGTGTAGCAACGTTTTCCTGTTGGTGCAAGGACAGCTCGGGAAGGGAGTGTAACCACGAATAAGATGACAACGCAACGGAAATAACAATGAGACACGTTGACACCAGCCAGCTTCGCTTAAACAGGCGATGTGGGGATCGAACGCTCGACCATACATCGCCATACTTGGTGACGAGCGAATCCTTTTCCCTCTGGGCCTTTTTCAAGGCGTCATGGATGTAACTCATAAGAAGTTGTCAACTGGCTCGATTTGATTGTGGTGATTCGGGTCTAATCGCCTACGCTTATTAAAAGGTACCTATCGCAGTCAACATGCTGTATGTCAAGAGAAAACCGGCACTAGATGTTGTGACTATTGCGTGTGAAGTCTTTCAAGCCCCTTTGGCTGAACCGGACCTGAGGCCCGATCGTCGCACAGTTACGCCTCAAATCATTTACGCTTATTCTTCCTTAGGCCAATTTTGTCAAGACATTTGTCCATGTGCCACTTGAGTGATCCTCATGCCGGTACGCAACGAACGGAGTAGGGGGTAGTGCAGGCCCCCTTGATCTACCTTCTGTCTAACAGTTACTGCCACTTGAAATCACTCTTTTAGGTTACATGGTAATTGTGATGAAATGATGAGAAGATGATGGAGATTTTGAGAAGCCTTAACACACAGCCAGCAAAGGATTTAGTAGGGAGGCTGAGATAACTTATTGAAATTATTGGCAGGAATGGCGAAATTACGCGCTGGTCATTTGATACAATAAGGCCTTGGTCGGGGTATCCACCTTCCCGTTTGCGTCCAGCCCAAAGTTTAGCTGGAATCTCATGACCTCATCCACAGTCGTGCCGTCGAAAACGCCCCTGGGTTCTACCGCATACCCCAGCTGCTGAAGCATCTGTTGCACCTTCATGACCCTCAGCCCACTCATCCCCTCGGTCAATGTCCCATACCCACGTTCATAGGGATACACCCAGGACATTTGGCCGTCCCAGTGGGCCAGGATAAAGTCTTCGGTCACTGGCCGCTCACTGCCTTCTGCGTCCAGCGCAATGGCGCCGCCGGTTATGACTTGCCGAATCAAAAGATCCCGGGTGCCACCTCCGTCACTTGATGTGACACGCAACCGAAAAGGCTTTCGAAACATGCGATAGAGTTCAGGGTCGCCCTCGAACGAAAAAAGCCCCGGATAAATCTCACCCGACCCAAAGCTATGTCCGGCCTCCTCCACATTGAAAAGCTTAAAGAGCCCCCTGAGACTGGCGCGATCGTCAAGGGT
>Ga0307442_1000824_pt1 | contig 15326 bp, 12 predicted proteins | sample SalMarWE160430MG_FD_202143 | JGI IMG/M metagenome (GOLD analysis project Ga0307442, IMG submission 202143) | Salt marsh sediment microbial communities from the Plum Island Ecosystem LTER, Massachusetts, United States - WE1604-30 | ecosystem: Environmental > Aquatic > Marine > Intertidal zone >...
TTTATGAAGAAAATGATACAAAACAAGAAATTTTTAAGTATATTGTGCAAAAGCTCGATCCTAATTATCCCCTCTCCAATTTTTCAATTATCCCTAAAGAATTAGAAGATGAGGAATTTAAAAATTTTGTTGATGAATTCTCAATTTGCCCTATATGTAAAACAGAATTACATTATAACACCCTAAAAGCTATATTCTTTAGTAAAAATACTAATTCCATAATTATTAAAACACAATTATTAAATTTCTTAGAAGAAAGTGCCAATTATGAAGTCTCTAAATATAAAAATGTTAGAGTTGGCATTCCTTGTTGTAGATGCTATAAAGAAATATTTGAGATCGATTAAATTATATAACATTTGAAATTATAATTTAAGATATTAAATTGGCGGGAGTGAACCAGAAGCTTTAATTATCTCCATGTGATCGAAGGCTAATTTGAAATTTATTACTTTATCAAGAGGAATTATTTCAAGTGATTTTGCATCATCCTTTGCTCTTGGAATCTCCTCTCCTGAAACAGGAACACACAAAAAAGAAACAGAAATATTATGTCCTCTTGGATCTCTTCGAGGATCGGAAAAAACACCAATTAAATTAAGAATTTTCACATTGATATTTGTTTCTTCATAGGCTTCTCTTATGCATGCTTGTTCTACGGTTTCACCTATATCCACAAACCCCCCCGGTAAAGCAAGCTCTCCCTTAAAAGGAGAATTTTTTCTACGAATCAAAACAATTGAATTCTGCTGAAATATAATCACAGCGTCAACTGCCACTAATGGAGTAGATGGTCTTGGCATAATTAATCATCCCACACGGAAGAACTTAATAAGTGTTCGATACGCGATCTTCGCGGTCTGACAAATTTTGTTCTACTTGATTTTCGTTCCAAAAGTAGGGTTCTTTTGAGACTTGTAGAATCCACAAGATTAACTTCTAAATCACCTTCATTCAATATTATATGATTAAAACTTGGATTATCATCAGCTCGAACTTTTTGAGAAGTTGAAGTACCACAATAAAGAAAAGTAGTTGGACCAATTACATAAGCATGTGGTACGTGCCTATGTCCCATTAATACTAAATCAAGCTCAAATAATTGCGTAAATTCAAGTAATTCACCAGCGTCTCTCACAGTTGTAAATTTTTGTCCAGATAAAGGAACGGGGATTAAATGGTGATGAAGTGCTAATATTCTATTTTCTAAATTTTTATCGAACTGTCTCCCACACCAATCAAGCTGCTCATCACCACATTCACCATGAGCGATGTCATCTCTAGCGGTACAGATTCCTACAATTATAGTATCCAAATCTTCTAATATTAATCGGGAACGACGTGGTCCAATAATTTTCTCAAAGTAGAGTAAACCTGAATTTTTTGCGTCGTGATTTCCAGGGACTGCTAAAAAATGAGTAATGTTTCTTATTCTTTGAATATAGGGAAGGACTGAGCGATATTGGACAACTCTACCTTTATGAATTATATCTCCAGTACAAACGACAACATCTGGGGATACGTCTTTAATATATCCAATAATATTTTCCATTAATTCAGGAAGGAATTCCGAACCAAAATGCAGATCAGAAATATGGATAATTTCAACCATAATTTACACCAAAATATTCAATTATTAACATTTTTAAGATATCTTAATACTTGTAATTACCAAATCTTCACAAAATGAATATCTAAATAAATAATATTAAGCTCTGAATTTAAAATATTTGTAGTTTTAAAAAATAATTATTAATTACCTTAATTTCTTATGAAAGTACACTAGACTCATCTTGTTAAAGATCCAATAATTTTGTTCTAAGATAATTGCTAATCGTGCTAACATCTAATGCGTTATCTTTAATAAATCCTTGCCCGTAATCAGAACCGCCTCCTCCTTTACCATTAAATTGTTCAGTGCACGATTTGATAAATTTCCCCATATTAAAGACTTGATTATTATTAGCACTTTTTCCTAACATGCCCATTAATGTAATCCCTTCATCTGTTTTGTCAATTAAAAAAGTTATCAAATCATCTTCTTTGTTTACTATTTTCGCACTAAGATTTTTTAGATCTTTTTGAGACAAGTTTTCTATTGAATGAAAAATTACTCTATAATTCTTAAATTCAATAGCATTTGTTAATAAATTATCAATTGACGATTTATTTAGAAGCGAAGTAATTTCGTTTAACTTATTTACGGATTCTTTCCATTCATTGTATAATTTTTCTACTTTTTGGAAAATTAATTCATTTTTTGTTTTTAAAACTTCAGATATACGAGTTATGAGATCCCCTTCATAGTTCTCTTTAGAATTCAAGATGGTATCTTCCATATTGTATTCACCATTTTTAAGAGATTTATTAACTTTTTTCCATTTATCCAATAACTCTTGAATTCTCGATAGTAATTGAGTAGATTGCACGCCAAGTAAATCTTCTAATTTGTACAAGATTGTTTCTTGTTGTTCTTCAAGTTCATTTGTTGCTTTACCGGCTGTGAAAGTTAATCTAACCACTCCATCTTGAATTTTTTGGGATTTAAGAATTTTAATTCTTCCTGTTTCTGATGTATTATTCAAATGAGTACCACCGCAAGCTTCAACATCGACTCCTGGAATTTCTACTATTCTTATTTTTTTACCAGGTACCGCTCCCCCTTGGTAGATTGTCATCCCATATTTTTGTTCCGCATTTGAACGAGGCATGAAAGAAAGATTAAGATCAATTGCTTGGTTCACTATTTCATTGGCTTCTTTCTCTATTTCCTTTAATTTGTCATAGGGGACATTATCATAGTGGGTTATATCTAAATGAGATCTCTCAAATGTTTTTTTCGCACCTGCTTGATTAACATGATCTCCTAAAATATGACGGGCAGCCGCATTAACTATATGAGTTGCTGTATGGTGTTGTGATAATTGTTTCCTCCATTCTTTATCTACCTCTATTTTAACAGTATCTCCTTCTTTAAATTTAGGTTTTTTAAATAAGACATGAATGATATTACTACCTTGCTTAAACACATTATCAAATTTTTGACCGTTTATAGTCCCAACATCATGTAACTGACCTCCTGAAGTGGGGTAAGCGACTGATTGATCCAGAATTACCATGTTATCAATAATTTTCAAGACTTTTGCTTTGTTTGAAGTGTTTTTATAATCATAATAGTAAAGAGACTTAGTTTCTGGAATCCCCTTGAGATCTAACTCAAATTCTTTATCCGTAGCTTGAATTTGTTCTTGTTTTTCGTGCCTTTCTACCACCAAACTATAAAAATTATCGGGGATTTTTATGTTGCGACTAAACTTTTTCGCAGTTTCTTTGACCATTTCAGGATTAATTCCTCTCGAATCGTATATTTCGATTAAAGACTCTGTTGAGATATCTCCTTCAGAAAGTAATTTTTCTAAAATTTTGGTAGCTTTCTTTTTTGTTTTATAATATTTTTCTTTTTCTACATTTAGAATTTCTCTAATTTCATCCAAATGCTCAGAAACTTCGGGAAATAATGCCTTTAATTCTTCCGCGTGCCACTCACAAACATCAGCAATATTTATATCCCAATTAAATTTATCGATAAAGGTTATGGCTCTTCTAAAAATTACTCTAAGATTATATCCACCTCCCACGTTTGAAGGGAGTTTACCATCGTTTATTGCAAACAATAAACTCCTCGCATGATCAGCTATAGAATATATCGCCGTCATTGGTAAAATTTTTTCTTTCAACTCAACTACGTCTACATTAAGTTCATTTCCAACTTTCTCCCATGCAGCATCCATATCTTCTACTTCATCGATGTTTAAATAAGCCGAATAACGTGAAAAATCGTCGTATAACTTAAAATGGGTTTTGACTTTGGTTATATCTTTTAATTTAGAGATTACGTATGGAAATGTCGCTTCGTACATGTTGGGGGTTCCTTGGGAAAACCATGCCACACGCTCTTGACCTAACCCCATATCTAAAACTTTTAAACTTAGCTCTCTAGGTCCATCTGGAGTTTGCTCAAACATAGTATACACTTGATTGAATAATTCGACTCCTCGACTAAAAAACTCAAGACTACACCCAAAGGATCCTCCTCCAGCCCAACTGTCTTCATGAATCGTGATTTCTTCTTTCGGTAAACCTACACCTTCGTGGATAAAAGCATGGATATCTTGAAAAAGTTGTCCTTGATTCCATTCTTGGGGGGTCCCGAAAAAATGTTGACCAATCATTACAAAACCAGTATTATGTGAACCGGTTAACCCTACATTCTCAATATCATTAAATCGTAAGCAAAATTGAGGTATTATTAATTTTTTTGCAGGTGGCTCAACTTCACCGGTAATAACATAAGGTTGAAAAGCAGAGATTGAAGCTATAGTGAATTCTGAAGTAGGATTCCATCTTGCTACGCAAGGGTACCTTTTGATAGGGGTATATCCCCGAGGTTCTAGTATCTCGACAATTTTTTTCCATACTCCAATATAGGAGAGCTTTACTTTCACAGGATTATTAGTAGTAATTTGAAACCCCCCAGAACAAACAGGATCTCCACATATTTTCCTTTCCTTAATGACTGTCCAGAAAAAAACGCCACAACATTTACATTTCTTTCTAGTGTAACCTAAATTTTTCAGTTCCTGAGTTGGAAAATATTCATCAGGATAATTTGATGCAATTAACTTAAATATTTTTTTGAGCTCTTTATCACTATTAGCACTTTTTAATTGAGTTCTATCTTCTTCGGATAACATATTGATCAATCGCTTTGGGTTGGTGGTCATCTGATTTTTAATTATTAGAATTAATGATTTCCTAAAATCTTTTCTTCTAAAATAAGCAATTCAAATTTGAAAGGGGGTGTTATTTATTTTTAAATTATTTTTTACTAAATTGTAAAAGTTTTTATTTAAAAATCTCTTCTTAATTCTCGCTATTTTTAATCCAAAATTAAAAAAAAATAATCAAAGGTGAAAATTATATGGTTAAGATAATGATGATAGCTAAATACCCTCCTTATAAATTACAGGAAATAATAAAGCATTACATGGCTTCAGGTAAACCAGCTTATCCCGATTATTTAAAGAAAGTAGAACATTGGGCAGCACAAATAACTGATGATAAGCATAAAACTTATGCGGTATACGAATGTCCTGATGATAAAATTGTAGGAGCGTTAGCTGCACTATCTAAAAGATTTAGTTATTATGCTTTGATAAAAGGATATACATTTAAAATTGAGCTGCTCATGGAAGCTGATGAAGCAATAAAAATGATGTTTGCAAAGTAAATCTAAAATTAAAAAATATAAAAAGCAAAAATCAATTATCTTTCTTTTTTATTCTGTAAGATTACTTCTTAAATTTAAAATAAATATTTTTTATTAAGTTTTCTCGAGATAAGTTGAAATTTCGATTTGGTTTATTTTAAACGTCTTGATGTTGTTTTTATTATCAATTTTTTTAAAAATTGCATCTGCTTGTACCATTTTTTTGATTTCGTTTTGGTATTTAGATATTGCTTCTAAAATTTCATCGTTTTCGGTATTTAAATACAAATTTATTCTGTTAATTGTCGATAGCTTCATTTTTTTCCTATAATTATTAATATTTCTTATTAGGGTTCGAGCTATCCCTTCAAGTTTCAGTTCCTTCGTGATTTCTGTATCCAAATCTATCGTAAATTTAAGGACACTTTCATTTTTAATTACGACTTCTTTCACATTTAATGCTTTCGCAACTATTTCCCCAAATTCGCCTTCTAAACTTACACCTTTTAATGTTATCTTTTTTAATGCTTGTCGTAGCGGTATATTGGCCTTTTCCCTTAATTCTAAAGATTTTTGCACTATTTCCTTAGTTAAATTCATTTTATCACCAAGATTTGGAATGGATAAACTTTGATCAAAGACTGGCCAAAAATCTAAATGGACCGATTCGCATTTTACGAGTTTTCTTTCTCTCAATTTCTGATATATCATTTCAGCCATAAATGGGGTGAATGGAGCTAAGATTTTTGATAAGTTGTGAAGTACATACGTCAAAGTATTCATAGCTTCTAATTGTTCTTTTAATATATCGCTTTTAAACCTATTTCTACTATTTTTGACGTACCACGTTGACAAATCTTCGACAAAATTAATGATGAATTTGCTTGCCTCTGCTGTGTCGTAATCATCTAATCGTTGAGTCACATCCCGCGTAAGATTATTCACTAAGTTTATAATCCATTTATCTAAAATATTTTCTGATTTGAAGTTATTTATTGATAAATTGTTGATTTCAAATAAAGAATAGAACTTAAGAACATTGAATAACAACAAATTAAATCTTCGATAGATCTGTTTAACATTGTCTTCTTTAAAATTTAGATCTTTTGCTCGCATTAATTGAGACGCTAAAAGGTAAATTCTTAGCGCGTCAGCGCCGTATATTCCAACTATAAGAGATGGATCAGGGAAATTAATTTTTGATTTTGACATTTTAGTTCCATCTTCGGCGAGTATATTCCCATTTACGACAATATTTTTAAACGGAATTTCTCCAAACATCAGAATTGAGATAACGTGCATGTAGTAGAACCAAGCCCTTACTTGTCCAATGTATTCAGACACAAAATCGCTTGGAAAATTGTGCTTGAACCAGTCTACGTTCTCAAAAGGATAATGTTTTGCAGCATAGGGCATTGATCCCGATTCGAACCAACAGTCAAACACTTCAGGAATTCGGTTCATTATGCTTCCGCATTCAAAACATTCCAAATGCAAATCATCTACGACGTGTCTATGTAGATCTAGATTATCAGGAACCGATTCGATAGCGAGGTCTTGTAGTTCTTTCACAGATCCTACCACTTTAATTGCATGACATTGCACACATTCCCAAATTGGCAGGGCAGTAGCCCAAAATCGGTTTCTCGAAATACACCAATCCGGAGCACTTTCTAATATATATTGATACCTTTTAGAAATTTCTTTAGGATACCATTTGATTTGCTTGTTTGTTTTTAGAAGTGTAGATTTTACTTTCTGGATGTTAATGAACCAAGCATCAAGGGCATTATATATTAGAGGTGTATCACACCTATAGCAAAAGGGATATGAGTGTTTGTAGTCCTCTGTTAAATATGATAGGTTTCGAGAATCTAAATCTTTTAAAACTTCTTTATCAACATCCTTAAACCATAATCCCTTCCAATTTTTTGGACCATCTGCTAATTTTCCTTGTTCATCAATGTGTTGAATTATCGGCATATCATATTTGTTGATCATTTCGTAATCAAATTCTCCATAAATAGCCATATGTACTATTCCCGTACCTTCTTCTGATAAGACATTTTCACCACCATCAATGATAAAATGTCCTAATTTCTCAGTTTCAGCAGAAACTTGGTATAATGGTTCATATAGTTTATTTACCAATTCCGCTCCTTTAAATTCATCAACAATTTTGTAATTCTCGTTTATTATATCCAATCTAGACTTGGCTAAAATCAAAAATTCCTTATCAACCTTGATTTTAACATAGCTAAGTTTACTATTTATTGCTAAAGCGACATTTCCAATTAATGTCCATGGCGTAGTACTCCAAGCAAGTAAAAATGTATTTGATTTATCCTTTAATTTGAATTTTGCTATAATAGATTTTTCTGTAATTTCTTTATAGCTGTTATCCATGGAGATCTCAGAATTTGAGAGGGGTGTCTCGCATCTTGGACAATAAAGAAGAACTTTTTTACCTTTATACACATATCCTTCATCGTAGATTTTCTTAAATATAAACCAAACTGTTTCCATATAGGAGTTATCCATTGTTTTGTAAGCACTATCAAATTCAATCCATTTACCCATCCTTTCAACCATAGTTTTCCATTCGTTTGTGTACCAAAGAACTTTAGACCTGCAAAATTCGTTAAATTTACTCAATCCCATCTCGCATATTTCATTCTTTTGATTTATTTTTAATTCTCGTTCGCAAATACTTTCTATAGGAAGTCCATGACAATCCCATCCCCATTTTCTTTCGCAGCGATAATTTTTCATTGTCCAGTATCTCGGAAATACATCTTTTGTTACGAAACTTAATATGTGTCCGTAATGGGGTAACCCCGTGGCAAATGGGGGTCCATCATAAAATACATAAGGCTTTTTTATTGATCTATACTTGACACTCTTTTCGAATATCCTATTCTCTTTCCAAAACTGGATTATTTCTTCTTCTTTTTCAATATATGACATATAATCTATCACATTTTGTTATTTTACTCTGTTGAATTATTATCTTATAAATACTAAAAGGTCTGTCTTTAATTTATGAAACAGGATGTGGACGATTTCTTTCGAAATTCGTTTCATAAAGAAAAGAATTTTATCTAATAATAATCTCGGATATGATCTCTATGAAAATTGATGTTAAAACTAAAAATTGAGATTTTTCATTCATAACGTCCACATCCGTAATTATACTTAAAATAAAGTAAAAAGATTATAAAAATATAACGTTATCTTTGTTTGCATCATTTTCTAAATATAGTTTTAAAATTACTAAAATTCTAAATATTGAAGGCGTGAGTACCCCTTTTTTATGAAGTCATAATCAAGGAGTTCAATTTTTTCTGGAATAATTTTTAGGATTAGATTTCTTTTTCCTCTGACTAATTTTTGAGCTTTTTCAAAATCAGCATCCCCTTCTCTCAAAAAAATCAATCTTTCTTTACCTGATGCAGTAATTTGCATCCCTTGGATTTTACCGGTATCCATGGGTGTATAAATTCCAATGCTTACAATTGGGTTTTCCTTGATATTTTTTACCTTCCTTCCCGGAGCAGGAGCCACATAAATATTAAAATTATCTTGAGATTTATCCATGTAAAAATCCATTGGAGTGGCCCGAGGTATGTTGTTTGAACATGTACATAAAACAATAATTTTCCTTTTCTCTAAAAAATTGCGGATTTCTGATGTTATTTCTTTTTCGGGCATTTTTCTTGACATTTGTAATCAACTCAATTTATTATAAGTGAATATATATGATTTATGATAAAAGATGTTAATCTTAAAAAAAAAATTATGGATATGTTATTGATACTAACCATCCTTTCATATTGCCTATCGCACCCTTTAACCTGATCTTGTTAATTGAATTTATAGTAAAGGAATTTTTGAATCTGTTTTCAATCTCTTCTTTTGGAACTATTTTCGGTCCAGATCCAAAATTTTCATTGGTACAAAACATATTAAGAGTTCCTCCTGGATTTAACAAGCTTTCAATTACTTCAGCATACCTTCCCTTATCATTATAAGTAAGAGAGTGATAAAGACCGCAATCTATAATGGTATCATATTTCTGTTCATCTTTAGGCAAATTAAAGAAATCTCTCACGAAAAATGTAGCTTCAATTCCAAGTCTTTTAGCATAATCTCTTGCTTTCATGATAGCCATTTCAGAGAAATCAATACCGGTTATATCTAATCCTTGTTCTGTTAAGTAAATTACATTTGCACCGGTTCCACATCCGATGTCAAGAATCTTGCCACTCAAACCTGATTCAAATAATTTTTTAACGAATGACCTGGGTTCACTATCCTCCCAGGGAGGCATACCCATATATCTTCGATTAAAATAATCTTTATCATATTCCAGTTGCTTCATTTCAAGAATGAAATTATTCAAATTATATATTGTTTCATAAATAATTTCTAATCCCGGGCTAGCGTAGTTTAAATCTTCGATTTTATTAAGTATACGGTCGAGTTCTTTAATAAGCTCGACTACGTTATTATCTGTTTTTAAAAAACTTTTTGATGGAGGTTTTTCAAGTGCAATATGATTTTTTTTAACTACTTTCTCTATTTCACTTTGGTTTACGTTCATTTATTTCACCCTATAAATTTCATTCGGTATATATTAATTCAGTTTCGATGTATTTCTAGTTTAAAATCATAGAATAAAAAGAGATTTTGAAACTTTGATTGGACTAAGAAAATGATAATATGAATGCCACGGATAAAATAATCATACAAGATTTTAGAAAGTATGAAAAATGAGGAAGTAAAACGTCTCAGCAAGTAGAGTTAAATTCCAAATTTATTTTATAGATGGTTTAAATTAGATTGGGGAAATTCAGAATTATCAGCTGCAGCTTGAACATATGGTGAAATTGGTCCTCGACCTAACGCCATAATCCTAATTTTTGATCCAAGTGTTGGGTTCAATGAAGTACCAAATTTAAGAGATGCTTTTTCAGGGATTTCGCTTGAAATTGCCGAAATTATTTTATCAATTTTTGATAAAGCTAATTGATGATTCCCAGATACGGAAACAATACAATTATCAACTTTCCTGGGATCTGTTTCCAATAAAGGATTATTCAAAGCTAATTTCGCTTTTTGTATCAAATCTATTTCTTCTCCTAAAGATTCGGTAATTCCTATCAATCCAGAAGGTATATTCCCTTGTTTTTCAAGAACTTTTTTAACATCTGCATAATCAATATTTATCAAGCCACAATTATTAATTAAGCTAAGAATCTCGCGCATACACCTAATCAACACTTCATCCATTATTTTAAAACCTGTAAGAATAGGAAGTTTTTGATTAAATCTTAAAAGATTATCATTAGGTATAGGAATCAGAGTATCTACGTTTTTCAATAGGTTAGCTAATCCTGTTTTTGCTCTAGTGAGTCTTTCTTTGCCTTCTGAGGAAAACGGAATTGAGCAAAATGCGACAACTATTGCATTATTTTTTTTTGCCTCTCTCGCGATTATTGGAGCTGCTCCGGTACCTGTGCCTCCTCCTAGACCAAATGTTATGAAAACAACATCGGTATTTAGCACTTCAGATAATCTATCGACATCTTCCTCTGCTGCATCAGTTCCAATACTAGGATCATTTCCTGAGCCCAATCCATTACACTTATCTTTCCCAATTAATAATTTTTGTTTCGCATTCGAGTAATACAAATCATGAGCATCAGTATTAATATTTAAAGTCTGAATGTCAGAGATACCGACGTCACTCATTCGTGAAACCGTATTATTGCCTGCTCCCCCCACTCCAACTACTAGGGATGATATTTTTATTACTTTAAGCAACTTCGATAAGTACTCATCATTATCTAAATTAGAACCTCGGTTTAAAGCTTGATTTTGCCTGGCAATATCATTAAAACGAGACCGAACTGAAATCCTTGATTCCGCAATATCACTTAAATCGTATTTTTGTTCTGTCAATATAGCAGCATTCCATGAGTATAAATCAATCTATAATATGAGTATTATATCTGAATAATATAAGCAAGTAATATGGTTGTAATATCTTCTTAACATTTATGTTATGAATTTTAATTTTAATCGTGAGTTTTCTCATTATTCGCTCGAATATTATGAAAAATGATCATAGAATTAAATTTATAAGATTGAACTTTCATGATCTTTTTGAGAGGATTTTTCGAACATGGAGATTAAATACAATAACGAAAGCGGCAGCCAACCGATCACTTCAGAGTCGAGTGACAACCTAATTAAAGTCAGAGCTATTATTAGTTGTCCTACTTGCACATATAATAAAAAGTTCAAAAATCAATTTTCTCGTGAAGATTTAGAGTTAATGGTAGTAACGTTAAAAATATTCGATTGGATGGTTTGTAGTAAGTGTGGAGATTTATTGAATTTGACTTTAGAATTTAATATTTAATCTATTTCAAGTTTGATATGACCATATGTTCCCCCTCCTCCTGGTGCGTACTCAATCTCTTTTTTTCTCATCGCTATTATAATCGTCGCTAAATCAGTATTTTCTTGTTTAATACTTTCTATCGGTTCATCAAATAATAATGAAAATTCTGTTCCAAACTTTGTAATTAGCGAATTATAAAGATTTATAATTGTTATACTTGATGAACTTTTAATTTTTTTTATAGATCGAAGAATATCAAATAATGGTATTGCGTTAATATATGGAGGGCGATGTGGGGGATGAATTGGTTTTTCTTGTGTAGAAATTAGTTCGATGCGTTCGCTTACGCCTAGTTTGATCTTATAATTTTTTTTTATTTCTTCCTTACAAGCTGGACAGATTATTTTTTCATTAGATACATTTCTAATATATTCAATTTTAGTTTTTTGTGGATCTTGAACTGAATAGGTTATGAAATCATCTGAAATTTTATAATTATTTAGAAAAAGATCATTTTTGTTGGTTGATTTTGAAAAAAGAATTCTTCTCCTGCATTTATTACAAAACATATTATAATATTTACCTAGTTTGGGGTGCAATCCAACATTTAATGCGACTTTTCGATCATTTTTTCTCGTGAGTGCTAAGAGAATTTCTTCGAAGGAAGGAGATTCAATTTCAAATTTATTAAATTCTCTACCTAAAGATCGGGATCCTTCTGAATGTGCATCACTATTACTTAAGAAAGTAATACTATTTAATGAATTCAAGCGATCAGCTAATTCAGTATTTGCAGATAACCCCAATTCTAGAAAGAGAACTTTTTTCCAAGAATCTTGGTAACACTCTTGAATTGTTTTATATTTATTTTGTCTAAAGATAGCTTTAAATGGGGTAAAGGCATGAGCTGGTCCTAAAATTGCTCCTGAATTATCAATTTTATCAACTAATTCTGCTGGAGACAAATTTATTCGGGGTCGGCCACCCCATTCACCGTATAAATTTTTTGAATGTGGAGCTAAGCATTTTTGGACTTCAAGAACACTCTGAAAATCGGGAAAGAGAATAACGTGATGGATATTTTCTTCATCTTCTATTTCAGACTGTAAGATGAAAAAGGTATTTTTGTAAGAGAATGATCGATCTTCATTTTTAGTTAAATTTTGTTCCATGTATTTAAACCAATTAGGTTGTAAGATATCTCCGGTTCCGAGGATATTTAGACCTTTCTTTCGACTTGTCTCAATCATAGTATCTAGATTTAATGATTTGGAGACAGCAATAGAGTGAGGAGAGTGAATGTGAAGATCAGCATTAAAGAATTCCATATAATTTTAAAAATACAATAGCATATAAAGTTTAATTTAAAGTATATAAATATCCTTAACTTTCTAAATTTTTATAACATTCAATCATAAAGATTTTTACGTCATCGTCTGATGGATCCAATTCATTTACTCTCTTAAAATAGGCTAGAGCTTTCTCATACTCTTTATATGTATCACAATATATTTTTCCTAATTTTTTCAAAGATGTAATATTATCAGCATCAATTTCAAGGGCTTTTTGGTAAAACTTTATTGCCATTTCAAAATCCTCTAATGCGTAATAGCTAAAACCAATATTATCATATAATACTGGATCATTCTGTTCAAAATTAATTGCTTCTTCATAACATTCTACAGATTCCTTGTATTGTTCGTTGAAAGTATAAGCTAAACCTAAATTGTTCCAGGCTTCGACGTACTGAGGGTTAATCTTGATCGCTTGTTGATATGATTCAATGGCTAAAGCATAGTTCGATTGATCATATGCGACATCTCCTAAGTCACACCAAAATTCAGCATTTTCAGGCTCTAATTCTAATGCTTTTTGATAATAATAAATAGATTTTTCATAGTTTTTTTTATCATAATAGACGATCGCTAAATTATTGTACAATAATGGTTCATCTGGGTTAATCTTAATTGCTTTTTCATAGCATTCTATTGCTTTGTCATAATTTTCTAAATCTCGATATATGAGAGCGATGCTGTTCCATATATCTGTATAACTAGGTTCATATTCTAGGGCTTTCATGTATTTTTCTATTGCTTTATCAAATTCTCCTTTATCCTCATAAGCAAAACCCATATTAAAAAAAGCAATTCCATCTTCAGGATCAATCTCAATAGCGCGTTGAAAACACTCAATCGCTTTATCATACTGCCCTTTCATTGAATAACCTAGTCCAAGATTATTCCAAACCTCAGAAAAATAAGGATTTAAATTTATGGCTTTATTATATGATTCTATTGCGCCATCTATATTATTTGAGTCGTAATAGGCATCTCCTAAATTAATCCAACCGTCTGCGTCATTGGGATCTAACTCGACATGTTTCTTATAGCGTTCGATCATCAATAGATCTGATAATGATTGATTATTTTTTTATTTTTTTAGTCTATGATTATCATTTTATCGAGAGTTTGATCAGTTAATAGTATTCGATAAAATTCTGAATCTTTATAATTTACTTTTTCGATTTTTCCATCAACTAGAACCTTTTCTCCATCTTTTGCTTGTTCACAAAAACGTCCTCTATAGGAATTGATTTGAGTTATTTTCTTCATCTGATTTTTAATGTTTGTATCACTTTTCAAAACCTTAGAGCATTTTATTTTATATGAGCAAGGTGTAAATATAGAATCTGTTGAATCTATTATCTCTGCAATCAGAGATATTCTTCCCATATTTTTATACTGATAATCATAATAGTTTCCTTCCCAATCTTTCGGACTTTTAATATATCGAATAAAAAAATCTACACCTTGATATTTTCCTTGATGAAGTTTTCGTTGTTCAGTTTTTAGAAAGTCTTGAAATAGTATACCTGAGCCTCCTACACGCCAATCGTAGTGTTTCTTATAATCATCCAAATTATAATTTCTGATATACTTGTTTTTTTTGACGATATTTTGCAGTTTCTCCTGAAATTTTAAGCTTGCTTGAGTTCCATAAAGAATTATATCAATGTCAGATTTTTTCGTATTTAAATCTATCATTGAGGAACCGGTTATTCCAATCCGGTTTTCAGGAATATCTCCAAATTCAATAAATAATTTACATAAATTTTTTGATAGATTTTCAATTCTAGTTAAATATTTTTTAGAAGATACTATTTTAAAATAATCTCTTGGTGTATATATTTTCTCAATATCTTCATTCTTTACACATTGAAGGTTCAAATCCATTTCTTTGGAGAAAAATAAATGTTGAGGATAATTCTCATTAAGAATTGAGTATCTATGTTCAAGATCGTAAATTTTAGTATATCTTATCCCATTTCTAACACGATTTCCTTCTATATCAGGAATGAATCTTAAAAAACAAATTTTTCGATCATTTGGATGATGCAAACCTTTTACATCAAAAAAAAGATGATTGTTCTTGGTTTCTATGTAATCTCCTTCAATACCAAGAGGGATTTTCATAAGAATCTCCATGTTAACACGTAATTTAATATCTTGAAGGAGTTTTTGACCTTATTTGGGTTTTTGATGGTATTTTTGACCTTATCAGAGATTTTTCATACTCCTTTTTCTCTTTTAAAAAAATGGCTTTATCCTTTTCAAGTTTTTCTCTTTCTCTCTTTATAGCATTTTTTTC
>Ga0307442_1000828_pt1 | contig 15273 bp, 13 predicted proteins | sample SalMarWE160430MG_FD_202143 | JGI IMG/M metagenome (GOLD analysis project Ga0307442, IMG submission 202143) | Salt marsh sediment microbial communities from the Plum Island Ecosystem LTER, Massachusetts, United States - WE1604-30 | ecosystem: Environmental > Aquatic > Marine > Intertidal zone >...
TCTCTCCGGATTCACATTTGTGAGGACCGACTCTGATCCAGAGCTAGTTGGAGGATGTACCGAACATTGCATTTAGGCGTGACCCATGGCGGACTATAACCCCTTTTTAGCCTTGCCTTGCCGGACTATGAATTGAGAACTTAATTAGCAGTCTTTAAGTGTCCTTCATAATAACATGCAAGTGCATAACTGGGTAGTGTTGGAGTAGTGGTCTTGACTAAAGAAGAGCCTACCGATGAAGAATTGGCTGAATTAATCAAAGGAAAGACTCTCAGTGTATACTGGTATATGTTACGTCATCCTGAACCACTAACAGCGAGAGAAATTCAACGTGGTGCTAAACTATCCAGTCCCTCCCTTTCAATGCACCATCTAGAACGACTACGTCAGTTTGGTCTCGTTGAGAAAAACGTTCATGGGCAATACAGTGTGACCCATGATGTAAGGATTGGAATTTTGAATCAATTTATGGGCAAAGGTCGTCTCATGGTGCCCAGGTTTTTGTTCTATGCCACTCTCTTTTCTTCACTTACTGCAGCTCTGACAACACTCGCATTTTGGTACGCAGATTGGTATTCAACTATACTCCTAGTTCTCTTGATTTTAGCTTGTATAATATTGTGGTTTGAAGCTCTCAAAATTTGGAGAGAACAACCGTTCCCTGAAGGTGATGATGACTAATGAGTAATCTAACAAATTCACATAAACGTTTACAAATCACAGTGATTCTAGCTCTAATAATATCTCTAATATTACCGGTATCCATAATGATGAATCCTGTTTTTGATACAGAATCCAATCATAGTCCCTTAGATTTCATATCACTAGCTGCTGCTCCACGTCTCAATCTGACATATCACACATTATCTGATACAACTGTTCACCCAGTCACCTCAGATTCATTCATTGCTGGGGATCATGTTATAATAACAGCCGTATGGACCGATTATCAAGTGAATGGGTCCCGTCTTGAGATTATTGCTCCAGCTATCCCTGCTACTTTGATACAAGAACTTGACACAAACACAATTGAAATCGATTCCAGATATCTTGGAAATAATGCTACATGTATTATTAATGCGACAACTTGGCTAACTAATGGGACTGTTTTCTTCAAAACATTTGAGAATGTGTACATCGGAAACTTCTTCGTTCCCATTATTTCTGTGATATCTCCAAATGGGAATGAAAAATGGACGGGAATAAACAACATCACCTGGACTGCATCTGATAATAATGAAGCTGATCTGCTTCGTTATGATGTTCTCCTATCCTCAGATAATGGGACAATCTTTGTAACTCTTGCATCATCTATAACAACAACATGGTTCGAATGGGATTGCTCAGCATTAGACAAACTTGATACATATCTTGTAGAAGTAAGAGTCACTGATGGCATTTACTTCTCCTCAGATCGATCTGATTCTCCATTTACGGCTGGAGAAATCGTTCACACTACCACAACGGCAACTACCACGACGACAACTGACTCATTAGATGCCCGATTAACTGCTTTTCTAATCATCCTCGTTGTATCTTGTTCACTAATCGCCATGGTTGTCTATTACGCTGCCAGAAAGTGGTTCTAAATTAATTGCCTAGAATCTTATCTAACAATGGTTGCGTGTTAATCATATGAACTCCTAAACCAAGCTCAATTGGATCAAGACCCATTGCTAATCCTAATAGTTGCGTGAAATAAAGTACTGGGATTTGGTACTTCTTCTCTCCTAACTCTTTGTTAAGCTGAACCTGTGACGCTTCATACTGAAGATGGCAGAATGAACACACGTTCACAATACAGTCTACACCAGCTTCAATCATGTTATCGAGTTTTTCCTTTGCAATATCAACACTTACAGCAACTTGACTTCCACGAACTCCGCCTCCAGCTCCACAACAGAGGAATTTGTCTTTGTATTTGGTGCTAGTTGCACCTGTTAATTCTACAAGTTCGTCGAGGAATGTATGTCGCTGTGTCTGCTTCCAAGGTCTATTTTTACTTGGTTTCAGTAGGTGGCACCCATAGTGTACTCCTACTTTGATTCCTTCAAGAGATTTGGTGATATGTTTCTTAATATCTTCAGGATCAAGCTCATAGATGACTTCTATCAGATGTTTAGCTTCGACTTTACCTTGGAACTTAAGTCCCATTCCTTTGAATACATCTTGAACTTCCTTCAATCGTTCTGGGTGTTCATGAATCTCCGACAGAGTTTCTCTGAACGTGCCATAACACCCATTACATCCTGTAAGTAGGTCATGCCCTGCTGTTTCTGCAAGAGCTAAATTCCTTGATGCAAGTGCTAACCATGTGGGCTCGCTAAAGGATCTTATTACTCCAGGTGCAGGACAACAACTAGCACCTTCGAGATCTTCTAATTCGATACCCAATTTCGGCAATACAAGGCGAATACTTGCTTCAATATTGGGGAATCTATTCGGCATTACACAACCTAGAAAGAACGAGTAAGTCTTAGATTCGGTCACTTCATTCTTCCTCCTTTTCTTCTTCAATGAGTTTCTTGAATCCTGTTCTCTCCATGATTTTCTGTACGTCATGGAGAGCCTTCTCATTTGAATGAGTAGTTGGAGGAATCTCTTTGAGCCCCAGGTTCTTTCTTTTCGCACGATTAGCATCATCAATAGGAACTGCGTGACCAGTTTCTAGAAGTTTCTTTGATGATTTTCGATGTTGCGGTAGCATATATCCCTCAGCTACAGCCATATTCCGCATGATGATAATAGCATCGGTTACTTTGATTTGTCTGGGACAACGCTCCAAACACGTAAGACATGTTGCACACAGCCAGAGGTCGGGGCTTGATAGCACTTCGTCTTTGAGGCCAAGAAGTGCTTTCCTCATTAATTCGCGTGTTCTGAATGCAGTTCGGCGACCACTCGGGCAGACACTAGAACATGTCCCACATTGGATACAGGTTCTAATCCTGTCTGCGCCAGCATCAACAATCGTGTCAATAAAATCAGGATCAATTGCTTCGTCATAGATTGTTTCGCGAGAGATTCTATCTGTCATCAAAGTTCCTCTGCATTTCGTTGCTCGGGTCCCGTGTTCAGTATGATATAAGGATTGAGTTACTCATACTCAATTTAACTTAACGACCTTTCGGTAACGGATTTAAGGGGAGGATTCTAGCCCACCCCGGCAGTCGGTGTAACATCTTGACGAGTATAGAAGAAAAAACCGTGTTTGATATCGACACTCCAGATGATTCCTTTGTTCAGATGATTAAGAAGACGGGTGGTCCAAATATCCAGAATTGTTACCAATGTGGGACATGTTCTGGTAGTTGCCCTGCTGGAGCTCGTACTAACTATCTCGTTCGAGGAATAATCAGGAAGGCACTTCTCGGTCTGAAAGAACAATGTATCTCTTCACTAGAGCTTTGGTATTGTACAACTTGTTACACATGTACAGATCGTTGTCCTCAAGATGTTAAACCAACAGACGTAATTAAAGCAATCAGAAATATTGCAGTAGCAGAGGGATATATGCTCGAGCCTCACCAGAAGACTGCATTGAAGGTTCTCGAAGCTGGTCATGCAGTACCATTGGATAAAGAATCCTGGGAGAATCTACGTGAGAAGGTTGGTCTTGAGAGAGTACCACCTAATGCAAGTAGGTATGCTGAAGCTATAGAAGATATAAAGAAAATCGCAAAGAAGACTGGTTTTGATAAACTGGTTGAAGAAAAAAAGCAGAAGGAGGAATAATATATGACAAATGAATCATTCTATCACTTTCTGGGTTGTATTATACCTCATAGATATCCAAGTATTGAGAGCGCAGTCAAGTTAGTATTCAAAGACCTTGGAATGGAACTTCTTGACATGGACGGTGCAACATGCTGTCCTGCACCTGGTGTCTTTGGGTCCTTCGATCGTATTACTTGGGCAACTATTGCTGCTCGTAATCTTACTATAGCTGAAGCTGGAGGCCATCCGATAACCACTGGATGTAATGGTTGCTTTGCTAGTCTATGGGAAGCAAATCATGAATTGAAACATGATGATGAACTCAGGGATGCAGTCAACGAGAATCTTGCAGTGATTGATCGTGAGTTTAAAGGAACAATAGAAGTTTGGCACTATGTTGATGCTCTCATACAAATAGCAGGACTTGATAGAATTAGAGAGAAGGTGATTCGACCTTTCACTGGAGTACGAATGGCACTTCATCCCGGTTGCCATTGGATGCGTCCTAAGAATCTCAAGAAAAAAGACGATTCCGAAAGGCCACATATCTTTCGGGAACTTTGTGAAACATCTGGAGCAACTTATGTACCTTACAAAGATGAACTCATCTGCTGCGGTGCTGGTGGTGCTGTTAGGACTGCAGATGTGAAGATTGCACTAGATTTTACTAGGCAGAAGTTCGAGAGTCTCAAAGCTGCTGGTGGAGCCGATATGATGATCACACCATGTCCATTTTGTGAACTGCAATTGGATATGGGTCAGGTTGAAATACAGAAATACTTTGAGAAGGAATACACAATCGATATTCTCCATGTAGTGGAACTACTAGCTCTTGCTTTTGGACACGCGCCTGATGAATTTGGTCTAGCAACACATCTACAATACATGCAGCGGAAGAGTACACCTGCATGGGAAAAGTTAGGCATTAAGGTGGAAGAATCTTAATCCTCCATAATATGCACAATATTCTCTCTACCGCTTCGGAGTCTCCTAATGAGACCTCGTCCTTCTAAGGAGGTAAGCATCATGCTAGCCATAGATTGGGACATATCCAGATGTTCATAGATCTCTCTCTGAGGACATGAACCACCCCTCGTGTTAAGAAGGTCTAAAATTTCCTGTTCCTGACTGGAAATCTTACCACTTACAATTAATTCCCTGGAATTCAGACCTTTAATCCAACCTGGTATTCTCTCAATTAGAAGCACAGCTAGACCTGCTGATGCTGCTGAGATGATGACAATAAAGAGAGGGTTCGATGCGATCGGGTCTGTAGCCTTATCAATAAGTGCTGCAGGCATCTGATATTTTATAATATAGACAACTTCCTGCCCTGGAAGAAGAACATCAACATGCCAAACGAAAATTGGCTTGCTTCCATCAGTATGGTTTCCTGTTGGATTTGGAAAGAGTGGTGCAGCTGCATCCTGACTAATTATCGCGTGTTGTGGAAGAGCTACAGAGAATGTCAGATTTTGTATCTCATTTAATGATCGTATATAGTAAATTAGATGACTATCATACATTGAGCCATCATTATTCAGCCCAATTATTTCTTGAAGACATTTTGCTGTGAAATTGAGTATGAGATTACCTTTACCTCCTACTAATATTGTAGTGTCTGGAAAAATCGAAACTATCACAAAATTTTCTCTTGATGTCACTGTTGTTTCTACAATTGACCCATTGATAGTAGCTTCATTTACTTGGAGTTCTCTCACATCAACTCGTAAATCAAATGAAGTTAAACCAGTACTTCCTAGATTACTGAATCCAGTTTCCAAAATGATAATGGTACTACAATCATTACCTAGTTCTGCATGAATCTTCATATTTGTCATCAACAAATCTTGTGAATCCGATTGAGCATCAATCGATACAGTAAATGCTAGAAAGCATACAATGAGGAGTAGTGCAGCAAATTGCAAGCTCTTTGTTGTGACAGGCATGTAAACCATCTCACAGTTTGTATCTATGATTAATAATACATATGTTATGAAAGAAAAAAGAAGAGGAAGCGTACTTCCTCTCACTAGTGACGTTTTATCGCAAGGCCTACAACAACGATTACTGCTGCTGCAACCCCAATCAATGCGATAGTTTCCATTGGGACATTCAATAATCCTGATGGCTGAATGACGGGTGATTGAGTATCAAATAGCCTCATTGAAGGATCGTGTAGCAACGACCCACCATCGAAGTTAGGGTATGCTAAGAAAAGCAAGAGACCATTGCCATCAGTCCAGTATGATGCTTCAACATCGACTGCAGTTGCAGTCCCATTAAGGTCAGTTATTACAGCTTTGTTTAGCCATGAATAGAGACCTCTAACCTCATCAGTGGTTGTATCAATGAATGAGAGTTGTTGAATATCATCATCTTTTCCATCATGGTTTTCATCGTGGTCTTCAAACATGATTCCATGGTCATCTGAGATATCTTCAGAGTCTACCTCATTGTCTCCATGGTCTTCATGAAGATTGAAACAATGTTCATACTCGCCACTTGATGCAACATCTTCTCTTAGATAATTGAGAATTGTAACCTTTGAAGTGTTCGATATGAATGGGAAGTTACCAATTTCGATATCAACCTTGAGTTCCATTCCTCCCTCAACAGTGTAATTGGATGATACTCCAAAGTCATCAGTTATGTTGCCTGAGAAATCTGATGTGTATATATGACCGTAGAAACGGAGAGTCATCCCAGAGAATCTATCGGATTCAGAATTGTCTTCACTAGAAAGTGCAACTGGACTCTCTTCCCCTTCAGTAATTTCAGGCATCCAGTCCTTAAACCAGTCATCCTCCCAGCTACTGCTTAATCCGCCTTTTGTATATGAAGCAAATATCTCAGTGACTTCATCGAGTTCATTTGTAACTTGACCAGTCTGAAGACTCCATTCGAACGCATCTAGGGGAGCAAAGGATAAAGTTTCATTAGGTTGATAGACACCATCCGCATTGGTGTCTTCAAACTCAACAATCATCATGTAGCCTACCATGAATCTGGCAAGACTGCCATTTTCATCACCTGCATACCAATACTGATAGATTGGCATATTTGGAGCAAGTGTGACAGTCATAACATCAGTTTCAATCCACACAGTGCCTTCTGGATCTCGATGCTCGTCAATTTCGTGCATACCATCATGCATATCATCGTGCATATCTTGCATGCTCTCTGTTTCAGTTGTGGTATCATCATCGCTAGGTGTGAACGCGGTGGTTGGCGATAGTGATGCCACTAACAAGAACATCAATGCAACCAGAATTACTTTGGAAACGTGCTGACTCTTCATGTTTTTCACAAATAGCAATCAGTTTCTTCTATTTATAATGACGATTTTGGAACCCAAAAATAATGGGGACGAATAGACATCCTTTAGTTTACTACGGCATCAAGAACCTTCAGAATGCTTCAAATACTCAAAAGCAGTCTTCATAGACCTCATTTCACATCACCAATATCACTAAGATCTGCTGCTAAGGTCCATTCTAGTTTGGTTTGAAACTACTAAAATTCTCTATCTTGATCTTGCTCAAATCTTCGACTGCGTCAATCTCCCGGCGGTCTTTTGATCGCGCCAGATAGACTCGAGTATAGAGCCTAGTGGCTTTCATAATTGTAGGACGTTACCTCTGTAATATTAAGTCCATGCATTAAAAATCGTTAACTTCCAGATAATGGCGCCAATTACTTTAGCTTGCTCTCACCATAGAACAACTCGCCAAGTCTCTTCATAGCATCACGAACGCATTCTTTCTTTCCACTAACTTGGAGATGTCTATCACCATCTAGTGATACATTGACTTGACAGTCTTCTGCTAGTTCTGAAATGACCTCTACCGGAATCTCATCTGGTAACTTGATTCGAAAGTAGGCTGTATCTTTATCTCGTGGAATATCTGAAATAGGAGTCTTTGCTTCTTCAGCAACGTTATCGAGTTTACCTTCCGCAACCTGCTCAAACTTGAGTTCCCAACTATCCCGAAACTCTTTCCCAACTTTATCTTGGGCACGGATCAGGAGAGAATCTTTGAGAACAAGCACTTTCTGCTCTATCTCGAGTTTGAGTTGTGTGTCGCCACCTTCTCCTGCTCGTATCTCATCTTCAAATGAATCCAAATATTCAATGACCATCTTTGAATTGCGAAGGTCTGCATATGCTAGGTCTGAAAGAGAAACGCCGTTCTTCTCTAGGTCTCCCATGAGATCGTTGAGAACCATCCATATTGCTCGAAGATTAGACATAGAAGTCAATTCACTCACTCCTTGAGCATTTCTTCAACTTCATCAAGAATGCTTTCCTCGCGCCACCATCTCAGGTCTCTTGCACCAGTTGGACATATAGCCGCGCATGCACCACATCCCTCGCATCGCATCTCATCTGTAACACTCTTCTTTACACCCGGTTCGATTTCAACCATTGAGATTGCATCATAGGGGCAAATCTCAGAATAGTGACAGAGATCACAGCCAACACAAAGCTCCTGATTGACTTCTGCGGTGAGAAGTTCTATCTCAACAGTTCCTAGGTTAAGAGGTATGCATGCTTCATTTGCTGCTGCTCTAGCTTGGTTTACTGAATCTTCAATATCCTTGGCATAGGTACATCCAACAAACACCCCTGGTACAGTGGTTTCGACTGGTCTGAACTTCATATGCATCTCTGCTAGGAACCCATCTTGACCTCTATTGATTCCCAAGCCCTTTGTCACCTCATTAACATCATGTGGTGCCTCAAGACCTAATGCTAGGATTATCATCTCGGAATGGATCTTGAAGGTCTCCTGTGAGAGGGTATCATAAACGGTCACAATTGCTTCTTTTCCATCTGGTGATTGTTCAACTGTTACAGGTTGCTCACGTTCCCAACGGAGGTATGCAACACCCTTCTGCCTATTCTCTCTCCACATTTCTTCCATCCCATTTCCGAATGGACGAATGTTCTCCTTAAAGGCTGAGAATATCTTGACATCCGGGAACATCTCTTTGAGTTCGTGTTGCATTGAAATGACTGCAGAACAACAAACTCGTGAGCAGTATCTGTTACCTTCACCAGGATTTTGCCTTGATCCGACACAGTGTATGAATACTGGATTCTTTGGAGCCTTCTTCAATTCTCCGCTCTTAATCTTCTTCTCAAAGTCCATGGTTGTAATAACTTGAGGAACTGTTTCCCAACCATACTCTCCCTCTTTTGGATCATAAGTATCCATCCCCAGTGTAAGGACCATTGTTCCAATCCTGTGTATTGTCCGTTCTCCAGTATTGACATCTTCAAGTTCGATGTCATAATTTCCATATGCTCCATCTCTACCTACGAGTTTAGTGTTTAGAAGGACTTTGATTCTACTCTCTTTCTTTATTCGTGCAATCAAATCATCTATAATCTCTTGAGCAGAGTTCATCTTTGGGAAGACGTTGTATAAATCATTCAATCTGCCTCCCAACATCTCTTGCTTCTCAACAAGAATAACATCAAACCCTTTCCTTGCAATATCTAGTGCGGCTGTCATTCCTGATACCCCACCACCAACAACCATTGATGTGCGGGTGACCTCTACAACTTTCTGAGGAACTTCTTCATTGCGTAGAGCTTTTGCTATTCCGCTGCGAATCATATCTTGTGCTTTCTCTTGTCGTATTTCAGGAGCTTCTTGAGTATGAACAAGTGCAAGATGTTCTCTGAGTCCGACAGGTCCTACTAGGTAATACCCTGAAAGACCTGCAGCCTCCATTGCACTTCTGAAAGTTCCTTCGTGTTGGAGAGGTGAACAAGATCCAACCACAACACGATTCAGTTTGTGTTCTTTGATTGCATTGGTTACAAGTTCCTGTCCTGGATCAGAACACATGAAAATATAATCAGTAGAAAAGGCAACGTTTGGAATATCCTTTGCCCACTCAGCAAGTGCTGCTGTATCTATCTCACTGGAGATGATTCCTCCACAATGACAGATGAAGACTCCAACCCTTGGTTCGTCGCCCATATCTGCTGGCGGAATCTCGGGAGGTTCTTCAGGTATGGGAATTGGAAGAATGGAATGAGCAACCATTGCTGCTCCCTTGCCTTCGTTGACAGAATCGGTGCCATCTCTTGGACCATGCGCACATCCTGCAACAAAGATACCCGGACGGTTTGTTTCTAAAGCACCGGCATTGGAATGCTTCTCTTTAATCCAACCATTTTCATCAACATCAATATTCAAAATCTTAGCAAGTTCTTCAAAGTCCTTACTAGGTCTGAAACTTGAATTAAGAACTACCATGGAGATCTTGTCAATCTCAATAATATCTCCCCTCTCAGTATCCTCCATCTTCACAAACAGATCATGCGTATCAGGATCTTCTTGAATCTCTGATACCCTGCCTCGAATAAACTTGATTTCTTTGTGCTTCTCAGTATCCCAGAGGAATTCTTCTAGGGCTTTTCCTGCTGTTCGCATATCCATGTAGGTGTAGATTATCTCGCAGTGGTCTGCAGGGTAATGCATCCGGGTGACTTGCGCTAGTTTTACACCAAATGAACAACAAACTCGATTGCAGTGGTTACTATATCCACTAATATTCTCACGTACATCCCTGCTACCAACACAATTTACGAAAAGCACCTTACTGGGTTCTCTGCCATCTGAGGGTCGAATCATGTGTGAATCCGTTGGCCCAGTGGGATGAGTTTGCCTATCATACTCAAGTGATGTCAATACATTGGGGAATACACCATAACCATATTCTCCGTAATCTATTGGCTTGTATTCCTCAAATCCTGTTGCGACAATAATCGAGCCAACGTTTAGCTCGATTACTTCATCCTCATCCGTGTAATCAATGCATCCTTGGGGACAAATTGCAGCACAGGTCCCACACCCAATACAGCTCTCTCTGTCCAAGGTGGCAACCAGTGGAATCTGTTGTGCGAAGTTAAAGTAGATGGCTTTTCTGAGAGAGAGCCCGAAGTCGTACTCATTTGGAACTTCTACTGGACAAGACCTGACACACAGTCCACAACCAGTACATTTGTTATCATCTACATACCTGGCTTTCTTACGAATAGTGACTATGAAGTCACCCTCTTTTCCTTCCACTTTTTCAACAGTTGAAAGAGCATGAATAGTGATGTTCCGGTGCTTGCCCACAAAAGATGTCAATGGGGTCATAACACATGCAGAGCATTCTAGGGCTGGGAAAATCTTGTAGATGGCTACATAGTTTCCACCTATATTCACAGTCTTTTCAACGATGTGGGCATGATGCCCACCATCTCCAAGTCCTAATGCGGCATTAATGCCTGCCATACCCCCACCGATAACTAGCACATCAGTAGGTTTGGCTTTCTGGTTCGATTTTTTGGCTGCCTCGCTGACCATAGGAATTAACTCCGGTGTCAGGTTATAACGACGGCTTCAATCGAGGAGGCGATATAATCTTTCTGTCGTGACCTTAACCATGTTAAGTTAACAGTAATTCACTTGTGAAACGATATGTCTACATCTTCTATTTTATTAGCAAATTCCTCAGCCACACACTCACTACCCATGTAATAACGAGGTGTCGTTAACCTTGAGGTATGTCAAGATAACCCGGCCAAACACCTATGAGTTTCTCGAGAGATTGAAAAAGATTGGAACTCTTTATGCTCCCCAAAAAATATCTGAGAAGTTCTATGACTTCTGTAAAGTTGATGATGTGAAGGATGTCAAGTTTGAGTATCACAGAACGATTCGTCCACCACGCCGCTTCTTTTATCCTGAAAAAGAGGTACTATTTACTTTTGATACTCGCAAAGTGGAATTATACGAAAATCTTCCTTCTGATAAGAAGCAGATTCTCTTTGGAGTTCATTCGTGTGATATCGTTGCACTTAGAACAATGGACTCAAAATTCATGGATAACCAACCAGATCCCTACTACAAGGTGAGACGGGAGAATGGGATTGTCATTGGTCTGTCTTGTCTTCCTGATGAGTATTGTTTCTGTAACTTACGCCGTGTGGAGTATGTCGATGCTGGATTTGATCTCTTTTTCCATGAACTACCAGATGGCTATCTGGTTCGTGTTGGAACAGTGGTCGGTCACAAACTTGTAGATCCCTATGAAGATGAGCTCTTCGAAGAAGTATGCCCGGATGATGTTGAGAACATGTCAAAGTTCGAAGAAAAGCGCTCTTCGATGTTCACTACATACGGTAATTGGGATAATCTTAGATATTTCATGGAGCTGCGTCTTAATCATCAGATGTATGTAAGAGAGAGTGAGAAATGCCTTGGGTGTGGAAACTGCACACTCACATGCCCTTCTTGCAAGTGTTATGATGTTCAGGATATACCTAGTATTGATGGCAGGACTGGTGAACGAATCCGTTTTTGGGATTCTTGCCAATTTCGTTCTCACGGACTAGTTGCAGGTAATTATAATTTTAGAGAAACAAAACAAGATAGATTCCATAATCGATACCAGTGTAAGAACTCCTACTGCTCAGCTACAACCACATCATTTTGCGTAGGCTGCGGTCGATGTACTTACTTCTGCCCTGCTGATATTCAGTTCAAGAAGAACTTGATGGAGATTGCAGGTTACAAAGGAGGGTCCCCATAATGACACATCTTGAAACACAAGATGAAGGGAAAGAGAATATCTACGATACTGCAAAGTGCCGTTTACTGAGAAAATACAAACTTTCTGAGAATGATAGGCTGTTCCTATTTCGATTTGAAGACCCAGAAATTGCAATGAATTGGAGATTCAAACCTGGCCAGTTCGTAGAAGTTTCAGTACTCGGTTTAGGAGAGGTTCCAATCTCAATCTGTTCCTCTGCACGAAGAATGGGTTTCTTTGAGTTATGCATTCGAGAATCTGGCCGTGTAACCTCTCAAATTCATAAACTTGAGCCTGGTGCACTTGTTGGAATTCGTGGTCCCTACGGCAATGGGTTTCCAATGGAGCAATTTTACAACAGAGATTTGTTGTTAGTCGCAGCTGGACTTGGTATGGCTCCGTTGAGATCAGTCTTTCTCTATGCTATTGATAACCGCTGGCTTTTCGGTAACATTACAATCATAAATAGCGCAAAATTCGGTAACGAGCTACTATTCAAGCGTGAACTTGAGGCAATGAAGGATATTGCCATTGCAGAAAATATCTCTATTGTTCAAACTGCAACACGCGATCTTGAATTTAAAGGGCTTCATGGACGAGCAACCACGCACTTTGACAAAGTCAATGTTGATTCTAACAACTGCGCAGTAGCAATGTGTGGTCCTCCTGCGATGTACAAGGGTATGTTTGAGGAACTCATTGCCAGAGGTTATGATCCTCGATACATATTCGTCACGCTCGAACGAAGGATGAAATGTGGAGTTGGCAAATGTGGTCACTGCAATATTGGTACTGCGGCAAGTTGGAAATATGCGTGCAAGGATGGCCCTGTCTTTGACTATTATGCCATCACAAGCATACCGGGGTTGATCTAGAATGACAGTGATAGATGGATGTGATGGTGAGTGCAGGCCAAGAGTTGGTGTCTATGCATTAACATCGTGCTATGGTTGTCAGCTTAAACTTGCCACAGTCAAGAAGATCTTGGAGATTGCTAACACTGTAAGCTTTGAGAGCTTCTATATGCTATCGAGCGCGAGTAAACATGTTGCAGATGTAGACGTAGCATTTGTAGAAGGTTCAGTTTCTACGGAGAAGGATTTAGAGGAACTCTTTGAAATTCGAAAACATTCCCGTATTCTTGTTGCTTTAGGTGCATGTTCTGTCAATGGCGGTGTTCAGAGCTGGTCTGAAGGTGAAATGAATCATGACGAGCTATATGGTATAGTGTATGGTACCGCGAAGATTGGGATGAAAGGTCTTCAGGCTACTCCTATTTCAAAACACGTGGAGGTAGATTACTCTCTTCCAGGCTGTCCTCCGGAAGAAGATGAGATTATGTATTTCATCTCTGCCTTTCTATTCGGAACGTTTCCAGAACCCAAGGACTATCCTGTATGTTCGGAGTGTCGACTTGCAGGGAATCCCTGTATTTTGATAGAACGTGGTGCGCCTTGTCTTGGTCCCGTAACAACCGCAGGATGCAAAGCTCGGTGCATTACTTTCAATGTACCCTGCATAGGTTGTAGAGGACCGGTACCTCACGATACTGCTTGGTTCGATTCATTGGCTATGACTTTCAAGAACAAGGGAATCTCTGAGGATCAGGTTCGAGAGCGATTTAGAATCTTCGGATCTCATAATCCTGATCTTGAGCCAATGTTGAAGAAGATCTATGGAGGTAGTGAGTAATGCCCAAGACTACGAAGAGGAAATCAACTAAGAAGAAGATTACTCGACCGATTAGTATTGATCACATAGCTCGTATTGAAGGAAAAGCTGGCATTGAGGTTCGCCATGATGGGAAGACTGTAGAGGTTGCTCAAGTCAATATTTTCGAAGGCCCCAGATATTTTGAGGCTATTACGTTGGGTAAATCTGTGGAAGAAGCAACTGCAGTATTCCCAAGAGTCTGTTCATTTTGCGCAGCTGCTCACAAAATAACAGGTATTCAAGCGGCAGAGAAGGCTATTGGTCTTCAACCTACGAAGCAAACAGAAAAGCTTCGTGAATTGCTGTACATTGGAGACTATCTCGAGAGTCATGCACTTCACCTCTTTCTACTCGCTCTCCCAGACTTCTTGGATTATCCAGATGCATTCTTAATGGGAAAGGACTATCCTGAGATTCTTTCAGCAGGACTGGCGTTGAAGGATATTGGAGCTGATATTCAGACTATTATTGGATCTAGGTATATCCATCAAGAAAATGCTATGATGGGTGGCTTTGGGAAACTGCCAACCAAAAAGAAACTAGAAAGTTTAGAAATTCGACTTAAAGGGTTACGAAATGAAGGTGAACAAGCTCTAGAAACTCTAGTAAGCTACAGAAACTGGCCTGAGGTGGATGCTAAGCGATTGCATCTAGCGATAGAGCCGTTTGACAGTTCTTACACGATGTTAGGTGATGTAGTTCATGCTTCAGATGGAACAAAGTTCAATGTTGATGCATACAAGATGCGGATCAGCGAGGATGTTGTTGAACATTCATTTGCAAAACATGGTCATTTCAATGGACAACCATTCATGACTGGAGCGCTTTCAAGATACGTTCTATTCGGTGATAGATTGACTGATAGAGCAAGGGAACTTGCTGATGTTTATGTGGAATATCTTGATGCAAACAATCCTATGTCTAATAATTTCGCTCAGGCCATAGAAGTCGTATATTATCTCCAACGTGCTGAAAATATCATCCGCACTCTCCTCAGTTCGTATAAACCACATGAAAAGCGGATTAAACCTAAAATAACAAAAGCTGGAACTGGCGTATCAATGACAGAAGCACCCCGTGGGATGCTAGCATATACAATCAGCGTTGATAAAAACGGGAAAGTAAAGGGTGCTGATATCATCACACCCACTGCAATGTTCCTTCCAATCCTTGAAGATGACCTGAAGAGAATGTCTGAAGGATTGCTTCAACAGGGAATCAAAGATGCTAAGATTATCGGAC
>Ga0307442_1000835_pt1 | contig 15227 bp, 13 predicted proteins | sample SalMarWE160430MG_FD_202143 | JGI IMG/M metagenome (GOLD analysis project Ga0307442, IMG submission 202143) | Salt marsh sediment microbial communities from the Plum Island Ecosystem LTER, Massachusetts, United States - WE1604-30 | ecosystem: Environmental > Aquatic > Marine > Intertidal zone >...
GTACGGAACGGAGGTGTCATTCGTCAGCCACCATACCGCCCCTTCGTCGTTCGACTTGTCCGGGCCGTCAGGTATCGTCTTCATGGCAGCCATGGTCGCGCGGTAGTCGACGGGCAGCCGCATCAACTCGACAGGAGCGTCGTAGCCCTGCCCTTCGTGCGCCTTGTAGTTATAGACGTAGATCGGCTGACCGGGATCAGGCAGGTAGCCTGCCGAGTAACGCTCCGTTCCGGCAATCTGCGCCTCGGTCGGCTCCACCGGCGGTCCGATGAACATGTCGTCGACGTGTCCGAGCATGCCACCGCGCGCCGCCTTCCACTGCCAGAGATCGAGGATGCTTTCATCTGTCGTGTAGTGGAGGCCACGCTTGTTCGCCGCGCTTGGTTTGTCGTCGAGCGGCTTGTGCCCCATGTGGGTGGTGCCGCCGCCGCCGAAGGCCGGGTGGTCGGCAAAGAGGATCGCGAGCTTGTCTTCGTAGTAGTCGATGACATCGGACTGCGCCAAGTTATGGGCCATGACATGCCAACCGTCCGCTTCCTTACGGATCGGAATGCGCATGAGCGACATCGTCGGATCGTTCCAACGGAACGCGAAGTAGATGTTCTCCGCGTCGTAAGCGGCGCGCACCTCGACGCGCGACTCCATGAAGCCGGTCGCGTTCTCACCCTGCTGCGTCGGCATCGCTCCGACAGTCGCGTGTTGCCACACCGCGTCGTCGAGATGACCGTCAAGAACCGGTGGAGTGCTGGTGGCGCGGGCGATCACGGTCGGGCGCGTTCCCAAATCCAGCGCCGCGAAAGCGCTTGCGATGATGGCGCCCACGACGATCGCAACTGCGAACGGAAAGGCACGAACGAGGTCGGTGCTGGCGAGCGGCGCAGGCCGGAACAGGCGGAGAAGCTGCCATACACCGCCGTACATGAAGTGAGCGAAGGTGTGGATGAGGATGTAGGCAACGAGGAACAGCGCGCACACCCTGTGCACAATGACGAGTCCGCCGCCATAGCCGTAATAAAGCGCCGCCCCCGTCCCCATCAAAGTTATGATCGCTATGAAGGCAAGCCAATGAAGCAGGACGTTCAGGGCCTGCCACCGATAGCGCGCCGGCGCCTTCATGGTCAGCGGCCTGATACGCTTCGGCGAATTCCGCTTGGCGAGCGCCGCACGGTAGAGATAGACGACGTAGGCCGTCGCGCAGCCGAACAGCGACAGGCCGGAGAAGACGTGGAACGTCCAAACTTCGCCGTTCGGGAGCATGAAATCGAGAGCCCGCGAGATCAGTGCTCCGTGAGCATCCGCCGCTATCCGCAGTCCCGTGAGCAGGCTGACAACCACCAGGATGACCGCCGCCCAGTGGATGAATATGGTTCCGACGTCGGAGCGCGGCCTGCTCGCGTCGAGAGCCGATGCTGCCGGTCGCCCACCCGCCAAATCGGTCAGTGACCGTTCCGTTCCTACAGTTTCCGCCATGTGCCCGCCGCCTCACCGCGTTAACGTAAACAGTTAACATTGCGCGGCGCACAGGTTCAACCACAGGGTTAAGACTTGGTTAATAGACGTTTTGGCGTCTTTGGGGGTCAGCTCTTCGTTGGCGCCGGCCGGAAAAGTCCTTCGGTTGGCCGCGTAGTCCTTGCGAAGACCGCTTCGTAGACGGGGTATTTCTGAAGCCGGAACGTCAGGCGCGCAGACGTTCCACAGGGGACGCGAATCTAGCAGAGACTTCCTCGTAGAGAAGTCCGTGAGCCGCGGCGCCGGGCTGCGGCCGGCCGAGGTAGAAGCCCTGCCCTTCCGTGCATTCCTTGGCTCGGAGAATGGAGAGGATCTCCGCATTCTCAATTCCTTCGGCGGTCGTCGCGATATTGAGGCTTTCGGCGAGCTCGATGATGGCCGACACGATCGAGGCCGCTTCGTCGCTTTCCAACATGGCGCGTACGAATGACTGGTCGATCTTGATCTTGTCGAACGGGAAGCTGCGAAGACAGCTGAGCGATGAGTAGCCTGTTCCGAAGTCGTCCATCGCGACCTTGACCCCGAGCGACTTCAGATGAATCAGCGTCTCGCGTGTCTCCTCGTCGTCCTGCAATAGGACGCTTTCGGTGATCTCGAGCTCCAGACGCGCCGCGGGCAAGCCGGACTTCGCGAGGGCACCGATAACCGTTCCGACAAACGCGCGACCGCGAAGCTGCCGCGCCGAGACGTTGACCGCTACGCGCACCGGCAAAGGCCACTCGGCCGCCTGCCGGCAAGACTCGAAGAGCACCCACTCGCCGATCGGAACGATGAGGCCGGTTTCTTCGGCAAGCGGAACGAAGCTCAACGGCGGGATCATGCCTGCGGTCGGATGCAGCCAACGGACGAGTGCTTCAAAGCCCACAATCGAATTGTCGTTGAGTCTGACCTGCGGCTGAAAGAAGACCGTGAGCTCGGAGTGGTCGACGGCGGTTCGTAGGTCGGTGATGAGCTGCTGCCGTTCGTGCGCGCTCGCCGCCATCTCCGACTCGAAACAGCGAAAGGTGTTCTTCCCCTCCCGCTTGGCGCGATAGAGTGCGAGGTCGCCGTGCTTCAGCAGCGTGTCGGGGTCGGTGCCGTGCTGCGGCGCAATTGCGACGCCGATGCTCGTCCCTATGATCACCTCCTGACTGTTGAGAACGTAGGGCTCGCTGACCGCCGCGATGATTCGTTCCGGTAGCGAAGAGTGGTCGGCATCCTGGCCAGTCGGAGTGACCACCGCGAACTCGTCTCCGCCAAGTCGCACGACGAGGTGATCATTGCCGGCGGTGCGCACGATGCGTGTTGCGACTTCCTTGAGGAGCAGGTCGCCGGTTGGGTGTCCCAGTGTATCGTTGACGTGCTTGAACTCGTCGAGATCGATACAGATGACGGAGAGCATGTTGCCCTGTCCGCTCGCCATTTGCTCGAGTCGGATCGCGAGCTCATCTTTCAGCTGGATGCGGTTCGGAAGCATCGTGAGGCTGTCGTGCCTAGCTTGATGGACCAGCCGCTCGCGCGCCTTCTGCCGCTCCGATATGTCTTCGTAGATAGCGACCCAGCCGCCGCCGGCAAGAGGCTGGCGCGTCGTGAGGATGGTTCGTCCGTCGTTGAGACGCGTCGTAATCGAGCTCCGCTGCTCGGCCGGCCAGTCGAGCGGATCGAGGGGCAGGTCCGACTCTTCGCTCGCCCAACCGACAGGGAGCGCCTGCAACTTCAGGATCTCCTGGTAAGGAAGACCGGAAGTAAGCTTCGCCGGGTCGATTCCAAACATCTCGCAATAGCGGGTATTAGAAACGATAAGGCGCTTGTGCTCGTCGTACATGCACAGGCCGTGCGACATGTTGTTGAGCGCAGCGTCGAACAGCAGGTTCTGATGCCGGAGCTCCGTCTCCTGACGCTCCAGGGTTATGTTCTTCGTGACAACGCTGGCCCTGAGTCTGTCGCGCTCGCTGACGGAGTCGCGCAGGAGGAGAACGGCTCTTGAGATGTCGCCGATTTCGTCCAGGCGCTCCGTGTTCTCCACGGTGACGTCGTAGTCACCTTTTGCTACCAGCGAGACGATTTCTGACAGCCTGCGCAACGGCCGCGTGATCGGCAGCGCGGTCGCGGCGATCGCGGCCGATACGCCCAGAGCCGATGCAATCCCGATCCCGATCAGCCAGTTGACGAGCCGCCGGCCCTCGGTTTCGCCGATCCGCGTCAGCTGATTCTGGGCGGCGTAAAGCTCGCTGATGGGCTTGAAGGTGCAGAGCGTTAGGAAGCTGATCGACGGTCCGCACCGCGCGATCAGTTGCCGGTCGCCCACGTTTGCGACGAGCCGCTCTCCCTGCCGTTCGAAGCCAATGTCTGACGACACGTCGGCAGTGGAGATGAGGTTGCCGCCGGCGTAGACAGCGACGGCAGAACCAGTGATTTGGGCGAAGTCCGCGAGGATAGGCTCAGTGGTCCTCATCCATCGCTGCGCGATGAGTGCTCCTATGACTTCCCCGAAGTCGTCGAAGACAGGAACCGCGACGATTTGCGAAACGTTGCCACGCGCGTCGCTCCTCTTAAAGGGCGCCACCTCTTCCTTCGTCGCCAGGGTCGAGATCGTTGTCGGATCGCGGCGCTCGCTGGTCGAGAGCGCGTTCCGGATGCGATCATGCAGGCCGCTTGCGCGAACGATTCGATCGAGCGCCACCAGGTCGGCGTCCCCCATCGATGCGCCGATCACGTTCGCTGAGGCGTCGGTGGCGACGAGCGCATCGACCTCGGCTATGCGTCCTGCGGGGCCAAGGACGCTTTCCATCGCCACCATGTTCCGCGATTCAATCGCGGCAATCGTGTCAGCCCGCGTCGCGACGCCGAGGACACGGCGAGCGATGTCGCCCATCTGGAACTCGAGCCGTGCGTTGGCGAGCGCCACATCCGCGTCGAGGAGGTGGCTCAGTTCTCCGTCCTCCAGGCGCTCCAGCTCGCCCGCCTGGCGGGCAAGGTTCTGGTCCAGCTGATGGATGACCAGACCGAGGAACAAAAGGAAGGTGACCGCCGTCGCTCCGACGGCGGTCAGCACAAATCTGGTCGATAGGGAGCGTACCCTGACCATGGTCCCCGGCTACGATATCGGCAGGGCGCCTTGCGACGACAGTATCTGCTTCGCCCGTGCCGACTTCACGAAATCCATGAAGGCCTGCATGTCCGGCTCCACCATGCTGGACTTGAAGACGAACGCTAGCTCGACAGCGCTTGGATAGTCGGGATCGGTGGGCGCCCTGCCATCGACGATGAGCACGGTGGTGTTATCGACCATGGCTTCCGAATGAGGCGCGAACCCTATCGCGCCCTCTACCGAGCGCACGGTTTCAACAGCGTCCTGCGTGGTCACTGCCATCTTCGAGCGGTCGGTGAACTGCAGATCTGACCATCCCGGCATCGAGGCGCGGAGGACCTGGAGCGTGCTGTCGCCGTCTTCCCGGCGGACGACACGGATCTTGATGTCGTTGCCGCCAACCTCAGACCAGGAGCGGATCTTACCTTCGAAAATGCCCTTGATTTGCTCGCTGGTGAGGGAGCTCACACCCGCCGATGCATTGACGAAGAAGACGGAAGGGATCCGCGCGAAAGGCACATATTCCAGCCCGGCAGCCTCCTCGGAATCCTTCAACGCCCGCGCGACGCGCGCAAGGCGTTCCTCGCCTGCTGAGACAGCGGCAATTCCACCTCCGGAGCCGATGCTGTCGGGAATGACAACATCTTCGTTGCCCGTCTGCTGCGAATACTCGGCGGCAAGATCGCGCAGCAGCTTAAGACCGTCTCCCGTTCCGACAACGCGCAGCTCGCGCGCAGCCACGAGATTGGGCATTAGGAGCACGCCTCCGACAAGCAGTGCCACAATTGCTTTTCTGATCATTTGCAGAGCCCCGTTCCTGAGCAGTCAATACGATGATACGGATGGAACAGAACCTATGAAGAACTGTACTTCCGCCGCTCCGCTCTTTCTCCCGTCCTTCGAATATCGTTAACTACTGTTTATCAGGCACCCTGACACCCAGATATCGACGAGTGACGTGTCCCGCGAACTCACGGTTTTCCCCGACTGACGGGGCGCACCTACGGGAGCCATATTCAGGCGTGCAAATGAGACTTGGCGCGGGTTCCGGACCCACAAGAGGTGGTAGACAAAAGCGCTCGTGTTCGAAGGGCAGGGAGAACAGCCGGCGATTACATGCCGCAATGGGTGCTGACCAGTAAGGTCAGACCATCGATGCCAAACTCGGCTTCGAGTGTCGTCCCGAATTGCTCAAGCCATTTCTCCTGAGCCTCGTAAGCGAGCGCTTCGCGCCCTTCGGGGCATCCATATCCAAGCCCGGCCTCGGCCTGCAGATGATGAACCATCTCATGGACGACCATTGATATTTCAGCAGGCGATCGTCCTTTCCACCCCTCCGGCAACAGGATGGTATGCCTGCGCTCGTCGTAAACTGACACGACTCGGCGCGCTTTCTGGCCGCGGTCGGCTTCATATGCAGCCTTCACCCGTTGCTGGGCCTCAGCCGAGAACGCCCCATAATGGAGAAACGCTATTTCCATCTGGGGAGCGAAGCGCACGGTGGGGAGGTCATAGATCGCCGGCAGACCGTAGTTGACCGAGAGCCACGTTACGATCGCGGTGAGAAGCGCCTGCATCACAGCACCCCGGAAGTCGCATTCGGGCGGGCCTCCGGAGGACTATGGGCGCTTCGCAAATTGGCTGATACTCACTAGTTAGTATACATTGCGGGGATGGGACGGAGCAGTGAACCAACTCGGCGGCGTATACTAGAAGCCGCATATCGCTGCTTCTATCGAGAGGGGTTCTTCCGGGTCAGCGTCGACGCCATAGCGGCGGCGGCGAAGGTCACCAAGAAGACGCTCTACTATCATTTCCCCAGTAAGGACGCGCTCGCTGGCGCCGTACTAAACGAACGGCGCGATGATGCTCTCAAGCTGATTGAGACGTCCCTACCTGACGGGGAGGCGGACCCCGGCAAAGCGATGCGGGATATCTTCGATGCGTTCGCCCTTTGGGCAGCCCGCCCGCGGTGGTGCGGCTCAGGATTTACGCGAATTTCCATGGAACTCGCGGAGCTGCCGGGACATCCCGCGCGCGTCGCGGCGCATCGGCACAAGCTCGCCGTGGAGGCGGTCCTTGCGGCGCGTTTGGCTGCGTGCGGCGTCGGCGACGCTCACGCCGTTGCGAGACACGTGGCATTGCTGATTGAGGGTGCGAACACTCTGATGTTGATACACGGCGACACAGCTTACGCCGCGAGTGCCGGCGCTGCGGCCGAGAGGCTGGTCGCTCGCCAAAGACGGCGAGTCACTCGGGCGCGGGGTCGCCGCAATTGACCACCGCGCATATAAGGCCCGAGCGAAGGGGCCGCCGCGCCCAGCAGCCGCTGTTTCACCTGGACGGCGCCCATGGCGAGAGAAGTCCTCGCCGCTGAGCCCAACGACCCCTCGCCTGGCATCGCTCTCGCGCAGCATGCTTCGATTGTATTGAAGCCAAGCGCAGTCTCGTGACCGTGTGAGTAGGGGCGTGTGTGCCGGACGACCTGTTGACGGAGGCAGGGGCACCAAACCGGGCGTTACAGACCCGTTGGCGAGGTGGCTGAACTCCACCAGGCCGAAATGACCGGATCTGCACCCTCCCCCTTGCCGACGATTTCGGGTCCCCCAGGCGCGCCTTACTGATTTGTAAGGAGCCAGTCATATAGAAGAGGAGCACAGTGCGCTCGATCATCCGAAGAAACGCTGAGAATGGCTGCCTTGGCCCGAGTCATTGGGATTTCCCGCGAGCCTCTCGCTCCGGTCGCCTGGTTCGGCTTTTGGATCACCCTCGCTGCGATCCTGTTTCTCACGCTGGATCCGCATTCACCCACGCTGCACTTTCTGAACGACAAGGTTGCTCACGCGCTCGCCTTCTTCGCGCTGGCCGCCCTGGGTCACGCAGCCTGGGGGCGAAGACGTCTGCTCATTCTTCTCGTTGGGCTGGCTGCCTTGGGGGCGGCGATCGAGCTTTTGCAATCCATGCCGCTGATTGGACGTGACGCGGAGCTTTTCGATTGGATCGCGGACCTGGCTGGAATCGCGATCTGGCTCGCCTTGAGCGCGCTCCACGCTCTTCTGAGGAAGATCGTCGACCGCGAGAGCTCTTCCACCTAGCCGCTGTCACTGTGCGGCGCGCTCCCAAGGTGGAGCTTCCTGTCGGGCCCGCCGCCCGACGATTCCGGGCGAAGGTGCGTGCGAGCTATCCCCAACTATCCACAGACCGAAAATGGCATTCGTCAACGCCGGCCGCGTCGGATATCGATGGTACGTGACAGACAGCGCCCGCGCGACACATCAAACACGGCGGATTCCAGCGATTCCGCACCAGCGCGGCACTTTCTCGCGATTCGTGAACGGGCTCTTCCGCGAACGAGGATGCGACGACCGAGCGAATCAGAAACAGTGCGATTGGCGGAGTTCCTGCGGCGACGCCTCATTCGCCCGGCAGTGTGGGTTTTTGGCGTGATTGATTTGCACTGTCATTTGCTCCCGCAAATCGACGACGGCTCAAAAAGCCTGAGCGAGTCGTTGGCGATGGCGCGGATTGCGGTCGCCGACGGCGTGCGGATTGTGGCCTGCACGCCACACATCATGCCCGGCGTCTACAACAACACTGGCCCGGACATCTATCGCGCCGTTACGGCGCTGCAGTGGGAGCTCGACAGGGCCGAGATCGGAATAGTCCTGGCGCCCGGCGCCGACGCGCATATCGCGCCCGATCTGGTGCACGGGCTGAAGAGCGGACGGGTGCTTCCGCTCGGAAAATCGCGCTACTTCCTGCTGGAACCGCCGCACAGCGTGCTTCCCCCTCGCTTCGACGATTTCCTCATCAGCCTCATGGGCACGGGATACCTCCCGATCATCACGCATCCCGAGCGTCTTTCGTGGGTCGAATCACATTATGAGTCGCTTGAGCGACTTGTCCGCTCCGGCGTCATGATGCAGCTGACGGCGGGCTCTCTCCTGGGCCGATTCGGGAGGCGCGCCCGCAGCTTGGCGGAACGGATGCTGGACGACGGCCTGGTCAATATCATCGCCTCGGACGCGCACGACACCGAGGCGCGGAGACCAGGCCTCAGCGAGGCCTTCGGCGTGGTCGCACGTCGCCTTGGGCGCGAGGAAGCGATGCACATGGTAGTGACCCGTCCGGCCGGCATCTTGAGGAACCTCAATCCCGCCGATCTGCCGCCGCCGGTGGGGATCGAGACCGCTCCGCGCCCGGCGCGGCGCCATCAGCGGCTCGGATAGCCGGGGTGCGGAAATGACGCGGCGACGCATGGGCAGGAGTACCGCTGCGGCGCTGTTGCTGCTCGGGACGCTGGCCGGCTGCACGTCGCAAGGCTCGACCGGCTCCATCCGTCAGACAGGCGCCCTGCCCACTCCCGAAGTGCTCGCCGCAACGCCCAATGCCGCCCAGGTCGAGTATCGGATCGGTCCGCTGGATCTCCTTCAGATATCGGTGTTCCAGGTTCCTGACCTCAGCAAGACCGTGAAGGTCAGCGCCAGCGGCTAGATCGGCATGCCGCTGATCGGCGAGGTTCAGGCCGCCGGCAAGACCGTCGCGGAGCTCGAGACCGAGATAAAGACCAAGCTCGAGGCGAAATATCTGCAGTCCGCGCAAGTCAGCGTCTTCGTCCAGGAGGCCAATAGCCAGCAGGTCACCGTCGACGGCGCCGTCAACAGCCCGGGCATGGTGACGCTGAACGGCCCCACCACCCTGTTGCAGACGATCGCGCTCTCCGGCGGCCTTGCGAAAGGCGCCAATTCGCGCGGCATCGTCGTCTTCCGCTCCGTCGACCAAAAGCGGATGGCGGCGAAGTTCGACCTCGCTGCCATTCGCGGCGGGAAATCACCCGATCCCGTCCTCTACGGCGGCGACATCGTCGTCGTGGATAGCTCGGCATTCGGATCCGCGTTCGCTGGCATTCGCGAAAGCTTACCAGCCTTCGCAGTCTTCACACCGTTCCTGCTCTGACAGGTGTTCGACCGCGCCCTCACCTGAACTCCTCGTAGGCGAGCCCGATGAACGACTACATTCAACGGAATGGGAACGGCGCGCCGAACGAAAGCGAACGACACCTACGTCGCCGATTTCCTCTTCGATAACTTGATGATCGAGGCGAATGTCCTCGGCGCCGCGCACCGGGCCGGTGTTGCCAAGGTGCTCTTCCTCGGGTCGAGTTGCATCTATCCGAGACTCGCACCTCAGCCGATCCCTGAGGACGCTCTCCTTACGAGTCCTCTCGAGCCGACCAACGCAGCCTACGCGATAGCCAAGATCACCGGTCTGAAGCTAACCGAAGCCTACTTCAGGCAGTATGGACGCGACTTCATTTCCGCCATGCCCTCGAACCTCTACGGCCCAAACGACAGCTTCGACCTTGCTTCCAGCCACGTGCTCGCCGCACTCCTGCGCAAGGCTCACGAGGCCAAGGAACGCTGCGACGACAAGCTCGTGGTCTGGGGGACCGGGAAGCCGAAGCGCGAATTCCTCCACGTCGACGACTGCGCCGATGCGCTTGTCCTTCTTCTGCAAACCTATTCGGCGCCGGAGCACATCAATGTGGGCTTCGGCGAGGACCTGACGATCCTGGAGCTCGCGCAACTTATTGCCGAGGTTGTAGCCTTTGAGGGGAAGATCGTCACTGACCCGTCGAAGCCGGACGGCATGCCGCGCAAGCTCTTAGACAGCACCCGCATGGTGCAGATGGGCTGGAAGCCGCGGATCGGGCTCAAAGAGGGCATCGCTGAGACCTACGCCTGGTATCGGGAGAACCCGCCGAAATAGTACCAAGCGAGAACGAGCTTGGCGAGAGGATCGGCGCCACCTCGTCCGTCCGGAGTAAGTCCGACACGTCCCGTTGCCTCCTCTCCTCGGCACTACCTTCCCAGCCCATCCTCGCGACCTTCCTTGACCTCTGCGCGCCGGCAAGGGCTTGCCAAGGCGCCCGATGCCCGCAACCATAAGGCTAGCGCTGGCGACATGTATCTGCCGGCCGAAAGGGAGGAAATCATGAAGCGCATTCTGCTCGCGGCGGCATCGTTCGCCCTGACGGCGTGGTCGGCTCCGGCCCTCGCGCAGTGCGATCCCGGAGAGACCGTCGTCAAGTTCAGTCACGTTGTGGCGGCCAAGGGCCACCCCAAGGGCGAAGCGGCCACGCGGCTTGCCGAGCGCGTCAACGACGAGATGGACGGCAAGATGTGCATGGAGGTCTATCCGAACTCGCAGCTTTTCGATGACGACAAGGTGATGGAGGCGCTGCTCCTCGGCGACGTGCAGCTCGCTGCGCCTTCGCTGTCGAAGTTCGAAGCTTACACGCTGAAATATCGGCTCTTCGACCTGCCCTTCCTATTCCAGGATCTGGATGCGGTCGCGCGCTTCACAACGAGCGACAAAGGACAGAGCCTGCTCCACGTCATGGAGGACGATGTCGGCTATGTCGGCCTCGGCTATTGGTCGAGCGGCCTGAAGCAGTTCTCTGCCAACAAGCCGTTGCTCGTCCCGACCGATGCGGCAGGACTGAAGTTCCGCGTGCAGACCTCCGACGTCGCCGTCGCCATGATCGAGGCGATGGGCGCCAACGCGCAAAAGCTCGCCTTCTCCGAGGTCTACGGGGCGCTGCAGACGGGCGTCGTCGACGGGCAGGAGAATTCCTGGTCGAACATCTACACGCAGAAATTCTTTGAGGTGCAGGACGGCATTACCGAGACCAATCACCAGCTCCTCGCCTATCTTCTGGTGACGACGAAGGACTTCCTCGACAGCCTCGACCCGGACGTGCGCGACCAGTTCCTGACGATCGTCGACGAGGTGACCAAAGAGGGGAATTCCAAGGTCGCCGACACGGAGGCGATGAACCGCCAGCGCATCCTCGATACCGGCGAGGAAATCCGCGTGCTGACGCCCGAGCAGCGCAAGGCCTGGGTCGACGCCATGAAGCCGGTCTGGGACAAATTCTCCGGCGACATCGGCCAGGACATGATCGACGCGGCCGTTGCATCGAACAGCCAATCGTGACCTGACGCACGGAGGGCCCGCTCCCGCGGGCTCTCGCCAGCTCAAAGCGGCGCACAAGAACGCCGTCGGATCGGGGGGATCCCATGCGAGGCTTCTCTGACCGGGTGTCTCGGTGGGAGACGAATTTCATCGCGCTCCTAATGGCGGCGATGACGATCGTCTCCTTCACGCAGGTCGTTGCGCGCTATGTCTTCAACTCCGGTTGGGGCGGCGCGCTCTCCTTCACGCGCATTCTGTTCGCCTGGCTGATCCTGTTCGGCATGGGTTACGGCATCAAGGCCGGCACGCATCTGGGCGTCGACATCTTTGTACGACTGCTCCCCAAGCCGCTCTTCAAGACACTCGCGATCTTCGCAGCGCTATGCGGCATCTTCTATGCGGTCGTCCTTCTGAATGCCGATTGGCTGCGGGTTTTCGGTATCGAAACGCGCGGCGGGGCCATCGACTATTGGCTGCGCATGTACAAGGTCGGTATCGGACTGGAAGACCTGCTCTATCCGCAATGGATGCAGGATTTCCTCGGCACGCAGGCGCGCGTTCAGCGCTGGATCGCCTACCTCATGCTGCCGGTCGGCCTCGGGCTACTGGCGCTTCGTTGCACGCAGGCATTGGTCGATATCGCCCGCGGCAGGCGCGAGACCATTATCGCCTCCCACGAGGCTGAGGAGCTGGTGGCAGAGAACCTCGGTGCGGCCGCGGACGAGACTACGGCCGCCGAGCAAGACAGGCGACCGGATCGGTAGCGCTTATGGAATCTGCCATCCTCTTTGTGTTGGTCCTGGCATTTCTGCTCCTGGGCATTCCGATCGCCTTGGCACTCGGGCTTTCAAGCGTCATCGCCATCGCCCTCTTCTCCAACGATTCCATGTCGTCGGTGGCGCTGCAGCTCTTTACCGCCTCGCAGAACTACACGCTGCTCGCCATCCCCTTCTTCATCCTTGCGTCCGCCTTCATGTCGACGGGCGGCGTGGCGCGGCGCATCATCCGCTTCGCCGTCGCCGCCGTCGGGCACATGCGTGGCGGTCTCGCCATCGCCGCGGTGTTCTCTTGCATGTTGTTCGCGGCTCTCTCCGGTTCATCGCCGGCGACGGTCGTGGCGATCGGGACGATCGCCATCGCCGGTATGCGGCAGGTCGGCTACACTAAGGAGTTTGCCGCCGGCGTCATCGCCAATTCCGGCACGCTCGGCATCCTCATTCCGCCCTCTATAGTCATGGTGGTCTATTGCGCGGCTACGGACGTCTCCGTGGGGCGCATGTTCCTCGCCGGCATCATCCCCGGCGCCGTCGCCGGGCTGATGCTGATGAGCGGCATCTATTGGAATGCCCGCCACCGCAACATGCCGAAGCGGGCCTTCGCCGGCTTCGGCGAGATTCTCTCGGCCGCAGGCGACGCCCTCTGGGGCCTCTTGCTCATTTTCATCATTCTCGGCGGCATCTATGGCGGCGTCTTTACACCGACGGAGGCAGCTTCGGTTGCCGCCGTCTACGCCTTCTTCATCGCTCTCTTCGTCTATCGCGACATGGGACCGCTAAAGGGCGTGCCATGGCGCCGGCCCGACGAGACCGTACTCGCCGCCGTGCTGCGCAATCTCACACTGACCGTCATTCAGTTCCTACCCGGCTGCTTCCACCGCGACACCCGCGCGGTGCTCGTCGAAGCCGGGCGCACGACAATCATGCTGATGTTCATTATCGTCAACGCACTTCTCTTCGCGCATGTGCTGACCGCGGAGCGCATCCCGCAGGCGATCACAGATTGGATGCTTTCCGCCGGTTTCAATTGGTTCACTTTCCTGATCGCGGTAAACCTGCTGCTTCTCGCCGGCGGTCAGTTCATGGAACCGTCGGGACTGCTCCTGATCGTGGCGCCCGTCGTGTTTCCGATCGCCATCGAGCTCGGCGTCGACCCGATCCATCTCGGCATCGTCATGGTGGTGAACATGGAGATCGGCATGATCACCCCGCCGATCGGCCTCAATCTCTTCGTCACGTCGGGGATCACCGGACTTAACCTGGTGCAGGTCGTGCGCGCCGCGCTGCCGTTCTGCGCCATCCTACTCTTGTTCCTGGTGATTGTTACTTATGTGCCGTTTCTCTCCACCGTGCTCCCCTACGCGCTGATGGGCCCGGAACTGGTCACGCTGCACTGAAGTCCGAGGCATGGGCGACCGCGACCAACGCGATGCCCTCCGATGCCTCCGATGCCCCCTATGCTTCGCCGGCCCAAGGGTTGGCTGGAGTGCAAAGGTGTCGTGTCCCATCTCCCGGCAGCGTCCTCCCTTGTGAGCGGAGATCGGGCTAGGCCCCACCTCCTGCAGGCACCGGAGAATGGTCAGCTCCTCGGGATACCGGCACCGAAGCTGTCCACAACTCTGAAGAGGAAGGTCGGTTGATAGGGGGGCCATAAGCCCTTATGCCCGAAGTATAGGAGAGTCGGACGATGAGACACGACCAGCCAACGGCGCCAAGGATTGCCCGTGGGCTGGACTCTATTCGCTTCCTCTGCGCGCTCTGTGTCGTCATCGGCCATATGCACCAGCCACCGATCACTGACTCGCTCAAGACATTCGGCATCCTTGGATTGTTTATTCACGGTTTCTACAGAAACGCTTTTTCTGGGCCCGCTGCTGTAATCGTCTTTTTTGTCATCTCAGGCTTCTGCATTCACTATCCTTTTGCCGGAACGAAGAGGATTCCTCATGTCGCGGCGTATTTCGCCCGCCGATATATCAGGATCACCGTCCCGATGTTCGTTGCGATCGTCCTGGCGCAGAAGGTCTTTGAGGTTGACCTGACGCTCTTTCAATTCAGCATCCTATGGAGCTTACTCGCCGAATTGGTATATTATACTCTATATTCGACACTTCTCTGGTTACGACGTTCTTTTTTCAGCTGGGAGGTGATGGTCTGCGTCGCGTTCGTGATGGCTTTTGCCGTTGTTGCGACTGATCCATTGGCCAGGAGCTACCCGTCCTACGGGAGTGCACTGAACTGGATTCTTGGACTGCCCTGCTGGCTCATGGGATGCAGGCTGGCTGAGCGTGTCCGGGAAGGCGGGTATACGTCAGCAATGGAGGGTCGAGCCCTTTGGCTATTGCGTACCCTCATTTGGGGGCTTGCGGTCCTCTGCAGTGTCGCTCGCTTCCACTCCCCCATCGGTTACCCTTGGACGCTCAACATCTTTTCCATCGCGGTTGCGTTCTGGCTTGCAAAAGAAATCGTACACTTTCACGATAGACAACCGACTTTACTTATGGAATGGGCTGGACGATGGAGCTACTCCCTCTATATCTCGCACCTCCTTGCCTTCGCGGTTCTTGAGATGGTGATCGCTGGTGGCATTGCAGCCCACGCGATTACCTGGCCCCTTGAGCTTACTTTCGTTCTGGTTTTTGGCTTTGTCTTCGCTCTTCTGTTTGAGTTCCCTGCTCACGCCCTTGCCCGCAGATTCAGTCGATTTCTGAGTGAGCAACCCGCATTGAATATCGCTCTTCCGCTCCCGCGTCGAAGACGAGCTTTGTTCTGACGTCCGTCTTCTTCTGTCCCAACGTTCGTATCTTAACCCTGATCCGTGACCCACATCGTGGACCGTCGTCTGCTTCTCCAGCGGCGCTGCTGCGCCTCCGTTTCCCCTATGGCTTGTTGGC
>Ga0307442_1000836_pt1 | contig 15225 bp, 14 predicted proteins | sample SalMarWE160430MG_FD_202143 | JGI IMG/M metagenome (GOLD analysis project Ga0307442, IMG submission 202143) | Salt marsh sediment microbial communities from the Plum Island Ecosystem LTER, Massachusetts, United States - WE1604-30 | ecosystem: Environmental > Aquatic > Marine > Intertidal zone >...
CGCTTCTGTTACTTTATCCACCTTAACTGAAACAGCAGGTAATGTAATGTCTTCGAGTGTTATCTCAGTTAGTGAAACTGTTCCAGATCCACCAAGGCAAATTTCACCAACTAATCGCCCTGCTTCGTTTGAACCGAGTACGTTGATACCAGCATCTAGAATAGTTGTCCCATTGGATTGTTTTGAAACAGCACATTCCAATTCTTTACTTCGTTCTACAATTTCTTCGAAAATCTTGAGTGCAGCTCTATTCAGATTCATTGTCTATCAACTCATAAGATGTGTATTAAAATCCAATCTAGCGTATATTTCAGCTTTTGACTCAGCTTCAGCAAAATCTCCCACAAACTTTACCCATTTTTCAGATGGTAAGATATCAGATTGAATAAAATCAGGTCTACGAGACTTCAAGTATCGAATATAATACCCTGTGAATTCTCTCTCTGAGGTACCACTGTATTTGTACGTAGGACTTAGTGATTTGATTTTTCCGAGAGCAAAGACCATACCCTTTGTTGCTTCGATACCAGCTCTCGCGCCTAATTCACCACACACCATAATAGAGCCGCCTTTCATTCGCACAGCAGCCATCTCTCCTACATCACCTTTAACTGCAATGAATCCCTTTCGCATGTGAAGCGCCATTTCATTACCAACATTCCCTGAAACAAATACTCTGCCACCCGTCATTCCATCAGAAGTTCCACGGTATCCAGCACACAGATAGTCTCCAGCATTCCCTTCTATCTGGATATTTCCACCACTCATCTCAGCTCCTGCCCAGGCATCCACAGAACCTGTCACAGTGATTCTTCCAGCGACCATTTCCGCGCCGAGATGCATTCCTACATCGCCCTCAATGTTGATGATACCTCCATTCATCCCCTTGCCAATCAATTTTACCTTGCGTAAATCCCCGCTCAAAGCAATGTCGGTTTCCTCCTCGCTTTTACCAGGAACTCCCTTAATCTTGAAGAAATCCCTTAATTCGAGTGAATCGCTTCCCTGAATTACCTCTAGTTTCCCAATCTGCTCTAAAGTTTTTCCTGTAAAAGCAGTTGGTGTAATCACGTCAGCTTCAATGGGAATATCAGGCACTTGTTTTAGGGTCACATATACCGTCATGATTCTCCAGACCTAGTTACAGCTTATTGAAAACTGATAGATAAAGACTCTGAATTATAACTTCGAATGAAAAGCGACTTACATCTTCATGGTAGTTGCGGTTTCGAACAAAGAAGTCCATGAAATTAGTATCTCGAAAAAGCAATAAAGTAAAAATCATGACTTCATGTAAGTGAATGCAATGAAAAATCAGACTCCATTTGCACTCTGTTTGATCGGTGGTCTCTTGCTCCTAGGAGCCAATTATACAGGCGGAATTGATACAATCGTTCTGATTTTTTACTTTCTGCAGGCAATACCAGCTCTCGCTCCCTTTTACCTGATCATTAACATCCTGTTGTTTATCCTATTCGTTATTGCTTGGTTAGGAGGAATTGCAGTCATTCTTGGAGGCTACTTACTTACTACTTCTCATGTTCGATCTGGCAAATTCATAATTGCAATAGCTTCAGGCTTTGGCCTTATCAGCCTGATTTTAACTGTAATCTGGGTCGTTCTAACAGTTGGATGGGGTGGATTACTGGTTCTCGCATGGCTTATTCTGAATACTGCATCAGCCTTGGGACTTATTTTGACAATAATAGCCAGAAGCAAAGCCCGTGGATAGGTTCTCTCTTTGATTCAGTCGATGGCATGAAGATATCTCTCCAAGATTCTCTCAACTAAACCAAAAGGACCTTTAGGAGTGGAAAACCTGCAAGTACTATAATGATAATTGTCAACCCAATCTCTAACCATCTTGGTTTTGTCTTCAACGAAAAGTAACTCCCTATTCGTGAACCGATGGCTGCTGCTGTCAATACTACAAGTCCCTCAATAAGTAGGAGCTCTTGTTGGTTCCAGTAGAGAAGCACTCCAACGATAGAAGTGAAGATGGCTGCAAAAAGAGCTGTTGCAATTGCTTTATGCATTTCAATATTAAAAAATCTGAGGATCGGAACAAATAACGAACCTTCACTTCCTCCTCGCATCCCTGTCAACGTATTAGCGAATAATGTACTGAAAAAAAGTCCAATGAATGATGCCTTAAGCTTTTGAGCGGTCTCAGTCGCTATGTGATTGAAGTTCATTCCAATCACTGATAATAGTGACACGATGAGGAATACAGTTGCCAAAATGAAATCCGAAGTTGATAGTGAAAACGCAATCAACGTTCCCAATACTGTACCAATTGAACCTCCAAATATCATGTAGCTTCCAAGTTTTAAATCGATATTATGCCTCTGAGATGCTGCTCCAATCAAGGTTGATACAGGTAAGGTCATTAGATTAATACCGTACGCACCAATAATAGAAAATCCAACGAGATTTAGTAATGGTATTCTGATTGATCCTCCTCCGATTCCAAAGAACCCACTTGCCAGACCGGAAATGAGTCCAATTGTTCCCGCTAAGAAGAATATGACAAAATCCATTATTTCAGACCTTCTATTTGATCCAACTCTTCATATCATTGGAAGGTATGTTTCTCGAATTTGGAGATTGTATAAGCATTACTATAGAACTGATTAGAGAATGTAGATGCATCTTACTTTGCAAAGAAATTATTTTACATGATATTTTGACTTTAAAATTGAAAACACTTGTATTGCAACCGCTCAAATTTCCAGCCAGTTGATATATAAGTGGGCAGAACACAACTACGTAGAAATCTACTTAGTTGTGATAAAGGTGAGTAAGCAGATCAAGTTGTTCCTTCCTACTCCTGCAAAGCTAACTCCTATCCAACTACTTATTCTGATTCAACTTCTAGAAGGGCCAAAGTATGGATACGAAGTTCTCAGAAAGTTACGAAATGGATTCAAGGGCTCATGGTCTCCAAAGACGGGAACTATGTATCCTGCGCTTCAGGCACTTGAGAAAAAGAAGTTCGTTGCAAAAAGCATCCTGGATGAAAAAACTCACTACAGTCTAACAGAGATGGGAAAGTCTACACTTGATGATATTAGTAATTATGTTGCGGAGTATCTCATGTTCAACTCTCGCTTCATCGAATCAACTGTTGCGAGCTTGCCTCCTGATTTTACACAGGAAGTTTTCAGCAAGATTCATGAGTTTGGAACTGATGAAATTCTTCCAGAAGCGACGATTCTAAATGCAATCAGTAGACTGCCTAGTGATCCAATTAAACGAGCATTTCTTGAACACCGTAAGACGATATTGATGCGAAAGATCAAGCTCGTTAAAAAACACCTGAAGTATTTAGAATGATAATTTTCGACACAGAAGGAATTTACAATGAATGAAAATGTAATGTCTGAGTTGATCCAGATTACCGGGAGTGATAGAATTTCTGATGAGGAGACTCTACGTTTGCAATATTCGAGTGATTACCCTCCCGCATTGGTTATTTGGCCTATTTCAAGTGATGAGATAGTAAAGATTGTAAAGTGGGCAAATAAGAATTCAATTCCTCTTGTCCCTGTAAGTTCTGCTGGACCAAAACTACGAGGTTCTTCTTTGCCTAAGGTAAAGGACGCTGTTGTTCTTGATATGAGTAAGATGCACAAGATTCTCCGGATTGATAGTACCAATAAAGTGGTAATGGTGGAACCCGGAGTTACCTATGACCATCTTGTGCCCGAGCTGAAGAAGAAAGGTCTCCGACCGCTTATGCCATTTCTTCCAAAGGCATCAAAATCTGTTCTAGCAAGTTGCCTTGATAGAGAACCCATAACTAGTCCGAGATTTCATTGGGATACGACAGATCCACTCCTCTGTACAGAGACCGTTTTTGGTACAGGCGATATATTTCGAACAGGGACTGCAGCTGGACCCGGCACTCTAGAAGAACAGTGGGAATCAGGACAGGCTCAGAAAAATCCACAAGGTCCTTCCCAGTTTGACCCCTTCCGACTTATCCAAGGGTCTCAAGGAACAATAGGTATAGTCACCTGGATTTCCATGAAATGTGAAATGCTACCTGATGCTCAAAAATTCCTTCTTGCTCAAGCTCATGATTTGACAACACTTCAGGATTTCAATTACACATTATTTAGACGACGTCTAGCTGACGAACACTTTATGCTGAACTCCACCGCTCTATCTGCAGCTCTTGATTCAAAGAGGGACTTGCCACCGTGGACACTTATCTTAGGGGTTTCAGGTCATGGTGTGATTGCTGATGAAGAGTTACAATATAGACTAGGAGATATCAAGGATCTCGCTCGCGAAACAAATGTCAAACTCGAAGAGAATTTGAAAGATGTGAAATCTTCAGAGATAGAATCACTACTAAACAGAGCAAGTGATGTTCCCTATTGGAAACTTCGAGTCAAGGGTGAATGTCAAGAAGTGATGTTCACAACAACCCTTGATAGAGTGCAAGAATTCTATGATATCTTTCAAAATGTTGCCAAGGAAATAGGATTCCCCTTAGACCAGATTGGAGCCTATGTACAACCTATGAACCAGGGAACAAACACCCACGTAGGTTTTGACCTATACTACTCTCTAGGTGAGGATGATTCTACTAAGATGGTGATAACATTACTTAGTAAGGGGCAGAAGAAGCTACTCGATGAGGGTGCTTACTTCAGTAGACCATATGGGATCATAACTGACACCATCTACGAAAAAACTGCTCCAGTAACAGTTGACGCGATGAAACGGGTGAAAGCAATTTTTGATCCCAACAATGTTCTGAATCCAAGAACCCTGTGTTTCAAGGAGGTGCCATAATGACACTCGGTGAATTCGAAGACATGATGGACAGTTGTGTCCGATGTTCAAAGTGTAAGTTCATACCTCAATTAGTTATTCAGAGCAAGCGATTCTCAAGTATTTGCCCTTCAATTGATTATTTCAATTTTCATGCATACTCTGGTGGCGGTCGTATGATTGCTGCTAGTGCCTATCACAAGGGAAGAGTCGACCTCACACCAGAAATGCTAGATGTCATTTATAGCTGTACGAACTGTGGTGGATGTGAGATCTCCTGCAAATGGGTTTACGAATTGGAACCAAATGAAGCAATCCACGAACTACGTGTTGCAGCTGTTGAATCTGGTGCTGGACCTATGCCTAAGCACAAGAAGTACATAGAACTAGTTGAACGTAATAAGAATCCCTATGGTGAGGAACCTGAAAAGAGACCTCAATGGCTGACTGATGATATTGCAACAAATGAATCATCATCAACATTATACTTCGTAGGTTGTACAGCCTCTTACCGACGCGAGGAGATTGCAGTTGCTACAGCAAAGATACTCAATGCTGCTGGTGAAGACTTTCGACTGATGGGTTCGGATGAGATGTGTTGTGGAAGTCCGGTGTACCGTGTTGGTGACCAGAAAACTGCAATCAAAATTATGAAGGAGAATATTGAGCAATTCAAAGAGGCTGGGATTAAGAAGATAATCACAAGCTGTTCAGGCTGCTACAATATGCTCAAAGTGGAGTATCCTCGATTCGTTGAGCATGATATTGAGGTACTTCATACATCTCAGATAATCGAAGGATTCCTAGAGGATGGGAAAATCAAACTTACCGAAGAAGTCTCGTTGAAGTTAACTTACCATGATCCCTGCCATCTTGGAAGAATGGCTGAACCCTATGAGCCGTGGGAAGGCGAGAAAATCGAGGTTCTCTCACAGGTGTACATTTACGACCCTCCCAAACCTGAGCGTCGCGGATCTAATGGCGTATATGATGCACCTCGTAATGTCTTGAAGCAAATTCCTGGTGTGGAATTGGTCGAGATGGAACGAATCCGTGAATATTCATATTGTTGCGGTGCTGGAGGTGGGTGCAAATCCGCTTTTCCCGCTTTTGCGCTCTGGGCATCAAATGAACGTTTAGAGGAAGCTGAGTCAACTGGAGCTTCAACACTTGTTTCTGCTTGCCCATTCTGTGGGACAAATTTCAGAGATGGAATAAAGTCGAGAGGTTCACCCATGGAGTATTTTGATCTTACGGAACTTGTGCTTAGAAGTATGGGGGGTGGCAAATAATGCTGGAAAAGAATGTCTATGATGCCTTTACCGATGTGGTGGGTAAGAGATACATCTCACAGGACCCAGCTGTTATGGATACTTATGCCTTCCAATGGTGCAATGAGATTGAAAGTGCGCAGCGCGGTGAAGAACCACAGCGTTTCGGAACTCGTCCGCTTGCAGTTCTTCTTCCTGAATCAACAGAGCAAGTGCAAGCTATTGTTAGGCTCTGTAACGAACATGATGTTGGTTTCAAGGCTTTAACAACAGGAATGGGTCCCTGGGCTGGTGTGAGTAATCCTCGTGCGATTCAGATTGATCTCCGAAGAATGAATCGAATCATTGAGATTGACAGTAAGAACATGTATGTAGTCATCGAACCCTATGTGACAAATGCACAATTACAGTGCGAACTTTTCGAGTATGGGCTCATGCATCATGCACAAGGTGCTGGTCCGCAGACTTCACCACTTGCAAGTCACACATCTTTCGTTGGCCCTGGCTTTACATCGCCGTATACAGGTTTCAGTGGCCGAAATGTGCTTGGCGTTGAATGGGTACTCCCTGATGGTGATATCCTTAGACTAGGTTCCTTTGACCATAACGGAAAGTGGTTTACTGGTGACGGTCCTGGATTAAGCTTACGAGGAATTATGAGAGGTTGGCTTGGGGCTTATGGTGGACTTGGCGTTTTCACAAAGGCTGCTATTCGACTTTTCTCGTGGCCTGCTCCAAAGGATTGGAAATGGAAGACCAGCGGAACGATTCCTGAATATGATTGGGATGTTCCACCGTATTGGCAAATGTACGTTCTCAATTTCGAGGAATGGGAAGAATACCAGAAAGCCATGTACGAGTTGAGTGATCGAGAAGTAACGATGGTAGCTACTACATCAGCACCCGAGGGTCTTGCAGCACTCTTCACTAATACAAAGACTGAGGCAATTGAAAGTATCTTTGCAGGTCTTCTAGCAAAAACCCGAAATTACATTGTAATGTTAGTTGCAGCTCACACACAACGAGAATTTGACTTTCGAACAAAACTTGTCCGTTTGATTATGGAGAAATACGGTGGAAATGATCTCATAGCAGATGGTGTGACTTCACCCAAACCAATGCATTATGGGGAAACCGTTCGTAACATGCTGGGTGCTCATGCATTCCGTTTCTCCAATTGTTTCCAGAGTACTCATGGAGGAATGGATACGATTTCCATGGCAGTCCGACTTGCCCAGTTGAACCAACCTGTGAAACAGAAGTATATCGATAAGGGTGTTATTGGAGATGACCGAGGTCTCGGTGTCTGGATTACCAGTTATGAATCCGGTCATATGGCACACATGGAAACACCCACGGTCTATGATCCAACGGATGTAGAATCATGTCTTGGATATGCTGCTTACCAAGATGAGTGTAATCAGATGGATCTTGATGAAGCTCTTGGGATGCCGTTCTTCATCGTTGGAGATGAAGTTCACAATTTCTATGCTGATCGGACTATGAACTACCCTGACTGGCTTAGAAAAATCAAGGCATCTTTTGATCCAAATGGTGTATCCGACCCAAGTCACTACGTGAAAGGAGATAAGAAGAAAAAATGACAGACAACATTAATCCAAACGTGAAGGAAGGATGGACCGGACCTGGAAGACGCGATGGAACAATCCTCCCGATGAAACCAGAAGATGACGCACTTCACATAGATGTGGGTGCGAAAAACCAATTTGAGTGGTGGTATTTTGATGCTCATTTGGAAGGAGGATATACTCTAGTAGCTTTCTTCTATGCTGCATATCCAAATCCTGGTCTTGATCAAGGGAAGATTGCAGTTGAATTAACGCTTCTGCGACCCGATGGACGCAAAACCCAGAAAGTCATCAAGTACAAGAAATCTCAGTTTTATGCTTCTCGCGAAACACCTCATGTAACGATTGGTAATAATACTCTGACCTCGACATTCTCAAATGATGGTCTTCCGGAATATGAGATATATCTGGAGGATGAAGAACTGACTTTTCAACTGACCTACAAAGCACAGGTGAAAGGTTGGAAACCTGGAACTGGATACTCTCACTTTGCAAACTTGGGCCACTTCGCTTGGGTCGTTCCATTTCCAAGAGCTTCTGTAAAAGGAACAGTCAGAGATGGTGATAAAACAATGTCAGTAAGTGGTGTTGGTTACCACGATCATAACTGGTTGAACTTCTCGTTCCAGAGTATTATTGAATATTGGATGTGGGGTCGAATCTACTCTGAGAATTTCACTGTTTCTTACGCTTTCATTCAGTGTAATGATAAGGTCGACCGCCATGCTGTGAAAGTTTTGATGGCTGCGCAAGGTAGCGAAGTCTTTCTTAGTTCTGGTGAATATGAATTTACTCAGGATGATTTTGAATACAGTGAAAAAGCAGGACACAGCTTTCCAAGAACAATCTCAATTAAGGTTCCAGGTGAACTTGATGTAAAACTTGATGTGGTGAAGGTGTTTGAAGCGGAGAATATGCTTGACAACTTCCCTAGGCTCTTGGCTTTCATTGCAAAGAATTTCATGGGATTGAAACCTGGTTACTTCAGACTGAACTCTAACTTCACTTTAAAAGTCACTCGTGATGGTGTTACGTCTGAAGAGAAAGGAACGACTCTACACGAAATTGTCACATTCAAACAATTGGGACCAAAGGAGTAGCAAGTCATTCACTTCTAATCGAGGTCAGAGAATCAATCCCACTCTCGACTTCATCAGCTGACATAATCTCACCAGTAAGTAGTTCACGTAAGATACCAAGATGGTAATCATCAAGTGTGTAATCTTCTGTTTCCAAGACACTGATAGTTGCTCTATGATTCCACTCAGCATCTTCATCTTCTAATGCATGGAGAGTAACAACATGATATGGCCCAGCTCGATCTATCATTAATTTGACACTGCTATAGGTTACCTCTTTCATTTCACTTCCGACTGATCTCTTAGCGTATGCTTGTATTGCAGATATGAAGGAACTAAACAAGTCTGGATTGACTCTGATATTCTCTAGACCGATTGATGCTCGTGTCAATCCTCCCTCATCGAGAACGATTATTCCCTTCATTTTCGGTTAATCCATACTTCTTTGATTCTATTTACTACATTTCTCACTTATTCTATTAATTCGTGTATTAGGCGCATCTTCATAATGAAGTAGAACTGATGTGATTCACGATTTATTCTCGGAGTAATTCTCCGACTTCTCGTGCGTATTTTCTCATCTGAGTGACCGCAAGACCCATAGAAGTCAAGTCTCTTGCAGAACCCATAAGCAAGAACTCACCTGCCTGGGAAAGAACAACGAATCCTTCTTTACCTCTAACAACAACTTCGTAGAGTTCATCTAATCCAAGTTTTACAGCAGCCATATCTCCTGTCATAAGAAGTGCTGCACTAACCGCGGCCATGAGGTCTGGATCTGTGTCTGATTCTTCAGTCGCAAAGTATGCAAGCTTAACTCCTTGTTTACTAACGACTGCAATAGCATCCAGATCTGCATAATTCGTTAATCCCATTAGAAGCTCGACAAGCTCCTTCTCCTTTGCTGGGTCTAGGTGTTGTGACATTATCTTTCTCTCTTAAATTCTATTTTATAATCTTGAACTATTTGGCTACGAGCTTCTTTCCTTTCTTGTCTTTCGCTTTAGTTCTGTCACCATCAGCATCTTCAGTTTCAGATTTGAAGAAGGTAATCAAATCACTCAATCGTTCCTTCATTTCTGCTTTGATTGGACTGAGAATAGCATCTGGTGTGCCTTTCAGCAATTCAATTCCGAGAACTCGACCATCTTTAACTATGACTCTGGGTATGAATCCTTCTGCCATAAAGGTACCCTCTGGAGGGTCTTTGACTTTCTCAATTCTTCGCTCAATTTTCTCTTGACCAAAAATTGCAGTTTTGTGTTCTGCGACGGTGTACAGATCATTATAGACAATAACTAATTCTCTCTGATAACCCTCTGGTGGATCAATCGTTTCCATCTCTTTGATCATATCTGCTATTTCTCCGATTGGTGCAGCAGCAAAATGAGTTGCTGGTCGAGCTGTTGGTGCTGGACTTGGCTTAGGTGTTGGGGGTCTTGGTGAAGGTGCTATCGTGGGTTCATCTCTAGGTTTTGTAACAGGTTCTGTCGTTGGTTTTGGAGTCGGTGGGGGAGCTGATGTTGTTTCAGCTACAGGTTCCTTCTTTGGTTTTGGTGGTGCGGGTGGGGGTGATGTATCACCCGGTTTCAGCACTCGTGTAGCAACTGTTGTACCATCTAATGCTGTGAAAAAGGTAGGAGGCTCTTCACCCTCATCGACAGGCCTTACTTTGAAGTTAAATCCATACTCTGTTCTCAGATTAGTCGCAACTCGTGCACCAATGAATTTCCTTCTGACTCCAGCTTGGCTTCCTTTCCAGAGGTAGATGCTTTTTGTTTCATCATCCACAACACAGACAACAATAGTGGATGCTAGATAATCTTTGGAAATTTCTACCTCGGTGAGGGTTCCATCTTCCATTACTTCGTAGCCTACAACCATAATCTATCACTACGTTATAATTGACTCGTAGGGTTTGCAGTCAGCTAATCAAGACATAAGCCTTGAGTGTATAGCTTGCGCATTGCATAATCTCTGTTTGTGCTATATGATTGTTATTGTGTTAGATATGATTGAGATATGAGGAAATTTTCTTAGAAAGCGGCCAAATATGACAACAATTAGTGTGAAATATCCTTATGTAGAATCATGCTCTACGAAATTAGGTTGATTGCAGTGGAAGATAAACCAGAAGCGATGAAAGTATTTTCGCGTCAACTCGAAGAAGTTAAAACATTGAGCAATCAACAGGTAATTTTGGGTTTGATAGGTTCGTCTTTTGTACTGGTTTTATCAACTTGGGGTGTTCTATCTCTTCTTAATTTTGCTCAAATATTCATTATTGATATTAACAACCTTGCTCGATATACTATGTACATGATACTTGGGTCTGCCCTATCGATTGCTATCGCTCTCATTATTGTTCTCGCGATGATTCGGTGGCCTCGAATTGTTAACCTTCCACTACGAATCCATCGCTTTGCAAAAAGAGGAACTGGAGAATACTTCCTCAGTCCAGACCCTCCTGATCAATCTTTGAGAACCGTTGTACGCAGGTCACTCTATGGTTCTATTCTTGTCGTGGGTATCTCTCTAACCATATTCAGTTACGATCTTATGGTTACCCCTCCAACTCAGATCATACCTAGTGGAACCTTCTTAATGCTAGCAAGTATCATTGTTCTCCCAATTACGGTCCTTGAGTTCTACTTTGGTCCTTGGCTCATTAAAGATTCTGGACTATTTCATCTCGATGAACGAGATAGGTCTCTTAGTAATGTAGGTGATGATCTAGAAGACATTTTAGAATTCTTTGCAGGCGTGGATATACTGTTTCTGTTTTTAGAACTAGCAATAAGCCTCGGGTCAACATATCCTTGGCTTCCAATATTCATCATTATTATTCCATTGGGTCCTCTATTCTCTATTGTATTAAATTTCACATTTATTTTCATGATATTCAAGAAAAATGGAACAGCCGCAATGATGGAGTTTCTAGGTACACGATATGAAGTACCAGATATTGTATCATCACCCGATTACATTCGTAGTAGAGTTATTGCCCTTGTAGAACGTGATTTAATGATGAATGTAGATATTCCTGAAACGCTTTCATCTGAAGCAATAATTGATGTAATTTTAGAAGAACCTCCAAAAGCGGAATCAGTTGACACAGAAACTGAATCAATCAATGAGGTTGACAGCTAAATTAGGTCTGAAGGAAAAGGATACACGTTTGTTCCCATTTTCTCTAAGCTTGGATACCAAGTCTTCATCATATGTCAATACTATAATTTGTGTATCTTGAAAATCAATATTGATCTTGAAAGAACCCACTTGAGGAAGAATTGAGGTTACAATACCAGTTGCAACTGAGTTGTCTGACTCTATTGAAATCATGATATCTTCTGGTTTAATGCTAAATTTCACACTATCTCCAACTTCGCACTTCCCATCAACTGGAAGTTGAATCCCCATGATATCAACACACAATTTTCCACCATGTGCTTGGGTTACTGTTCCCTGTAGAACATTTCCGCTTCCCAAGAAACGTGCGACAAATTCATTCGCAGGTCTATCATATAGCTCCTCAGGAGTTCCAACTTGTTCAATCCTGCCATCATTAATAATGGCAACTCGATCTGATATTGCAAATGCTTCATCTTGGCTGTGTGTGACATAGATAGTTGTAACCTTCACTTTTTTCTGGATTCTCCGTATCTCGGTCTGGAGTCGTTCTCTGAGTTGCGGATCTAATGCAGAAAGGGGTTCATCTAGAAGGAGAAGTGATGGTTCTTTTGCTAAAGACCGCGCAAGTCCTACTCTCTGTGCTTCTCCTCCACTTATTTCGCTGACTTTTCTAAATAGCAAATTCCGGATACCTAGTAGGTCCGCAAGCTCTTCAACTCTTTCTACAGTCTTCTTATGTGGCCATTCTGCCATTTCTGGTCCAAAGGCTATGTTCTGGTAGACTGACATATTTGGGAACAATGCAACTGATTGGAAGACCATCCCGATATTCCTCTCTCTGGGAGGAATACCCACCATATCTTGGCCATCAAATAGAAGAGACCCTTGTTCCACTTCGATAAAACCTGCAATCATCCGGAGAGTCGTTGTCTTACCAGACCCGCTTGGCCCAAGTATTGTGAGGAATTCACCATCTTGTATGTTCAGATCAATTGGTCCAATTTTTGTTCCATCCGCAAATTCTCTAACAAGTCCTTCAAGATCAATTTTTACCATTATAGCGTACCTCCAGTACTTCCTTCGGATATCTTCTCCATGGCAAGAAAAGCAACTACGCAGAGTGCCACAAGGATAAGTGAACATGCTCCTGCCTCAACAAAATGGCGAACACCAAGATTGTCGTATATAGCAACAGCTAATGTGTAATTTTGAGGGAGCGCAATAAACAAGGTGGCAGACATCTCTCCAATTGCCATGGCAAATGCAAATACAGCACCAACAAGAATACTTGGAACAAGTAAGGGTACTTCAACAAAGAGGAGTCGTTGAATTCTTGTTGCTCCAAGCGAATCTGCTTGGTCTAAAATATTCGGATCTATACTTTTCAGTCCTATCTCAATAGACCGTGCAGTAAAGGGAAGGCCGATAATTGTCTGTGCTATCACAATAATTGGCCAGGGATTGATGTTTAACCCTGTTGGAACTGCAATTACTGTCATTAGTCCATATGCCACAGTTATTGATGAAATCCCCAATGGAAGCAATATCATTGTAGAAGATAGTGATGGTAGTCCCCTTGTTTTTGATCTATGCGCATATGCGAGAGGAATTCCAATAATTATGGAGAGTATCGTTGCCAAACCTCCATAAAATAGAGAATTGATGAGAGGTTGGAATCCTCCATTACTCCCAATTCTTACGAGATAACTAAAACCGTCCAAAGTGTAGACCTGCCTTATAGGATCAAAGAATGCTGCACGAATAATGGATATAATGGGTCCACCAATAAGAAATAGAGTCACAATGATGTAGGCTGTAATCGCTATCTTTTCCCACAGTTTGTATTTTCCGAGGGTTGTGGTTCGAATAGTTGAAGTAGGTCCGGATTGGTTCTCAGTCACTCTGCCAAGCTTGATGTATGATACCGCAAGGGAAATCGTAATCAAAATTTGAATGAGAACAAGCGAGCTTGCTTCTCCGTAATCTGACCACCTGAAAGCATTCCAAATTTGAACTTCTAATGTACGATATACTCCATTGCCAAAAGCTAGGACAATTGGAAACGACATGAAACAGAAGAGGAAAGTAAGAATGGCTGATGCTGAGAGTGACGGAAGAATGTGTGGAAGTGTTATTCTTCTAAAACGTGATACAGAGTCTGCACCAAGAATTTCAGCCGATTCTTCGATTTCTGGATTCAATCGTTCCATCGATGCTGAAACGAGAAGCATAACCAATGGTGCGTTGTAGAATGTATGTGCGAGTACAATACCTACAACACCATCTGCTAAATTCAGAATTGATGTGGTGGATTTTGTGATTAGCATTAGTATTGAATCAATAATACCGAAGGATCCGAACATCTGGATAAAACCAACGACTACAACTATGGGTGGAAGTACAAAGGGAACTATGATGAGTGCACGAATGAGTGATTTACCGCGGAATCTAAGCCTTGCCAGAAGCAAAGCACCTGGTAAACCAATTAGAAGAGCAAGAATTGTACTGATGCTTGCTTGAACTAATGTGAATGCTATTGTGAATTGAGTATAATAAGCTGATATAGTTTCCATGAATGATGAACCCGTTCCAGAAAAGAGACCATAGATAATCACAGCTCCGACTGGAAAAATGAGGAAGATAGACAACAAAATAATTGGAAATACCAATACTATGTATGTCCAATATTCATGTCTTCTCATAGAAGAACCTCTTAGCCAGGTGTCATCACGGTATCAAATTGATTTAACCAAGATTGGAGGTTTTCAGATATCTCAGTACTATTTAGTAATGTGTTGAGAATACTCACTTCACTTGGATGAATTGCATAATTAAATACACTAGGAAGTGTGAGATCTGTTCTTACTGGGAACATCCATTGATTCAGAGGAATCTCATTTTGGACTGTTGCATTCAAACAATAATCAATGAAAGCTTTTCCAAGATCAGGATTTGGTCCATTCTTTACAAGACCTACTCCTTCGACCTGCATCCATGCCCAATGTTGGTTTTGGTAGTAGAATGGTGCTATACTAGTGTCTGGTTCCGAGCCAAGATAATTTGCTGAATACGCTGGGTCTGTTCCGTAGCTTACGAGAAGATGTTTTGTTGGATCCGATGTCCATGCTGACCATGCCTCGTTCCATCCTTCTTCGATATCGATATTTCCTTCAACTGCATCCCACCATTCAGTCCAATCTTCACCGAGAATTTTCTCATAAATCGCAATCTGGGATAACAGAAATGCTAGTCCCGGGCTACTTAGATGAGGGTCTTCTGTAACAAGTGCAGATGCTAATTCAGTTGTAGTTAGATCTGCCAATGTCAGATTGTCTAATTGAGGATGGGTCGTCGTATTGATTGTATTCA
>Ga0307442_1000837_pt1 | contig 15225 bp, 10 predicted proteins | sample SalMarWE160430MG_FD_202143 | JGI IMG/M metagenome (GOLD analysis project Ga0307442, IMG submission 202143) | Salt marsh sediment microbial communities from the Plum Island Ecosystem LTER, Massachusetts, United States - WE1604-30 | ecosystem: Environmental > Aquatic > Marine > Intertidal zone >...
AAGATAAAATTTATAAGATTCAAATCCCAATAGCACCTCCAAAAAATGTTAAAGATACTACTGGGGCTGGCGATGGATATCGCGCGGGGATCTTATCGGGATTAACGTTAAATATGACCCTTTTGGACTCATGCCGATTGGGCGCAATAGTAGGATCATTTGTAGTAGAAACAAATGGAGCTCAAACTCAAAAATTTAATATCGATCAAGTAAGGGAAAGATATTTTAAGACTTTTGGTTATATTCCGCCAGAATTAGAAAATATATAAAAAAATAATATGATTTTAAAAACCCCATAATAAGCTCAGTATATGGTTTCTTTACTCTTCTACGGGAATTTTCAATAGTGAAAGAACATCATAACCGATTAATTTATCTCTACCATGTAAACTTCCTGTTAGTTCGATTACAAAAGCTATACCTATTACTTTACCACCAGCTTTTTCTACTAAATTGCATGCTGCTTTAGCAGTCCCTCCGGTTGCTAGTAAGTCATCAAATATCAATACTTTATCTCCTTTTTCAATTGCATCAATATGCATTTCGATACTATCTGTTCCGTATTCAAGATCATAGGTTTCACTTAAAGCATTGTAAGGTAATTTACCTGGTTTTCTTATAAGAATAAATCCTGCTCCTAATTGATACGCTAAAACTCCACCCCATACATAACCACGAGCTTCAATAGCAGCTACTTTCGTAATTCCTTTATCTTTATAGTTGTTAATAATTCTATCACAAGATTCTTTAAATGGGATGTGAGCTTTACATAAAGTTGTGATGTCTTTAAATTGGATTCCTGGTTTTGGCCAGTCTGGAACATTTCTTATATATTTTAATAGCTTATCTTCCATTTTTTATCCATTCCATGCCAGTTTTTCTTAAATTGATTTTTATTTATATATTGCATTTATTTATTTCTTAAATTGATTTTTTATCCATTCCATTTATTTATTTCTCAAAAGGATTTTTTCAAATAAACCTTAATTTACTTTTAATAATTAGAAAAAATTAAATAAAAATTAAAGTATAAGAAATATATTAAAGATAAATAAAAAATAAATTGTAAATCTGGTTACATTTAAATGAAGATCTTACTTTTTGGGCCAGCTGGAGCAGGCAAGACATCTCTAATGCGAACAACTTGTTTAGGATATAACTTTATGAAAGTTTTAAATTTAAAACCGACTAAAGGTGTTTCAAGAGAAAATTTTATCTTTCGTGGTATAATGGAGCTTAACGTATGGGATCTTGGTGGACAGGAAAGATATATGGAAAGGTACTTTTCAGAATCCCAACGTGAACTGATTTTTTCAGAAGCAACTACAGCTGTTTTCATGGTTGATTCTTCAGCAATTGATCCTGAAGTACGTGACATTTTTGATAAATTTTTAAAATATGTATTTGAATTTTCTCCTAAAATTAATATGATTTATGTTTTGTTAAATAAAATTGATTTACAGGAATCGAAGGAAGATGAATATTATGAAATATTAACAAAAGATCTAAATGGTGGATTAATAGAAAAGCTTTCTTTTACTCCAGTCTCTGTAAAAGAAGGTAGTGCTCAACATAGGTTAATTGAAATTCTTGATTTTGAAATTCAAAAGAATACTCTATCAATGCAACGATTAGGAAAAATACGTCATTTATTGGATGAACTAAAAATCAATACTTTATCAGAATATCTTTTATTCAATCAACCCGATGGTTTGTTAATTTCCTCTACATTTGGTAAATTTGAACCAAAGCCACTACAATTTATGAAATTCGAAATTGGAACTTTAGATTCTAATATTTACAGTATTTATCAACACATTATGGAACTCCAAAACATTTCGAACCTTTCACCATTATCATTATCAACTATTGTTTACGAATCAGATAATTGTTGGATTTTAGTGAAAGAAGTAAGTAATGGAGCCGTTCTAATGGCAGTAACAAGGAATAAGCGGCGAGAAGTCTTTTCCAGTGTAATGAATGCACTGACAGGAGATTCTTTCGAAAATTTAAAGTTATATTTGAAATCTTCTGAATATTAATATTGAAGTTAAAAAATAGAAAAATAAAAATTTGATTGTTAGGAAGTTTATATTTATTCTTAATATACTATTGTTCTTTATCATATAATCCTATTTTAGTTAAAAAATATTGTTTTGAATGGTGAGGTCTTCTGATTACTGTATTGTTATATTTCTCAATTTCTCTTGCTTCATCACACATTAAAGCAGCAGTTCTCATCATTTCATGAGCAGCTGCTAAAAGTGGTATATATTCAGATCTTTCTTTTAATTGGAAACAAGCTTTTCCAGTAACCTTAGAAACTGAAGTGGCTAATTCAAAAGCCGCGATTGCTTTAGCTTTTGCATATGGATTCGAGAAATTTGCCGCTTCTGAAGCGATATTTGCGTCAATAATAATTTGAGGTAAAGTAGGTGGTCTTGATTCAAGCATATCTATAATTACTTTATTTAACTCTTCAGCAATTACTTGGAGTGCTCCTGTGATTGCTAGAACTTTTAGTAAATCTGAATTGTATATACTCATTTCAATTTGATCAAGAAAAGGTCTACGTGCTCCGATCATACTATCACAATCTACTAATATATAACCCATTTTCTTTTCTTTTATTTCTTCTACTGCTTTTTTAGCAGGAGCATCAGAAATCACTATACATGGAATCCCACCAGCCATTTCTCTAGCAGCTTTTGGCCCAGGTAAGGCAGCATTTGGACTTGACATAATTAATAATTCTGGTTCAAATTCAAGTAATTTTTTCATAGTATCTATACAATGGTTTGCTGGATGCATTTTTGCACCAGAAGTTACTTCTCTTACGTTAATTCTCGTAGCTTCTGCTCTCTCGTCCATTAAAAAAGCTAGCAACAAAGATGAGCCAATGGTCCCATTTTTAAGAATACCTATCTTAAGTATTTTACCTTCTTCGCTCATTTGAAACACCTTATTTTATAATTTCAAATTGTTATATTAAAAGTATATAACCTTACAATTTTTCAATGTTTTTATTTTTTTTTTAAAATTTTATATAAAATAGAATGCTATAAGATAATACAAATTATAAAAAATTTAATGATTAATTTCGACTTTAAGGAGAAGTAAATATAATGGAGATCAATGGTGTAGAAATTGAAAAAAATGCCTACTGTGAAGCATTTGGGGCTGTTTTTAGCAGAATTTTAATAACTGCTAAAAATGAAAAATGGGCTAAAATCGCTGCTCAGATTACCACTGGATATGGAACCTCAACTATTCATTGCGATGCAGAAGCTGGAATAGATTTATATGTCTCACCAGAAAAGACTCCTGATAACCGTCCAGGAGTAATTCTAATGTTCTTTAAAAATAAAAAAGAAGAAATGAGTAAAGTAGTTATGAATCGAGTAGGACAATGTGTTTTTACCTGCCCTACAACTGCATGTTTTGATGCGTTAGATATTTCCTTAGATCCAGAGAAAATATTTGAAATAAAATTAGGGGCAAATCTAAAATTTTTTGGTGATGGATTTCAAGAAAAAGTTGAAGGAAGATATCCTTTTGAAGCGTGGTCAATTCCAGTTATGGAAGGAGAATTTATAGTTCAAAGTATTGCTAAAGTTGGGAAGGGAATTGCCGGGGGAAACTTTTTAATAATTGGAAAAGATCAAGACTCTACGTTAGAAGCAGCTCAAAAGGCAATAGAAGCTGTAAAAGATGTTCCTAATATAATAACTCCATTTCCCGGTGGTATAGTACGTTCTGGTTCGAAGGTTGGCTCAAAGTATAGCTTTCTTAATGCTTCTACCAATGAACCACTTTGCCCAACTTTAAGAGAAAAAATAAGCAATTCACAATTAAGAGAAGGAGATAATTGCGTCTATGAAATTATTTTTGATGGCGCTACTGAAGAAGCTATTAAAACCGCAATGAAATTGGGAATTGAAGCAGCAGTTAAAGTTTCAGGGATAAATCGTATATCTGCAGGGAATTATGGAGGAAATCTTGGTAAGTTTCAGTACAATCTATATGAGCTCTTAGGATAAGGCAATATTAATAATTTTGAAGATATAAAAAAATAAAAGTCATTTTAATTATAATTTTCTTTTTATTTTTCGTTTAGGAATACCCTCTTTTTCCTCATCTTTAACAAGTTCAATTTCTTCAATTTCTTTTTCTTCAAGTTCCTCTTTAATTGATTTTGATTTTTCTTTTTTCTTGTGGAATGTCTTTTTAGTAGATGTTTCTTTCTTTTTATGAATAATATTTTGAGATTCTCCAAATTTAGTTTTGAAATAACCATAAATAATACCAATACCTGAAAGAATCCCAATACCTAATCCTGCAAAAAACAAAATCCATAGTAAAAAATTACTTAAAACATCTGGGATAATTCTGATTCCTTGAGGAGCTTTATCGTAGTCATCAATAAGACTTGTAACTGCACCATCTGAATCAATAACATAAAGATATACATCCCAAACTCCTGTTATTAAATCATAAGTCCTAAAGATAATTTCAGTGTTTTGTCCAATATATTCTCGAGTTATATTAAACCATTCATTATTTTGATTTAAAAGTGCAACTTTAACATATGATACTCCTTCTTTGTCAGATACATTAAATTTAAAAACTATATTTCTACCATAAGGTATAGAAATAGCTTGATCCATACTTAATCCATTTATAGTATAACTATGAATTTCAGGGGCATTGTTCTTCACTGTTAGAAAAGTTTCTTTTGAAAAAGATCCTCCATGTTCATCACTCACCCTCACTTCAATTTTATATTTCCCAATAGGATTATATGCTGGAATATGAAAGGTATCGGAAAATGAATTTTCACTATCAAATTCTATTAAATTTTGAAGCACAAGAGCACCTTCAGCATCATAAATATACATTGTTGGTACTAAATTTTTGGATAGAGTTTCTATATCAGTGCAATTAAATGAGATAGTACAGTCCTCTGTTCTAAATATTTCATCAGGAGAAAATTCAATATTTGAGCTAATTATTGGATCATTATTTCTTACGTAAAAAGGAAAATAAGCTGTTCCTTTTTTTCCATCATTTTTATCAGTTATATTTAATTGTATATAATAGAATTGATTTTTCTCAATGAAAGTCTCATTTTTTATCGGAAATGTGAATTGAACAATATTTTTTCCAAGGTTTAGTAGATCATTTTGGATCAGTACATCTAAACTATCAACAACAGTAACATTCCATGTAAAATCATAAGTTGAAAAATTGCATACTATCATTTCAGCATTTAAAAAATCTTCAATATAATATTCAGAACTATTTAGATTTACCAAATAATTTGTAACAATTGTGAAATTCGTGTAAGTAGTATGTGAATTTAATAATGTATTTGTCTCATTGTAAATTAAAAAACTTACATTCTGAAATCCTAACGGTGCATTATATTCGGGCTTATATTCATAGAAGTATTTATCATTACCAACAAAAGCCATATCATAATATCTTGTTGAACCATTGCTAAAGGTAATTTGCATTTTTGAGTGATCCACGTCATCAATTTGTTCTATATCAAATGTATCAATAGTGAAATTGATAGATTCAAACAGACGATAAATAATTGTAGCATTTTGTTCTATTGCCCATAAAGGAAAAGCATAATCAGCAATTTCAGGACTAAAAAGTTCTTCATTTTGGTAATAATTAGAATTTACATCAAGAAATTGCAAATTATTTATTGATAATATAGCCAGACTAGAAAAAGAGCTGAAAAAAATAAAAAGAATTAGTACCGTTATCTTATATTGTTTAGTTACCAAAATATCATCATCTTCTTAATTTCTTATGTTTTATATCTTTATTTTTAAAATACAAGATAATTCCAATAGGCACAATACCAGGCAATAAATAGAATAAAATTAGATTTAATGTTGATAATTCAAGAGATACTCCAAAATAGAATAATGCAATTTCTTGATCTTTACTATCTGTTAATTTTACTCTATAAGTCCTTATCCCAAATTCATAAGGATTTATAGTTGGTACAATTTTTGCTACAATAATATTTTCTCCAGTATTTAAATCTGCTATATTTGTCCCAAATTTTATACCGTTTATATACAATGAGAACGCTTCTGAAATTTCTTGATTATTTTGGATTATAATTATTAAGTACGCAGACTTACCTTGTGGGATGCTTTCGGGAAATGTGGCGCTTATAATTTCAAACTTTGGTATAATTTCTACTGTAAAGATTTGTGAATAGTATTCTGTAGTATTTATTGAAATTTTCATTTCTATTCTAATTGTATCATTCAATATTGATTCTAATGTTTTTAAATAGTAAACTACAGTTATTGTTTCTTTTTCGCTTAAACTTTCCTCTGTTATAATATCTTCAATACTATTTTCAGTAATTCCAGTAAAACTTACATTTACATTTTGAGTTGCATTAGGGAGAAAATTTTTCAAATTCATAGATACAAATAAATTTTCTCCTTTCACCACTTTATCTTGATAGAGTAGGTTACTGTAGTCAAAGGAATATCCAATTTCTATTATCTCTTTGATTTCTAAATAAAGTATAGAACCTTCTTTTATTCTGAAAAATATTTCACTACTTCCGGGTTCTGCGCCAAATCTAGCTGTAAGGTTAAAATCTATCTGGATTAATTCTTTAACAATGGTAAAATTAATTTCCTGAGAAGGAAAATTAACAATATCTTGACCCTCTATAGATACTGTTAAGGTTAAATTATCATTACGTGTATAATTTATAAATAGAGAAACATTTACGATTGGCCCCTGATATAAGATTCCCGGTAAACCTTCAATTGATTCATTAATTAATCCAGAAACAACATTAAACCGCTTAAGAGTGTTTGTTAGTTTAAAGAATGTTGTATTCCCCCAAACATAAATATAATATCCATCAATTATAGGTAAGGTTTCATTAATTTCGTAAAGAAGAGAATAGGAAGTGTTAGGGTCAATAATTATATCATCAAATTGATAAAAAAAAGTTCCATTAGGATATTTAAAAATATAATTAATACTATAATTGGAAATATCATGTTGTACAGTAAAACGTCCATAAGATTCATTTTCAGGGTTATAATATTGACCGATTTTTCTAAATGAATAGGTTGAAGTTAAATTCATGACATCTTGATTGAAGATAAAAGATGGTGCTTCTCCTGATGCATTATACTTTACATTTATAACTGTGCTATTATAAATTTCAAAAGCATTCAAATAAGCTTTACTTAATTTAAGATTTGAGTTAAATGATTTAGTACTATTAGTGAAAGAAAAATCATAAGCATGGTTAATGTTATCATATAGATTATATTGGATAGACTTGTATATTTCCAATGCTTTATTGTAGTATGTTACATTTCCCGTTACTTCAAAAAATTTCAAACAAGCACTCATCATTAGGGCATTATCATTAAGGTTTAGACTATTATCAAATTCAGTCCAATCAGGTCTAACAATTCTCTTGTAAAGATTTACAGTATCATTCCAGAAATGTGAATTTAAGGTATTATAAAGTTGATTGGCTCTTTTCAGATAAGTAGAATCATTTTTCATACCCGATGCAGTCCAAAATTCTAACAATGTAAAGATTCCTAAAGCATTTGTACTTAAATAATAAAAATTATCTGTTCCCCCTATAGGCGCCCAATTTTCATTTCCTCGATGATAGAATGCCTTATCTGCTGAATCCCACATATATTCATTAATATTATCCATGGTTAGGTTTGCTAGTTCGTAAGCTCTATCTTTTATAGAATTATCTAAACCGAGATCTTGATAAGTTCGGTGAATTAAGAGATTTGCTAATATACTATAAAAATTACTTTCAACATGCTTTGTATTCGAAGAATTGTAATCATAAAATCCATTATATGAATATCTATTATCCCAAAATTCAGACGAGTTTATTAAATAGAACATTTCATTAATAGACTGTCTTGGAGTTGTTCCACTAACAGTGAAACTATTAATATCAGGACCTATATTTTCAATTAATAGGAAAATTGGCAATAAATTATCAATTAAAAATCTATTGTTGTTCTTGATTTCCCCAGTTGTGTTATCAATCGATTTAACAAAACCATATTTGAATTCATTAACATCACCATTATACCAGAGTGTCGTATCCTTCAAATTTAAATATATTTCATATGTTTGAATATCATCAATTTCCATTTTCATTAATGAGTTGTAATATAGTAAATTATCTTCCGAGAAAATTGTACCATCTAAAATATCGCCATCTTGGTCTCCATATCTATAATAAAGATCAATATCAAAATCTAAGTCAGATTGATATTTATTTGTAAAAAAATTGCGTAGTAGAGTAAAATTCTCTGTAAATGGATCTTGAAGCATTGAAGTTGCAGATGTAGTTTTCAAATTATTAATTATAGTATCAGAGTTATCATTATTATTGTTAGAGAAATTATCATCGGAATATTTAATTCCAAAATGATTTCCGTTAATATATATAAAATTTAATATAATCAAAAATGAAAAGAATAAGCATATTATTATTTTTAGTCCTTGCTTTTTCAACTTTCCCCTTTTTCTAATATTTAACAAGTTTAAAAATCTCATATTGATTTAAATATAGCAAATGAACAAGTATTTACCAATGTTTACTTTTTAAATTATATTTGTAAAAAATCCTTCTCTTTAAAATTTTTTTGGAAGGAATCATATAGATCATAATATTTAGCAAAAGTGTAAGATTTAATTCTTTTTTGTTGATTTTTTGATTCTACAAATTTACTTTGAAACACGAGTCTTAGATTCTTTAAAAAAAGATTCTTAGAAATATAGATTATTTAGAAGTATTGAGTTTTTTTCTTATTAGCTGAATCAAATCAATAACTTTAACTCTATCTTGTTTCATTGAATCCCTATATCTAATTGTAACGGTATTGTCTTCTAAAGACTCATAATCAATTGTAACGCAATACATTGTACCTATTTCATCTTGCCTTCTATATCTTTTTCCTATAGAACCCGCAGCATCAAAAAATGAACTAATTCGATTTTCTAATAAATCTCTGTGAATCTTAAGTGCTAAATTTCTAATACTTTCTTTGTTTTTAACAAGTGGAAAGACAGCAACGGTATTGGGAGCTAAATCTGGAATGAGTTTTAAATTTATTCTATCTTCTTCTACATTAAAAGTAGTTTCAAGGAGAGTGTAAATAATTCTGTCAATTCCAAAAGCAATTTCAAGAATTTGAGGAATTTCTTTAATTTCTGAATCAGAACTCATACTTACTTCAAAATTCTGGTTTGAAAATTCACTATGCCTTTTTAAATCATAATTAGTTCTATCATGTACTCCACAAATCTCAACCCATCCAAACTGTCTTGTTTTTATCTCTAAATCCCAAGCATCATCAGCATAGTGAGCACGTTCATTTATTGAATGTTGTCTAAATCTAATTACTTCCTCTGGAAACCCTAGAATTTTAGTTAAATAATAACTTATATACATACAATAAGCATACGCAGGTTTTTTTAAAATCTTGGTTTTGATTGCCTTCTCAAGTGAAATTATATCAGGTCTATCAATAATTTTTTCTTGGAGTGTCCAATCTAATAATGGTAATGTCGATTTTTTGATTTCCTCATAATCATCAAATACCATTTCTTGTTGCTTACCGATAAAGATTTGTAATTCAAATTGATCAAATGCTCTCATTCGAAGAACTCCTTGTCGTGGAGAAATTTCATTTCGATATGCTTTACCAATTTGGTAAATTTTAATGGGATACTGCCTTCTGGCATCTTGATCTAAACGATTAAATAATAAATAAGTTGTTGTTGCTGTTTCTGGTCGTAAATATGCAGTAACATTGTTTCCAACAGAGGTTTTCAACATCAAATTATATTCTTCAATTTTTTGAAAATTACTTCCGCATTTTGGGCAATTTAATTCATGTTTTTTGATTAAATTTTCCATTTCTTCAAATGATAAGCCATCTATCATTAATTCGGGAAGATTTTCTTGAAGAAATTTATCTGCCCTATACAACGTGTTGCATTTATTACATCTCATTACAGGATCAACAAATCTTTCTAAGTGTCCTGAAGCCTCCCAAACGATACTTGGCATGATTGTTGGGCACTCAACCTCTCCAAAACCAAAATAACGACATTCTCGTCTAAAAAGATCTAAGATATTGTTTTTAAGAGCCATCCCTGCCGGACCATAGGAATAGAAACCGGCAAGTCCACCATAGATTTCTGGAGAAGGCCCCCAAATGAACCCACGGCGTTTTATGAGTGAATTAAACGTCTCAATGTTATTCTCGATTTTCATATAGATTTTAAAAGTGTATTATACTATTTGTATTTTAAGATATTACAAGTAAATTAAAATAAATTTTTATAATAGGAATATAATAATATTATCATAATTAAAAAAAAATGTGTTAGAATATGTTGTTTCAAGCGAATTTCCAATATTTCGGCTTCTGGGACGCTCTTGAGTTTGGGCTCTATTTTGTTATTGTTGGGTATTTCTTCCTCTTATTTTTCTACTTCCTATTCATACGATATAGAACTTCAAGGAAGTTGTATTGGCTGTTTTTTAGCTTGTTTTTTCTATGTTTTGGTATTGCACGCGTATTTTTCATTGTATATTATTTTTTCGGTCCAGAACTATTCGATGGAGGTAATAGTACTGAAGTTGTGGCTTTTTTAATGATAAATTTTCGCTTTGCTACATTCTTTACTTGGATGGGGGTAGCTTGTGCTGTTGGAGTTTTAGGAATTCTCTTGTTTCCACCTGAAATAAAAGAGGAAAAAAAAGGGAAAAAATCATTAGTCGAATGGTTTAAAAAGAAAAAAAATCTCGAATTACTTATTCGGATAGGATTATTTGCTCTTCCAATTATTATAGGGATTCTTGCATTAACATTATCAGATAGCTTATTTATGGATCCTGATTTCCGTGATGATTATGGTATTAGTATTGAATTAACGTTGATAAGATTTGGTTCATGGGAATATCCTCTTGGTAGATTTCTGTTTAATTTTATTTTTATGCCCTTATTCCTTGTTTTAATCCCGTTTATCTTTCTTTATCTAGCTTGGAAAACATTTGGAGTATTAAGAAAATCATATGCTTTAAATGCTATTGGGTTTCTTCTTTATTTTATTGGAGGGAGAATAATGCAAGGAGTATTAGATGTAGCTACATTACCCCATTTAAGAGCTGTAATGCCCCCATTACTAATATTACTAGCACTTCTTATTCTAGTAATTGCAAATAATTACGAACAACTTAAATAAAAAAGTTTTACTTTTAATTCTTATAATTATTTTAATCATTTCTTATTCAAAACCAATTCTTAGGATAAGTAGGAACAATTAAAAAACCAACTTTTAATTACTAATTGAAAAAAAGATTAAAAATTTAAAATTGAATCTCTTTAAATTTAATATATTTGAAATATATAATATAGAAATTAATTAAAAATTCAAGATATTATCCATGTCTGTCCACGGAAATCAATATTTATTACCATTTTTTATCAGAAAGGATTCTCTTCCCCTTTCAATTCAAGGAAATGACGAATTAGCTCTCGCATTTTATTTATTATCAAAAGATTTAAGAAAAAATGAAAAGACTATTTCCTTTTCTAAACTTCTTTGGCCTATATTAAGCATTCAAGGAGTAATTAGCACTCACATAATGCTAGATGGATTGAATTTGTTTAATGAAAGCGGGCGGTTTTCTAATCCCCCTCGACAACCTTTAATAGGCCATATCCTAAGAAATATTGAAAATCGAACTAAAGTTGAACAATTAAACATATTAATAGATATCCTATCATATAAAGATAAAGAAGCTGAAGAAATTGGGGAAGGGGAAGAGTCAGAATTTCACACTCTTAAAATTAATGGTTTGATTAATCCAGAATTTCTCCAATCGCTAATTAAAATTATCCCATTTATTGATTATAAACCAATTGCCGAGTATACAGTATTAGATACCAGTATTTCTACTGAAAATGCGTTAAATATTTCAGAAGAATATCGGCAGATTATCAATACAATGAAAGGAAATGCTCTAAGATGGAAAACTCAGATTGAATTAATTGAGAAGGAAGTAAGTAAATGGCTTATAGAGATAACTGTTCAATTAAAAGATATAAATTCACGCTATTCTAGCCAAATAACTAAAACTTCTTCATCAATTGATACATCTCAAGTAGATGACCAAACAAAACTAGAACAAGATAAAATTGATCAATGGAACGTTAATGAGAAGAAAAAGATAATTGAAAGCATGTTTACTTTGTTTAAAACATCTGAAAGATACCTCGAAGAAATTATAAAGAAAAATAAATTCTTTACTGGTGGGGATTCTTTAAAAGCTAGAGTTTTTGAAGATATCTTACCTCATTTTGAAACTCAGTTTGCTTATTTAAAAGAGGAGGGTAAAAAGTTTTTAGAATCTCTTGATGAACTTATTCAAAAGTTTAATGAGTTAAAAGAACGAGCTTCTCAGATTGATAATGAAGCAAATCAAAAATTAGCAGAATTTAAGGATTCTTTAGATGGAAAACTAAAAGATAGAAATAAACGTTTAACTGAGTTTGAGAGTGAAAAACAAGTAAAAATCTCTGAGTTAGAGAATTCCAAAACTCAAATAGAAGATTTATTCGCAAAAATAAAAAATATTATACAAATAAAACATAACAGTTGCTTGCAAGAAGCTCAAGCATTAACAGAATGGTCTCTTAATGATAACCAATTAGATTTATTTTCAAGACCGATACAATGGATTTATATGCCAATATATGCGATGTTTATTGAAGATGAAGATAATATGGAAGAGTATATGAATATTCTTTTCCCAGGATATATCACTGATGACCCAAATGCTATATATGAACATGTTTCTGATGCTTTCATTAGTTTAAAATCCCTAATAAGTGAGAGAATTGAGAATGATATGGCTACTAGATCAAATTTTGAATTTTCATCCGAACGGAAAAATTTGATAAAAGATCCGAATCTTAAAAAGAGACTCCAGTCAGGTATCTCAAAATTAAGAGAAAAAGTGCTTCTTAATGAAACAATGGAAAGAATCATTCGAGAAAATTCAAATATTTTAGCATAATTTTATAATTATTTCCTTTAATCATGTCAGAATCACATTTAGAACGGAAAAAAAAATTGGATCTTAAAAAGAAAAAAATCCGAGCTTTTTTCTTATCTGTTGAAACAAAAAAGAAGAAAAAGTTGGAAGTTGACAAAGCTACAGAAGAACTCTATCAAGATGGCATGGTTTATATCCAAATGAAGCTTCCTGTAGAGAAAATTACTAAAGAATTTGAGGATAAATTAAAAGATAAAATAGAACATAACATTATTAAAGCGAAAATCAGAGAGGCAACCGAAAGTGATTTAGAAACTTTAAAGAACATTTATAATCGTGCCTGGCTACTTTCTAATACTCCATACAGGCCAATAACTAAAACCGATTTGAAAAAACTCCTTGATTATCCTGACACTGTTTTTCTTATTGCAAAAGTATATGGCATCGATGCGGCATTTGTACTTTTAGATTTTGAAGGGGAAAATAAAGAGATTGCTGTAATTGCCGCTTTAGCAGTTATTCCCCGCTTCCAAAGAAAAGGGGTTGGCACCATTATAGGAATGTCGGCATGGAATTTTTTAAAGCAGAATTATAGTAATGTTAAAGAAGTAAGAGCAGAGGTATATAAAGACAACGTTGTTTCATATTCTTTTATTAAAGGGATTGGATTTGAAGAATTTGAAAGGAAAGTTTATAAGAAAGAAGATTTCGAGATTAAAAGTGATTAGCAATCTCTATTAAAAGAAATAAATTGCATTTTCTCATATAATTTTTTTCTTAAAATTTTAATGATTTTATTTTTTCATTTAATAATTCAGTACTATATTCATCTTTGATTTTCTGATAATAAGTCCGAGCCTTTTCGAAATATAAGATGGCATTTTCAATCATCCTCTTATTAAGATAAATATCACCCAATTTGTGAAGAATTAAAGCACTTTCTTTGATATATGCCAAATCTTCATAAATATCCAATGCTTCTTCGAAGATGTTTATTGCTTTTATCGTGTCTTCTTCAAACTCTAAATATATATTTCCTATTTTGACTTTAAGCTCAGCATTTTTGATGTTATCACCAAATTTAAAAAAGATTTCACACGCCAATTCATAATATTCAATTGCCCTTTCAATATCTCCCTTGGATATATATAGCTTTGCTAAGTTTTCTAAGATCTCACCTTCTTTAATATTATCACTTATCTCAAAAATACGAACAGCTTCTAAGCTTTGCATAAATAAATTTTCTGCTTTAGTACTATTATCCCTTAAAATGTGTATTTTTCCAAGATATAAATAACATTCCCATTCTAATTTTGCTTTAATATAAACCGAAACATGTTCTCCTAATTTTTTAATTAACTCTAAGGCATCATTGAGGTGTTGAGACGATTCATCATAGTCTTCTCCTATAAGATAATACAACTTTCCATATTTTATTTCTGTTTGAATTATCCCATAAATATCCTCATCCTCTTTGAAGAATTTTGAATTTTTTTCTAAAATTTTTTTAATTCGGTCATAATCATGTAGTAAATAAAGAACTTCCACCAAATTACTAGAAGATTTTATCTCATCAAATATTAAATTTTCTTGTTGAGACAGTTGAAATGCCTCTTGATAATAATTATATGATTGTTCTAAATCTTTAATTATAAAATACACATTTCCAAGATTGTTTAATATTTTTATGATTTTACTTTTATCGTTTAAATCTTTAAGAATTTCTAGAGATCTATTGAAATTATAAATAGCTTGGTCAAAAAATCCATTATCTTCTTGAATTATTCCGATCTCATTATAGCAAATAGCGATGTTAAGTAAATCGTTTTCCACTTTAAAATTTTTTAGAGCTAATTCAATGTTTTTTAATGCTTCCGATAAATCTCTTTTTTTATAATATAAACTTGATTTCTCTAATAATAATGTTCCAGGTATAGGTTCTCCTCGAACTTCTTTACTCTCTAAAGTATCATCAATATTTTTAATTTTTTGATCGATTTCTTCATCTTTTATAACAAAGTTATCAAATGTATCTTTTTCTTCTTCCAATTCTAAATGATAAATCTCTGGCTCATCATAAGGAAATTTCACGTTTCTATCTAAAACAT
>Ga0307442_1000838_pt1 | contig 15212 bp, 13 predicted proteins | sample SalMarWE160430MG_FD_202143 | JGI IMG/M metagenome (GOLD analysis project Ga0307442, IMG submission 202143) | Salt marsh sediment microbial communities from the Plum Island Ecosystem LTER, Massachusetts, United States - WE1604-30 | ecosystem: Environmental > Aquatic > Marine > Intertidal zone >...
TACATCACATTGTAGCCGATCAACCAGAACATCACGCCGCAGATTGAGTAGAGGACGATATTCTTGGTGCACTGCATGGCGACGTTTTTGGTCCGCACCATGCCCGCTTCGAGCATGGCGAAGCCCGCCGCCATCCACATGACGAGGAAACCGGTCACCAGGAACAGCAAGGTGTTCATGATGTACTTGCCGTCGACCGGCAGCTCGGTACTCGCAGCCGGAGCCGCGTCTTGAGCATAGGCGGACGCGGCTAGGAAGACCCCCATCGCGCCGACTGACAGCAGCGCCGCAAGCGCGTACCTTGCCAAAGAATTGAAAGTGAGTGGATTTCGCATGTTCATTCAGCTGTCCCCAAATTGATCAAAGAGCATCTGCGTCGGTTTCGCCCGTGCGGATGCGCAGCGAATGCTCAACCGGCGAGACGAAGACTTTGCCGTCCCCAATCTGTCCCGTTTTCGCCGCGGACGAGATTGCGTCGATCGCCTTCTGCAACTCATCGGATTTGACGACGATCTCCAGTTTGATTTTTGGGACGAAGTGCACGGCGTATTCGGTGCCGCGGTAGATTTCGGTGTGACCCTTCTGGCGACCGTAGCCCTTCACCTCGGTCACCGTCATGCCTTCGATCCCGACATCCGTCAGGCCTGATCTGACTTCATCGAGCTTGAAGGGCTTGATGATGGCGGTCACGAGTTTCATGTGCCCAATCTCCGCTTGTTTTAGCGGCTGGACGATCCGGCCGCTCTGGAATGACCCGGGCCTAACAAAGACAGACCCATGATCATTTCGCTCTTATCAAGAGGCGTGCCACAAACGGATTTTTTGGGCTAATTCGTTGCTTTATAAGGGACAATCCGGTCCAGGGGCGCCGAATGTCTCGTAGGGGGACAGACCTCTTTGCTTAAACCCGGGGCAAAATTGGGCATTTGCACAATCATTCGGCAATTATGCCGCTTCGACCGGCATTTCAGGCACAATTCCCTGCCACTGGAGCAGAATTTTCGGGGCCGGCGGCGCCTGAATGCGGCCGTTACAGCCGGTCGGTCATGCCGAAAACGCTGACGAGCTCGGAGGCGGCGAGCCCGCCATGATGACCGTTGAAGCGGTTCTCCATGATGCCCGGCACCCGCCAGCCGACGAAACGGCCGTCATAGGGCAGAATGAGAATGTCACCCAGCCGGCGGCGCAGCTCCTCCGAGACCGTGGAGGGGCCGAAAAGGCCGAGCGCAATGACGCGCTCCATCGGCATCACCTCGGCGATCCCGCTTAGAAAATCCTGCAGGCGGGTCAGCACCTCGTCACGCCGCTCCGGCTTGACATGCAGGAAGACGTCGCGGGGCGAGCCGTTCGGATAGATCGGATGGCCGGTCGGGCTCACGGGGAGAATATCGGCGATCTCAGGAAGCCGCTCATTGATATAGATCGTCTCCTCGGCCTTGGCCGAGATCTGGTCGTGATCGGCGATGAAGAAATAGAGCGTATCCGGGCTTTTCATACCGGAAAGAAGCGCCTCGAAACTCGCCCAGAAAGCCATGCTCTCCGCCTCATGGAAGGCACTGTCCGGACTATAGTGATGCCCGATCGAATCGATGCTCGGCCAGTAGAAGCCGAAAACCGCTTTGCCTTCGGTGCCCTCCACCGTCTGCCGAAGCTGCAGCATCGCTTCCGCAAGCGTCGTATGCGGGACGAGTTCCGCGCCCTTGCTGACGATGCCGTTATAGCTGGATTGCACCAGATGGCGGGCGGCGAACTGGATGGAACGCACCCCGTGCCGTGCGAGCCGCTGATGGACGGTTTCATGAACGGTGAGAAGTTCCGCCGGATCGAAGCCTTTCGCCAGGCAGCTTTCGGGCGTCTGGCTTTCCAGCGTCGCAAAGGGAAGCGGCTGGACGACTTCGCCATAGGCCGGAACATAGATGTTCCATTCATAGACCGCGTGCTCGGCCGGCAGAACGCCGAGATTGAGCGTCGAGACGGATGCGGCGGTCGTGCTCGGGAAAAGCGCCGACATCGGCGTCAGCACGCCGTCCGCCGCGATGCGCCGCAATGCCGGGATCCTGTCCTGATAACGATGCCAGGAGCGCCAGCCGAATGCGTCGATGAAGAAGAGCACGATCTTCTCGGGGCGCGGATAGCTTCCGCCGAAACAGTCCTCAGGCAAAAGGTTTCCAAGACTTTCCCCGGTCAGGAGGAAATGGATGGTGTTCGAAACATTGCCGAAGGAATAGTCGGCATAGATCGGCTTCAGGAGCGCGGAGCCGAGCGGCTCGAAACGGGCAAGCGGGGCGTCGTTGATCATGGGCGAGACCTCGTCCGGCGGTTTACTCCTCTGAGGTCAGCAGACGGCCGGACTTCCGCTCCTCGTCGGTGAGATTGTCGACGATGTAGTTGGTCGAGCGATGCTCGTAAATGACACGATCCTCATCCTCGATCCACAGCCGCCAATATTCGTCATGGCCTTCGTCGTCGAGGCGATATTGATCGATCCGGATGCGCGCGGCTTTGCGTGTCTCGAAATTGCCGAGCGTTTCGACACGCCCGTCCCGACGCTCAAGAACCACCCGGTATGTCATCGGTCTGCCCGCATCCGCACGTCTCTCGATCTGGTTGTGCCGCGACTTCCCTACGATTGCAAAGCCCTTGATCCCGGCCTGTGGATCAAAACGCTCGCCGCCCTTTCGGTGCGCCTATTGAACCTTGACCGGTGCGACCGGGACATTGTCGATAAGGCGCACAGGACCAAGATAGACCGCGCCGAGGAGCCGCGAGGGCGCCGTGACATACTGGCCGACCGGCATCAGGGCGAGCGCGTCGCGCACTTCCAGATAGTCTACCCGAAAGCCGGCGCCTTCAAGCCAGTCACGACCGAGAAAGGTTGCCTCATGCACGGGGCGGCCTCCTGACAGCTCCTTCGAGACATCCTCCAGCACGGCATAAAAGCGCGGCGCAATGGAGCGGGAGGTCGTATCCAGATAGGCGTTGCGCGAGGACATTGCGAGCCCGTCCTGCTCGCGCACGATCGGCCCCCCGACGATCTGGATCGGCAGGTCCAGGTCCTTGGTCAGCTGGCGAATGACGAGCAGCTGCTGGTAATCCTTCTCGCCGAAAACGGCGATATCCGGCAGCGCCTGTAAAAACAGTTTTGTCACCACCGTCGTCACTCCGGCGAAGTGCCGTGGCCGGCTCGCGCCCTCAAGGCCGGAGGTGATGCCGATGACCTCGACGCGCGTCGAGAAATCATTCGGATAGATCTCCTCGACCGGCGGCGTATAGAGCAGGTCCACGCGCGCAGCGGTCAGCTTGTCCCAATCGCCCACTTCATCCCGCGGATAGGCGGAATAATCTTCATTCGGGCCGAACTGCGTCGGATTGACAAAGATTGAAACGACAACACGCTGAGCCTGTTTCTTGGCGATATTAATCAGTGAAAGATGCCCCTCATGCAGGGCTCCCATGGTCGGCACCAGCGCAATGGTCTTGCCCGAGCGGCGCCAGCTCTTGACGGTGGCGCGCAGGTCCTTGGTCGTAGTGACGATTGGCAGTCGACGAGCCATTTGGCCTCATTCCCCCAAAAATGTGCGTGGGACCATAGCAATTTCGAACGAAAACGGAAGCCGGACAAGCCCGGACCCCATGCTTTCTTGGCGTAAGGTCATCAAGGCCGTAGAATGCAGGCAGGAGAGACAACCTATGGCTGCGGACAGCAAGACCCCGGCGCCTCGGAAGACGAACGACGTCCCCGAAGAGCAGCGCTCGAGCGACAATGACGTCGCCGCGTTCATCCAGCAGATGAAGTCCATCGCCCCGTCGGCCTCCGACGGCCGGCGCGGCAGGCTGATCTTTGCCATGGACGCCACGATGAGCCGGCAGCCGACCTGGGACATGGCGTTGAAGCTCCAGGCGGATATGTTCATCGAGGTGAAGGCGATCGGCGGGCTCGACGTCCAGCTCATCTATTTCCGCAGTTTCGACGAGTGCCGCGCCTCGAAATGGGTGAGCGATCCGGAAGCGCTGGCACGGCTGATGACCAGCATCCGCTGTCTCGGAGGCTTCACGCAGATCCGCCGGATTCTGACCCATGCCCGGCGCGAAGCCGAGCGGCGGAAGGTCAATGCGCTCGTCTATGTCGGCGACTGCATGGAAGAGGACATCGACCATCTCGCCGCGCTTGCCGGCGAACTGGGTCTGCTCGGCGTGCCGGCCTTCATGTTCCAGGAAGGCCGCGACGCCAAGGCCGAAAGGGCGTTCCGCGAAATTGCACGATTGACCAAAGGCGCATATTGCCGTTTCGATACGGGTTCGGCTCAACAATTACGCGAGCTGCTCCGGGCGGTCGCCGCCTACGCGGCCGGAGGACGCAAGGCGCTCGAGGATTTCAGCCGAGGCGGCAGCACAGGCAGGCTTCTGCTCGAGCAACTCAAATCGTGAAATCGGTCGGATGCAGTTTCTAATTCTCGGCCTCGCGCTTCTGGTTCTGGTCCTGATTGCGGGGCGGTCCTTTGCCAGAGCCGACGCCAAAGCCCTCGCAAAGCATGTGCGCCGCTTCGCCGGCTGGGGCGTGCTCGGCCTTGCCCTGCTCGCCGCCGTGACGGGGCGGATCATCCTTGCGGTGCCTCTCACCATTCTCGGCTTTTCGCTGCTGGGATGGTCGTTTCCCTTCCTCGATTCCCCGAACAGCACGAAGAGCCGCGGCCAGCGCTCCACGGTGCGCACCGAAATGCTGGAGATGACTCTCGACCACGACACGGGCGCCATGGAGGGCGTCGTCCGTAAGGGGCGCTTCGAAGGACGGCAGCTTTCGCGGCTTTCCACGGGCGAGTTGCAGGAACTACTCGAGGAAGCGCGGGGACAGGATCAGCAGGCGGCCCAGCTTGTCGAGGCTTATCTGATGCGTTTCCGCCGGGGCGGGGGCGAGCGCGGAGGACGGCGGGCCGGCAATGGCGCGGCCGGTGGCGGGGCGATGACGCTTGAGGAAGCCTATGCGGTGCTCGGTCTCAAGCCGGGAGCGAGCCGGGACGATATCCAGCAGGCTCATCGAGCCCTCATGAAGAAATATCACCCCGACCAGGGCGGCACGACCTATCTCGCCTCCAAGATCAACCAGGCGAAGGAGATCCTGCTGAGGCACGCCCATTAAGCGAGATCCGGCAAGGCGGAAACGGATCGCCGCGGCCTCGGCCGGCCCCCAGGCTTGTTGCCAATTCCGCGATTAATCGACACAATCCCGGCGCGCAAAGCCGGATGGCATACGACCCTGGCGGCTGCGGTGCAGGGCTGATTTCCTGGTCAGCCTCAAGGCCGCCATCCCCTCATTCAGCAGAGGCACGGGCAGCCGTCGATGCGAACGGCTATTCGACCCGCACGACCAGGCACTCGATCGACAGCCGCTTTAGCCTGGCGCAGGTCTTCGAGGCATCGCTGCGAGAGAATTTGCCGAAACGGGCGCGATAATAGGATTTGCCCCGCACATTGCCGGAAACCGTCATCTCGTCATGGCCGTCGAGATAGCGGGAAGCCTTTTGCGCCACGGCGGCGAGCCGGCTCTTTGCGGCTCCGGAATTGAGATAGGATCCCACCTGAATGTGGTAGGGGCCGAGCACGGCCTCATCGCTCGGAATGACGTCGGCATCGGTATCGCCCTGCTCCGGCTCCGGCTCCGGCTCCGGCTCCACCACCACCTCCGCCTCGTCCGGCTCGCTTTCCGGCTTCGATGCCGTCGCGGAGGCAGCTCCGGCCAGCGCCAGCTTCGGAAGCGGTTTCTCGCCGCTTCCCACGGCCCGCCCTTTGTTCGCCTTCACAATTGCAAGCCTCAGCGTCTCCTCCGAAGCGCTGGGATGGAACGCCGGATTGCGTTCCGGCATGTGCTCGGCCTGGAGAATGCCGGCGACCGCGAGCGGCTTGCTCCCACCGCGCTGTTTCCAGTCGTTGAAGGCGACCGCCTTTCGCCAGGACCCGTTCAGAAGAGTCCGCATGCGCGCATTGCGGCGGCGGCTGGAGCGTCCCCCGAGCACGACGGCCAGGAGGTGCTTGTCGTCGCGGTGGCAGGAGGCGAGCAGATTAAACCCGGAGGCACGCGTAAAGCCGGTCTTCAGGCCATCCATTCCCGCATAGCTGAAAAGCAGCCGGTTGTGGTTCCTGTATTTTCTGCCCTTATATTCGAAATAGCGTGTACGGAAGATTTTTGCTTCGTCGGGGAAATCCTTAAGAACGCGGCGACCGAGCGTTATCAAATCCCGCGCGGTCGTGACCTGCGCCGAATTGGGAAGACCCGATGCGTTGCGGAAGGTGGTCTTGCTCATGCCGATGGCGCGCGCCTTCTGCGTCATCATCCGCGCGAAAGCCGCCTCCGAGCCGGCGATATTTTCCGCGACCACGGCCGCAACATCATTCGCCGATTTGGTGACCAGCGCATACATCGCGTCGCTCACGCTTATCGTGCTGCCCGGCTTCAGTCCGAGCTTCGAAGGCGGACGGGCCGCGGCTTTTGCGCTGACTTTCAGCTTGGTGTTGCGGGTCATGTGCCCGTCGCGCATCTGCTCGAACAGCAGATAGAGGGTCATCACCTTGGTAACAGAGGCGGGATAGCGCTTCGCGTCGATATTCTGCGCATAAAGGATCTTGCCGGAATAGAAATCGACAACCATGGCCGCCTGCGGCGGCGAATAGTGGCTGCGCTTCCTCTTTTTCTTGGCCTCTGCCGGCACGGCCGCCATCGCGGCAACCAGGCAGACAATCAGCGCAAATCTTGCGCCCCCCACCAGCCGCGTCGCCGCAAACCTCATCGCCATCCGCCAACGAAATGCCGAGTCATCCCTGGAGATGACCATCACATCCCTCCCCTTTATCGCGCCGCCGTCGGTTGCATGCGATGGGCAACGACCCTACCTATACAGCCCTAGCAAAGTGTTAACGGCTGATCCACCGTTTGGCTAGGCGCCGGAGCGAAATATTTCCGCGCGGTGCCTGAACGACGCCGGCGCGCCGCGGCTCCACGCTAGCGATGGGTTATCACCGAATCGTAAGACATGGATCCCAATCCCAGGTTCGGGTGTTAAAATTTGATCTTCAGTTTCGCTTTTCGTGCGGAGCGATCGCAGTTTTTTTTTGAGGAAGATGTACTACTATAATCGGAGTGGCGTAACGTCGGGCGGACAATGATGTGGGAGAGCGAAGCGGAGACTTTTTGCTGCCCATCTGATGATGTTATGCTCCGACCCGATCGCTACAACCGCCGATCCATTGAAACGGAAGGCGGCAAAACCCAATCTTTCGGGGTCGAAGCGAGGCAGTATTTCCGGGGCTTGGCATCATCATTGCACATCATTGCAACCGAACCATGTGGCACAGAGGCAGACAGAGAGAGAGCGGCAAAAGCAACGGGCAAAGGATTGAGGCCATTCTGCGCGTCTTCATGTCAGGAAAGAACGATCGCGATCACGACGGAGACGCGCGCGGCGGTATCGTCACCAAGACCGAGCCGAAGACGAAAAGGCCGAGCCTTTACAAGGTGCTCCTGCTCAATGACGACTACACACCGATGGACTTCGTCGTTTACGTCCTTGAAAGGTTCTTCAACAAGTCGCACGATGAGGCGAATAGGATCATGATGCATGTGCATCAGAAAGGTGTCGGAATTTGCGGGGTCTATACTTATGAAGTGGCGGAGACAAAGGTTGCGCAAGTGATGAACTTCTCTCGCCAGAACCAGCATCCTCTACAATGTACTATGGAGAAGGAATAGTCCCCAGTGCCTTCGTTTTCGTCCAGTCTTGAAGAGTCCCTTCACCGCGCGCTTGAATTCGCCAATGAGCGGAATCACGAATATGCAACGCTTGAGCATCTGCTCTTGTCCCTCGTCGACGACCGGGACGCGGCCGCCGTCATGCGCGCCTGCAATGTCGACCTCGACCTCCTGCGCGGCAAGCTGATCGACTATCTCGACAACGACCTCGAAAATCTGGTCGTTGAGCATGATTCCGAAGCGCAGCCGACGGCCGGCTTTCAGCGCGTCATTCACCGCGCCGTCGTGCATGTGCAATCGTCGGGGCGCGAAGAAGTGACCGGGGCGAATGTGCTCGTCGCCATTTTCGCCGAGCGCGAAAGCCACGCCGCCTACTTCCTGCAGGAGCAGGACATGACGCGGTTCGATGCGGTCAATTACATATCCCACGGCATCGCCAAGCGCCCCGGAATGTCCGAGCCGCGCGTGGTGCGCGGTGTCGATGACGACGCCGCCACCGTTGAACCGGGCGAGGAGAAGAAGCGTTCCGGCGACGCGCTCGAGGTCTACTGCCTGAATTTGAACGAGAAGGCGCGCGACGGGCGGATCGATCCGCTGATCGGTCGTGGCAGGGAGATCGACCGCACCATCCAGGTGCTCTGCCGCCGTCAGAAGAACAACCCGCTCTTCGTCGGCGATCCCGGCGTCGGCAAGACCGCCATTGCGGAGGGCCTGGCGCGCAAAATCGTGCGAGGCGAAGTGCCTGAAGTTTTGGCAAACGCTACAATTTTTCAGCTCGATATGGGCGCCCTGCTCGCGGGCACGCGCTATCGCGGCGATTTCGAGGAGCGGCTGAAGGCCGTGATGCGCGAGATCGAGGCCTATCCGGGCGCGATCATGTTCATCGACGAGATCCATACTGTGATCGGCGCCGGCGCGACCTCCGGCGGCGCAATGGATGCCTCGAACCTCTTGAAGCCCGCTTTGCAGTCCGGCACGCTGCGCTGCATCGGCTCGACGACCTATAAGGAATATCGCCAGCATTTCGAGAAGGACCGGGCGCTCGTCCGGCGGTTCCAGAAGATCGACGTCTCCGAGCCGACCGTCACCGACGCTGTCGAGATCCTGAAGGGCCTGAAGCCTTATTTCGAGGATTTCCACCGCGTGCGCTACACCCAGCAGGCGATCAAGGCGGCCGTCGAGCTCTCGGCGAAATATATTCATGACCGCAAACTGCCCGATAAGGCCATCGACGTGATCGACGAGACCGGCGCCTCGCAAATGCTGCTGCCCGGTTCACGCCGGAAGAAGTCGATCGGTGTGCGCGAAGTTGAGGCAACTGTCGCGACCATGGCCAGAATCCCGCCGAAGACGGTCTCGAAAAGCGATTCCGAGCTGTTGCGCAATCTTGAGACAGATCTCGAGCGCGTGGTGTTCGGCCAGGACCAGGCGATCACCGCCCTTTCCTCGGCCATCAAGCTCGCCCGTGCGGGCCTGCGCGAGCCGGAAAAGCCGATCGGCTGCTACCTCTTCTCGGGGCCGACCGGCGTCGGCAAGACCGAGGTCGCCCGGCAATTAGCCAACCTGCTCGGCGTCGAGCTGCTCCGTTTCGACATGTCCGAATATATGGAGCGCCATACCGTTTCGCGGCTGATCGGCGCGCCCCCCGGCTATGTCGGCTTCGATCAGGGCGGTTTGCTCACCGACGGGATCGATCAGCATCCGCATTGCGTCCTTCTACTCGACGAAATCGAGAAAGCGCATCCGGACCTCTTCAACGTGCTCCTGCAGGTGATGGATCACGGCAAGCTGACCGACCATAACGGCAAGCAGATCGACTTCCGCAATGTGATCCTGATCATGACCACGAATGCGGGCGCCTCCGACCTTGCCAAGCAGGCTTTCGGCTTCAACCGGACCAAGCGCGAGGGAGACGACCAGGAAGCGATCCAGCGGCTCTTCACGCCGGAGTTCCGCAACCGCCTCGATGCGGTCATCGGTTTCCAGAACCTGCCGCGCGAGATTATCGGAAAAGTTGTGGAAAAATTCGTCTTCCAGCTCGAAGCGCAACTGGCCGATCGCAACGTGACGATCGAGCTCAGCCCGGAGGCGAGCGACTGGCTGATCGAGCACGGCTATGATGAGCAGTTCGGCGCGCGTCCGCTGGCGCGGGTCATCCAGCAGCATATCAAACAGCCGCTGGCCGAAGAGCTGCTGTTCGGACGCCTCGAAGGCGGCGGCACCGTTCGCGTGATCGTCGAGGAGAAGCCAGAGGGCAAGAAGGGGCTCGGCTTTGAAATCGTCGAAGCTCGCGAAAAGACAAAGAAATCTCCGAGCGATGGCGATGATCGGTCCGGAGGCGGGACACCGGCCAAGAAGCCCAAGGCGTCCAAGCGCTCATCCTCCGGGCGAAGCGGCCCGCGCGGCGGTCAAAAGAAACTGCCCTCGCCCAAGAACAGCCCGTCAAAGGGTGGTGGCGACAACAAAACGAGCCTTGTCCCGAAAGTGCCGCTTGTGCCTTGAGGGCGGGCGCGTCGGAAGCGCGATACCCGTATCGGCTGTAGGCTATCCTACCGATTTGACATTCTAAGAAGCTGCGAAGGGCTGTTTGTGCATGGCAATACTGCCGACAGACCAGCAGGGAGAGTAGAGTCGACAGAGCCGATACGCTTCATCTCGTAGCACCGAGAGCGATCGGCCGAGGATGAATATCGCTATGGAAGGCAGCGGCGACACCGCAAATGCTCCCGTGTGGCCATCGCAGGCCACGCGGCGGAGCGCAGCCTGGCGAGGCGCGCGCGAGACGCCGCTTCTCCCCCCTTTCATCCTGTTCTCGACCTTTGTCGGTTTCGGCGCCTTAACCAGCCAGACCGGACTTTCCTGTCTCGATACCCTGTTCATGTCGGTCTTCATCTTTGCATTGCCCGGCCAGGTCGTGCTCGTCGACGAAATGGCCCGAGGCGCCTCGGTCCTGACGGCCGCCATCGCGGTTTCGGCGACAAGCATCCGGCTTCTGCCCATGACAGTTGCGCTCTTGCCGATGATCCGGGACAAGCGTGTGCCGAAATGGATGGTGGTCGCCCTCGCCCAGTTCGTCGCCGTTACCGTCTGGGTCGAGAGTACGCGCCGCGCGCCGGGCGTGCCGAGGCATCTGCGCGCCGCCTACGCGCTCGGCATCGCCGCGCTTCTGGTCGGCGTTTCCTCCTCCGGCGCGATGATCGGATTTCTGGTCGCGGGGCAGGTTCCCTCGATCATCGCCGCCGCCCTCTTATTCATGATGCCGCTCTACTTCCTGCTCGCGATGCTCATCGGCGCGCACAGGACCATCACAGGCTTGCTCCCCATCCTGCTGGGGCTTGTGCTCGGACCGATTTTTCATATTCTTATTCCCGAATTCGACCTTGTTCTCACCGGCGTCGTCGGTGGCTCGGTGAGTTTCCTTCTCGCCCACTATGTCTTGCGGCCGCAGAGGAACGATGGCGCTGTCAAGTGATGTCCTGGTCTACATCTTCGTCGCCGGATTTGCCGCGACGGCGATCTGGCGTTTCGCGGGCTTCGTGCTATCGAGCGGCCTTGAGGAAGACGGGCCGGTCGTCGCCTGGGTCAGCGCGGTTTCCACAGCGCTGGTTGCAGGGCTGATCGCGCGCATCGTCCTCTTCCCGCCGGGGGCATTGGCCGAAATGAGCGCGCTCGTGCGGCTCGGCGCATTCGGTTTCGGCGTGCTAACCTTCTTCCTTGCGAGGTCTCATATGGGCGTCGGCATTCTTGTCGGCACCACCGTACTCATCTCGGCGCATCTGGTCGGTCTTTAACGCAAGCTGCAAGCCGGCCGCCGCCGCTTTACGCGAAGCTACGTATTGTGTTTCTTGACTATCTGACGCTGGATCAGGCCGCCACTCATGCCATGCGGTCGTTTACCTTGTTATACTTCATAGTTGCGTCTCCACCCGCCGCTCTTCTCGCCCTGGTCTTGCTCTCCGCCTCTTCAATGGCCGGCGCACAGATCGTCCGATCCTCCCCCGTATCGCAGCCGAACACCCCGTCCCAGACCCTGCAGGCCGACCGGCAGGCGCCAGCGGATCTTAAGGCTGAGGATCTGATCGGCGCTCAGGGCCGGCCAATTCCGGTAAAGATCCGGCTGCCCGACGCCTCCCCGAACGGAACGGATCGAAGCGCGATAACCCGCTTCCTGATATTCCGCGGTCTGGCCGAGGGCGTCCATTTCTCCGCCGGGTTCCAGGTCAATTCCTCCTGGGCGGTGGCGGCGTCCGATCTGCCTGATCTGGAGCTTCTTTCGGCGCCCGACTATTGCGGCGCCTTTCTGGTTCAAGTGACCGCCCATACGGCGGAGGGACATATCCTTGGCCGATCGATCGTTCCCGTCATAATCACACCCGGGGAGGGTGAGAATAGCCAAACGCTGCACCTTGCCCCCCTCGATGCGGGATCGGCGGAGAACGCCCCGTCCGACCTCCGGCTTACCGAAGAGGAGCGCCTTCTCCGGCAGGCCGAGACGCTGATCGCGACCGGGCTTATCGGCGGAGCGCGCCTGCTCTATGCGAGACTGGCGGAAGAGGGCAATGGCCGCGCCGCCTATGCGCTGGCGCAAAGCTTCGACCCTGACAGTTTGAGCAGACTGCATGTCATCGGTCTGGCGGCGGACAGGGAGCAGGCGCAAGCCTGGTACGGCAAAGCCGCCGAACTCGGCTATGGCCCGGCTCTGGAGCGCGTTGCGGCGGCCGGGCGCGTCCACTGAAACGCTTCGGGCCGAATGCGCCCGCAATTCGAAAGCTGAGGAGCGTTTTCATGCGAAAAGTCTTCAAAGCCGTTCTGTTCGCATCCGCCTTCCTGCTGACAAGCGCCCAGGCTTCGCATTCGCAATCGCGCGATCCCGCCCCCACAAAGGCCGATGCCCGCGACGCCGCATCCAACAACGCGCTTCGCGAACGCTGGAAGGCCATTCTAAATGAAAACACGGTGACGCTGATTTCCGGCAGTCTGAATGGCGGCGGCCCACCCATGGCATACGACATCGCCGCTGTGCTCGATTCCGGCCATGCGCTTCGCATTCTGCCTATGGTCGGCAAAGGCGCCATTCAGAATATGCGCGATCTGATGCTCCTGCAGAGCGTCGATGTGGCGCTCGTCGATCTTGTCGCTCTCGACCACTTTCGAAGGAACACGCAGCTTGGCGAGGACTTTCCCTCTCGCCTTGCCTATATCGCCCCGCTCTTTCACGACGAGCTGCATCTGATCGCCCGGCCCGGCATCAATTCCATTCGCGATCTCGACGGCAAGCGGGTGAATTTCAGCAATGAAGGAGATGGCGGGCGAATTTCATCGCGCACCATTTTCCAGCGGCTCGGGGTGAAGGTCGAGGGCATCAGCGTCTCTCAAACCGAGGCGATCGGGATGATGAAACGTGGCGCGCTCGATGCCAGCCTCGCCGCCGGCCCGAGACCGCTCGCCTCGCATCGCGCCATACCCGAAGCGCTCGGCTTCAAGCTCATTCCCATTCCATATGAAGACCCGCTCTACGGACTCTATCTGCCGGTCAGGTTCAGCCATGACGACTATCCGAACCTGATCCCGAAGGGGAAAAGCGTCGGCAGCGTCGCCGTCCAGACATTGCTCGCGGTCCAGAATTGGCCTCCGAGCCACCCGCGCTACAAGAAACTCGCGAAATTCACCACCGCCTTTTTCGAGAATTTCGACAAGCTCGTTCAGCCGCCCTACCATCCGCGCTGGAAGACGGTCAATCTCGCCGCCCAGCTGCCCGGCTGGCGGCGTTTCCCGCCCGCACAGCAATGGCTTGAGAAGAAGCACGGTTTCAAAGCGGGCTTCAAGCCCGAGAACGAGCGATTCCGCAGCGTTCTCGACGGCTTCCTGACCCGCTATACCGATATTGACCGGATCGGCGGGCTGAGCCGGGAAGACCGCAACGCGCTCTACGATTCCTTCGCCCGCTGGCTGAAGACAAAGCCAACAACGACCTCGCAATAATGCCGCCAGGCATCGGCATGAGGCTGGCACGCATCCGCGACGTCACGCGCGCGGTCTGCGCACCGCCAAGGCCAGCAGCACGCCGAGCACCGTAATTGCCGCCAGCATGAGCCACGCCTCCGTAATGGAAATCGTCAGCGCCGATCGTTCGATGGCCGGCTTGGCGAAAGCCACCATGGTGGGCGTCACCTCCTTGTCGGCCGGCACGAAAGGCAGGCCGGTGAAGTCGAAGATCGCGCGGTCGCGCGCCTCCAGCCTTTCATAGATCACCGCCGCATGTTTCTCGGTCCGGCCGAACACGACCGTATCGATCAAGGCGATGCCGATCGCGCCACCCAGATTGCGCATCAGGTTGAAGAGCGCGCTTGCGTCGGGCACGCGGTCAGCCGGCAAATGGCCAAGCGCAATCCGCGTCGGCGCAAGCAGGCAGAACATCACGGCGAGCCCGCGCACCACCTGCGGCCAGAACATGCCATCGAAATCGGTTCTCGGCGTATCGAAGCCGCTCATGGCGAGGCCGACGCCAAAGAAGGTGAAGCCGAGCACGCTCAAAAGCCGCGCATTGACGCGCTGCTCAAGCCAGACGGCAATCGGCGCAATCGCAAGCTGCGCGGCGCCCGTCACCAGCATCACCTGGCCGATGCCGAGCGCATCGTGCGCCCGCACGAAGCCGAGGAAAACAGGCATCAGATAAACCGAGCCGTAAAGGCCCATGCCCAGCACGAAACTCATGGCGCAGCCAAGCGCGAAATTGCGGTCACGAAAGGCGCGCAGATCGACGAATGGCCTTGGCCCCGCCAGCGTCCTCCAGATGAAGGCCGAGCCGCTCGACAGCGTAATCGCCAGAAGCGCCAGCACCCATCCGGAGAGCCAGCCGCTCTTCGGCGCATCCTTCAGTCCGATTTCCAGCGCCGCCAGGGCGACGGCCAGCATCAGCAGCGCAAGCCCGTCGAGATGCCGCGCCTCGCGGGGGGAGGCCCCTGTCCGCGGCAGGAACAGTGAGGCACCCGTGATCGCGAAGATCGCCGGCAGGATGTTGACCAGAAACAGCCAGTGCCAGCTGAAGGTCGAGGTGATCCAGCCGCCCGAAATCGGGCCGACCGTCGGGGCCAGCACGGCGAGCATTCCAGCGATCGTGGTCGCCAGCGCCTGGCCGCGGCCGGGAAAGATCAGAAAGACGGCCGAGAACACGATCGGGATCAGCATGCCGCCGGCAAAGCCCTGAATGACGCGCCATGCGACGAGGCTGACGAAGCTGTCGCTCATCGCACATCCGGCCGAGGCGATGGCAAAAACCGATGTCGCGGCGATGAAGAGGCCGCGCAAGGAAAGGACGCGGGTCAGCCAGCCGGTAAGCGGAATGGCGATGACCTCGGCGATCAGATAGGCCGTCTGCACCCAGCTCATGCGGTCGGCGCCGATGCCCAGCGCGTCCTGAATGGTGGGCAGCGAGGTGACGACGATCTGCACGTCCAGGATCGCCATGAAC
>Ga0307442_1000839_pt1 | contig 15211 bp, 9 predicted proteins | sample SalMarWE160430MG_FD_202143 | JGI IMG/M metagenome (GOLD analysis project Ga0307442, IMG submission 202143) | Salt marsh sediment microbial communities from the Plum Island Ecosystem LTER, Massachusetts, United States - WE1604-30 | ecosystem: Environmental > Aquatic > Marine > Intertidal zone >...
GCCGGCAGTTCCGAAATTGAGATCGAGCGTGTTGCCGGTCGCTTTTTCGTATTCGGCGCCAAGCAGCCGCACCATGGATTCGACCGCGCCCGTCGCCATGACTTTGATTGTCGCCACCCCTGCCTCCCCCGTTTTTTTGCGGGCGGGATCATATTTGGCTGTCATCGTCCGCGAAAGCGGACGATCCAGTAGACATCTCGCTCTCCGTGATTACTGGGTCCCCCATTCACCCTGGGACGAGCGGAGAGTATGAGTCTGGACCGCAGCTAATCGCTAATCCGCTCGATCGCGGCGCCGCAAGCGCCGAGCTTTTCCTCCAGCCGCTCGAAGCCGCGGTCGAGGTGATAGACGCGGTTGACCATGGTCTCGCCTTCGGCGGCCAGCGCGGCGATCACCAGCGAAACGGAAGCGCGCAAATCAGTGGCCATCACCGGCGCGCCCTTCAGGCGCGGCACGCCTTCGATGGTCGCGGTCTGGCCGTCGAGCTGGATATTGGCGCCGAGCCGCGCCAGCTCCTGCACGTGCATGAAGCGATTCTCGAAGATGGTCTCGGTGATGTGCGAGGTGCCCTTGGCCCGCGTCATCAGCGCCATCAGTTGCGCCTGCAGGTCGGTGGGAAAGCCCGGGAATGGGGCGGTCGTCACGTCAACCGGCAAAAGTCGCGCACCGTTACGGGCGATGCGGACGCCTTCGTTGGTCGGCGTCACCGTAGTGCCGGTCTGCGCCAAAACGTCGAGCGCGGCCTGCAACAGCTCAGGACGCGCGTTCTGCAGCAGCACGTCGCCGCCGGTCATCGCCACGGCAAACGCATAGGTGCCGGTCTCGATACGGTCGGGCAGCACTGCGTGGCGGGCGCCGTGCAGTTTCGCCACGCCCTCGACCACAATGCGCGGCGTGCCGGCGCCGGAAATTTTTGCGCCCATCTTGTTGAGGCAGTCGGCGACGTCGCCGATCTCGGGCTCGCGCGCGGCGTTCTCGATCACCGTGGTGCCGCGGGCGAGAGAAGCCGCCATCAGCGCGGTATGGGTACCGCCGACGGTCACCTTGGGAAATTTGATTTCGCCGCCGCGCAGGCCCTTGTTCGCGCGCGCGACCACGTAGCCGCCTTCGATCTCGATGTCGGCGCCGAGCTTGTCGAGCGCCATGATCAACAGGTCGACCGGGCGCGTGCCGATGGCGCAGCCGCCCGGCATCGACACCTTGGCCTCGCCCATGCGCGCCACCAGCGGCGCCAACACCCAGAAGCTGGCGCGCATGCGCGAAACCAGCTCATAGGGCGCGGTGGTGTCGACGATTGTTCGGGCCGAGATGTGCAGCGTGCGGCCGCTGTTGGGGTCTTCGCCCGGCCGCTTGCCGGCGATCATGACGTCGACGCCGTGATTACCGAGAATGCGCTGGAGCAAGCCGACGTCGGCAAGATGCGGAACGTTGTCGAGGATCAGCGTGTCCTCGGTCAGCAGGCTGGCGATCATGAGCGGCAAGGTGGCGTTCTTGGCGCCCGAAATCGGGATGGCGCCGCTCAGCCGCTGTCCGCCGACAATACGAATACGATCCATGACGCCCCGCTACACGAGCCCTCTACCTAGCCTTTCGGCTTGGCTTGCGCAATTTCGGGGGTAATTCCGGCGGAATCGTGCCCCTTCACGGCGCGCACGCGGGCCTTCTCTTGCGCTTTGCGGCGCTTGAGATTGTCACGCAGCGCAGCCTTGAGCCGTTCGGCGCGCTTGGGGTCGCCGGATTTACCGCTTCGGCCCGTCATGGCCGCAAGGGATAAAAGACCCACGCGCCGCCGGCAAGCTTGAGCGCTCGACAGGGCCTGCATGATCGGATATTCGCTCAGCTTCAGCGCTGCCGTAGCTCAGTGGTAGAGCACCCCCTTGGTAAGGGGGAGGTCGTAAGTTCAATCCTTACCGGCAGCACCACATATAACCGAAAAATCAGCGGACCTTGCGCCACTCTAAAGGCTGTTCCCCGGCGAAGTCCGCGCGAGCCATCGTTGCGGTGAATTTTCGGCCCGCCGTGCCGTCGACGCTCGGCGCTGAGTCAATGCAGCAGGCTTATGACGCCGGTATAGATCGACCCGGCCGTGGTGGCGGCGGCAATCACGCCGGTCACGATTCTCTGGACGCCGATAGCGCGTTCGATCTTCGCCATCATTGCGCTGCTTTTGCCAGCCGTCTTTTTTCGCCGACTCGCTGCCAGGACCGGGGCGAGCCTGGCGGTCAATTGGGCCGTGCGGTTTTGCGCAAGCTGCGCGCCACTACGCAACAACGTTGCCAGCAACCCGCCGGTGATGAACGCCAGCGCAATGCTGGTGAAATATTGCAAATCTTCATTCCATTCCTGCGCGTCCGACGGCCAGATCGGCACTTGATCGTGAACGCCTACGGCCGCCAGCATGCCGGCGATTGACAGCACGCTGACCGCCACTCCGATGGCGGCCGCCCAGGCAAGGCTGCGCTGTTCGCGCTTGATCAGGGCAAATCCGAAGATCATCGGGATCACGATGGAAACGATGCGCAGATAGACCGTGCGCGAGTCCCAAACCAGAATGATCAGGATATGGGCGAGCAGCAGGAGCGCGATCGGCACAAGGCCATAGACCACGAACTCCCCGATAATTGTCCTTACCGGCGCCGCCTCACGGCGCTCGGCCAACTGCGCATCGGCTTGCGCACGCGTGGCTTGCGCTTGCCAAGTCGCCAGTTCCGCGCGCAGTTTCTTGATTTCTTCGTGCAGCGCCCTGTTTTCGTCGATCAGATGCCGGGACGGAGCGAGATCATGCCGGCAATAGGGGCAGACGATCGCCGCGTCCAGGATTTCCTCTGCGCAGTAAGGACACTGCATCGCAGGCGCGCTACTTCAGCACATTAAGAACGAAAATGGCCGACGCTTTGCGGCCCGCGCTGTCAGCAATCGTGACCTTGATCGCGTGCCGCCCGGGCGGGGCCTCGGCCCCTTCCATTTTGACACCTTTCGCCGTCACAAAAGGTTTGACCCGCGCCGTCAGGTCGACGGTCGGTTTCTTCAGATAGACCAAATGGAAAGAATCCGGCTTGATGGTGCTGCCGCCGTGCGCCCGAAAATTGAAATCCAGATCGAACGGCGAGCTCACGCTCGCTTTCGGCGACACCAAGATCACATTGGGACGACGTGTAATGCCGCGGGTCGCCAGAGCGAGATTCGCCGCTGCGGGCGCCGGCGGCAAGGCGGCCTCTTCGGCCTTGATAAGAATAGAACCGGCGCTGGCGACCTGGCCGCTCAGGGCGAGCGCAAGGATGCACCAGATAAAGACCCTAAATCTCATGACAGATGCCCGTCCGATATAGCTTTATCGCCCCCGAATCCCGCAACGCGATCAAGCGTAGCACCCCGAAAATACCAAACAAAAGCGGTTACGAACGTTTATTTTATCCCGCTCTGCGAGATTCGGAGGGTATTGTTAAGCGTAAACTTCACAAAAGCCCGTCCGGCTTCATGGAAACCCGGAAAAAAGCTACGCTATTCGCCGTCGGCCTTCGGGCACGGCCCCCCGTACGGAGAACCGGAATGGCCCATGCGAGACATGCTTGGCGGGCGGGACTGGCACTATTGCTGGCATCGATCTGTGCACAACACGCGCGGGCGCTGACCATCGAGGAGGCGGTCCAAAATTGCAAGACGACCGTCGGCTACCCCTTCGTCAGATCCTGCATCCGCGGCGGCGGTAACCGCGCCGCGTGCAAGTCGCAGGTAAAGGCAAAAGTCCACGCCTGCGCGATGCAGGCGATAGACGCCGCCAACGGGCGCGAAAATGTTCCCGTTGCGCTTCCCACCGAACAGGGCCCGAGCAAAGAAATCGAAAAACAGGCCGAGGCGCTGCCGACCACCTTCGTTGCCCCGCCGCGAACGATCGCCGACATCACCGCGATACTCGACAGCGAAAAGCCGGATGCCGCCAAGATCGCAAAGTTGAAAACCGCCGCAGACGCGCAAGTGCCAAGCGATGGCTCGCCCGCGGAGCTGGCGCAATTCTATTACCAACGTGGCAACGCGCGCTCGACGCTCGGACGATTGCACGACGCGATCGATGACGCCAACAAGGCGCTCGAAGCCGGGCGCAAAACCGGCGATGCGCATCTGCTGGGCCGGCTGGAGCAATTTGCCGGGCTGCAATTCTTGCTGGCGGGCGATCCCAATAAAGCCCTCAAAATCTTTCAGGACCAAGTTCGCACCTCGGAGAAAAAAGGCGCCCAGGGATTTTTGTTCGGCGCAGTTCGGCACATCGTCGTTATCCTGCTGCAAATGGGCGACATGGCCCAGGCGGAAACCTATCTGCAACGCAGCCTCAAACTCATTCAACAAGCGCGCACCAGCGGGTTGCCCGGTTGGCGTAGAAGTTATGCCCGTATAGGCCAATCCTGGGAGTCCGATGTCGAATTTGCCCGCGGCATCGTCTACGAAGCGCGCGGACAATACCGAGAGGCGGAGAAATCCTATCGGGAAGCGGAACTGCGTAAACGCGAAATCGCCAAGAAGGCTTCGACAGCACAGAACGCGGCGACGGCGTCCAGAATTTCACACGTTGCCGATATATTGGTGTTGAGCCAGGCGCGGGCAAAGGTCAGACAAGGCCGTCTCGCAGAGGCCGAAGCCGATGCCCGCCGTGCCCTGCTCGCCCGTCTCAAGGCGCAGGGCAAATACAGTGCGACGACACCCAAATTCATCATGGGTCTGGTCGGCGCACTGGTCGAGCAAGGCCGCTACGAGGAATCCGAAAAGCTCGTGCGCGTCGCGCTGGAGATCAACCGCACGCTGGGTGTTGCCGGCGATTCCCTGGCAATGGTTGCGTATTCGTCACGCCTCGGCAGCATCCTAAACCTCGAGCACAAGAGTGGAGAGGCGGCGGCCGTTTTTCGGCAAATTGATCAGGCAATGGTCAATTGGGATCCGCGGCTGCGCGAAAATTTCGATCTCAACGGTTCGCGCATAGCCTCCCTGTATGCGGCCGGCGAAGTCGAAAAAGGTATCGCCGCGGCCACGGCGCTGCTCAAGCGCAACATCGCCCGCTATGGCGAGAAACAATACAACACCGCAATGGCGCACGGCACGCTCGGTGTCGGCTATATGCTAGCCAAGCGTGACAAGGAGGCTGCCGGCGAATTCCGCGCGGCCATTCCCGTATTGCTGGCCGCGGCCCGAGAAGGCGCCGCCAACGACAACGCATCAGTGATCGCCGCGCGCAGCCAGCGCCTGCGCAGGGTCGTGGAATCGTACATCACGCTTCTTGACCGGGATCGATCGGGCGACAGCAAAAAGGCCGCAATCGAGACTTTCGCCCTGGCCGATGCCATCCGCGGCCACTCGGTCCAGCAGGCGCTGGCTGCGGCGAGCACGCGCATGGTCATCAAAGACCCGGCGCTAGCCGGTCTCGTTCGTGAGGAGCAGGATCTCGTCAAGCGGGTGAACGCGCAGCTTGGTGCGCTCAATAACATGCTTGCCCTGCCATCCAGCCAACGCGATGAGAACGCCGTCAAGGCGCTGCAAGCCTCGATCAGCAACCTGCGCAGCGAGCGCGACAAAGAACGCACCGAGATCGCGAAGCAATTTCCGCACTATGCCGAATTGATCGACCCGAAGCCACCCTCGGTCAAGGAGATCAAGGCAATTCTCAAGCCCGATGAGGCATTGCTGTCGTTCTATTTCGGCCGCAAGACCAGTTTCGTGTGGGCGGTGCCAAAAAACGGACCGGTGGCATTTGCCGTCATCCACGCGACTGCGGGCGAGATGGAAACGAAAATCCACGATCTGCGCAAGGCACTGGAGCCCGAGGCCTCGAGCATTTTGGACGTTCCGCCGTTCGATCTGAATCTAGCATACACGCTCTATGGCATGCTGCTGAAGCCGGTCGAGGCGGGCTGGAAGCCGGCCAAGAAATTGATCGTGGTCACCAACGGTGCGCTCGGCGAGTTGCCGCTGTCGCTCTTGCCAACCGCGCCGGCCAAGGTGACAGACGGCAACGGACCGCTGTTCATCGGCTACCGCGACGTGCCCTGGCTCGCTCGCACGCACGCGGTGAGCACCGTGCCGTCAGCCGCGGCGCTGCGCACCCTGCGGCAAGTTCCGCCCGGCTCGGACAAGCGGAAACTGCTGATTGGCTTTGGCGATCCTGTCTTCAGCAAGGAGCAGATGGAAACTGAGGTCCACAGAGGCGCTGCGCCCACCCAAGTTGCAACGACGACGATGCGCGGCATGCCGTTGAAGCGGCGATCAACCCCGAAGTTCGATGGCGTGGACAGCGCTGAGCTCGCGCAGCTACCCGCCTTGCCCGATACCGCGGACGAGTTGGTAGCGATCGCGCGCGCGCTTAGGGTGGACGTATCGAAAGCGCTTTTGCTTGGCGTGAAAGCCAACGAAGAAACGGTCAAGGCCGCCGACTTGTCGCGCTACAAGATTCTCGTGTTCGCCACCCATGGTCTGGTGCCGGGCGAACTGAACGGTCTGACCCAACCGGCCCTCGCGCTGTCGGCGCCCGATATCGCGGGTGTCAAGGGCGACGGCTTGTTGACGATGGGCGAGATCATGTCGCTCAAGCTCGACGCCGACTGGGTCGTGCTGTCGGCCTGCAACACCGGCGCCGCGGCCGGCGCCGGCGCCGAGGCCGCCTCCGGCCTCGGAAGCGCCTTTTTCTATGCCGGCGCCCGCGCACTGCTGGTGACCAACTGGTCGGTGGATTCGCAGTCGGCCCGCGAGCTCACGAGCGAGCTTTTCCACCTCCAGGCGGCAAACCCCAAACTTTCGCGCAGCGAGGCCTTGCGTGAATCCATGGTGTCGCTGCTCGACCACAAGGGCTTTATCGGCACCGATGGAAAAATGGCCTTTGCTTATGCGCATCCGCTATTCTGGGCGCCCTATACCATCATAGGCGACGGCGGGATGTGAGATTTCTCGTTGCCAACTGACGTTGCAACTTCCGGAAAAGAAGCGCGCAGGACGACGTATTTATTGAAGCATTGCTCTGGTCCCGGCTGAGAATCCATAAATTCTTGATCCTTCTCCGGTGACGCATTTTAATCGGGCCGCCGGGGACGGAATCGGGGAGGAGATTGCGCGATGACCCAATATGTCCGAACAGCGTTGGCGATTGCGGTCGTTCTGGCGACGGCCATGACCGCGCATGCAGCCGATTCCCGACTGGTCACGATCAAGACGCCGCGCGGCGTCGAGCAAGCCTTCATCCTGGTCACGCCCGCCAAGCCCTCGGCATCGTTGATCATGTTCGCCGGCGGCAGCGGCGGATTGGGTCTGCGCAGCGCCACGTCTATGCGATGGGGTGCAACGAATTTCGTGGTGCGCACCCGCGACATGTTTGCCGCGCAGGGCTTCGCGGTGGCCGTCGTCGACGCGCCCGGCGATCGCCACAAGGGCATGAATGCGATCTTCCGCATGGGCGCCGCGCATGCCCGCGACATCGCGGCCGTCGCCGCCTATCTGAAGAAGCAGGCGGGCGTCCCGGTCTGGCTGGTCGGAACCAGCATGGGCACGTTTTCGGCGGCGGGCGGTGCCATCGCCGCCGGCGATGTCGACGGCCTGGTGCTCACCTCGACGATCACCAGCGCCAATCCGCGCTGGCATATCGCCAAGACCTACCCCGACGGCGTAGCCAGCATGGCACTCTCCCGGATAACGGTCCCCACGCTCATCGTTGCCCATCGCAAAGACGGCTGCAAAGAGTCGCCGGCATCCGGCGCGCCCAAGCTCAAGGCCCGTCTGACCAAGGCCACCAAAGTGGAGATCGTCGTGCTCGACGGCGGAAAGCCGCCCAAGTCGAAACCCTGCGAGGCGCTGGCCCAGCACGGCTATTTCGGAATCGAGGATAAGGCCGTCGGCACGATCGCCAAGTTCATAAAAGCCAATACCAATTGATTTTCCGCTCGGTTGCCCCGCCCCGCGGCGGCTCAACCCGTGGCCGCAATCGCCTTGTTCTGGCGCGGCGCCGACGCGCGACCGACCACCTCGGCATAGTCCGCGATCGGCTTCGGCCGACCGACCAAATAGCCCTGGATCTCGTTGCAGTGCTCGTCGGCAAGGAACTTGAGCTGCTCCTCGGTCTCGACGCCCTCTGCCACCACCGGCACATCGAGCCCGCGGCCGAGCGCGATCACCGCGCGGATGATGGTGACCGCCTGCTGGCTGTGGCTGAGATTGGCGACGAAGGCTTGGTCGATCTTGATCTTGTCGAACGGGAACGACTGTAAATAGGACAGCGACGAATAGCCGGTGCCGAAATCGTCCATGGCGATGCGCACGCCGAGATTCTTCAGCCGCCGCAGTATGGACACCGTGCCGCTGAAATCGGCGATCAGCACGCCCTCGGTGATCTCGAGCTCCAGCCGCGTCGGCGGCAGCCCGGTCTCCAGCAGAATCTCATGCACGAGCTTCGTCAAATCGCCGCGCTGGAACTGGACCGGCGACAGGTTGATGGCAATGCGTAGCGGCCGCGGCCAGGATGCCGCCTCGCGGCAGGCGGTGCGCAGGATCCATTCGCCGAGCGACACGATGATGCCGGTTTCCTCGGCGAGCGGAATGAAGGTGCCGGGGGCGACCAGCCCGAAACGCGGGTGATGCCAACGCACCAGCGCTTCGAACCCGGTGATTTCTCCGCGGATATGGGCCTGCGGCTGATAGTGCAGCTCAAGCTCGTCGCGCGCGATGGCATTGCGCAGATCCTGTTGCAACGCGCGTTTCTCGCGCAGCTGCTGGTCCATCGACATTTCAAAGAATCGAATCGATCCGCGCGCTTCCGATTTGGCCCGGAACAGGGCGGCATCGGCGTTGGCAACCAGCGTCGCTTCGTCGGCGCCGTCCTGGGGAAATATACTGACTCCGACGGTAAGGCCCACCTGCATCGGATTGCCGCCGATCTCGATGTCACTCTCAAACGCGGCGCAGAGTCGTTCCGCGAGTGCTTCGGCGGTCGCGGGTTGTGGCCCGGTCGGCGTGATGACGGTGAATTCGTCGCCGCCGACACGGGCGAGAAACGCGCCTTCGCAGGCGGACTCGAGCCGCCGCGCCACATGCTGCAGCAACACGTCGCCGGTCGAGTGTCCGAACACGTCATTGACGCTCTTGAATCGATCGAGGTCGATGCACAGCACCGCGAAGCTCTCGCCCGACGCCGCCGCAAGCTCGATGGTAGCAGTGATGCATTCGTTGAATGCCACGCGGTTGGGCAGGTCGGTAAGCGGATCATGATGCGCCATATGAGCGATCCGCTGCTCGTGGCGCTTGCGGTCGGTCAGGTCGCGGATCACGCTGATGAGATATTGCGGCTTGCCGTCGGCGCCGTTCACGAGCAGGCGCGTGCTGGTGGCAATGCGCGTGCCGTTGCCGGGCGTGGCCACCGCGTGTTCGTCGCGAAAAAGGATTTTTCCGGACTCGACCAATTTGCGGTCTTCCGCCTCGATCTGTTCGGCGGACGGCTGCGGAATGACCTCAATCGCTCTCTTGCCAAGCACCTTGTCGCGGTCGACGCCGAGAAATCTCTCGGCGGCGCGGTTTATCAGCAGATAGCGCAGCATCTCAGCATCTTTCACTACGATCGGAGAAGGAACGTTTTCGACAATCGTGTCGAGGAACGAGCGGGTGTGTTCCAGTTCGCGTTCGGCGCGCTTGCGCTCGGTGATGTCCTCATGGGTCGCCACCCAGCCGCCGCCTTTGATCGGCTGGTTGACGACGGCGATGACGCGACCGTCGTTCAATTCGATATTGAGCGTGAGGGTCTTGCCCTTTTTCAAGGCCGCACGCAATTCGGCGTCGTAGCGTCCGGGGTCGAGCGGGAAGGTTCCGGCGGCAATGCGTGCGTCGAGCAGGTCGCGAATCGTGGCGCCACGCCAGATGCGGCGCGGATCGATATCGTACATGGTGCGGTAGCGCTCGTTCCAGACCAGCAACCGGTTCTGCGCATCGAACATGCACAGGCCCTGGATCATGTTGTTGATCGCGCCGTCAAGCCGCATGTTCTGTTCACTGAGCTTCTGGCGGACGCGCGATGCCGATACCGTTCCGACCAGATATACGCCGAACAGCGAACCGACCACGGCGGCCAAAGCGATGGACAGCAACGTCAGCGATGCCGAATAGGCGCCGATGACTTCTGTGACGGCGAGGGTAACGATAAGGCCAAGCACACCGGCGAAAACAACCATTCGCCAGTCGCGGTACCTGCTTACATATTTCAGCCTTCGAAACATGTGTCAGCGTCCGGACTGCGCCAGGGCGCGTGCAACAATCGTCGATATTTCTGCAACTTATTGTGAGTGGATTTGGGGCCGCGTTAATTTCCGCGAGCCATAATCGTTAATCGCGATTAATGCTACGAGGTCGTGAACGGGAACCCGGCGATTTGCCCGAATGCAGCTCAGCGCGGCTTCAGAAATGCGAAATCGCAGCCCTGATCGGCGCCGAGTATCTCCTGCGCATAGAGCAGGTCATAGCCGCGCGCAGGCGTCCTTTCGGCTTTCGGCCGCTTGTCCGCGCGGCGCTTGAGTTCCGTCTCGTCGACCGCGAGCTCAATGCGGCGCTCTCTGACCGACAGCCGGATGCGGTCGCCGTCACGCACCAGGCCAAGCGGGCCGCCGGAGGCGCTGTCGGGTGTGACATGAAGTACAATGGTACCGAAGGCCGTGCCGCTCATGCGCGCGTCGGAGACGCGCACCATGTCCTTGACGCCCTTGGTGGCGAGCTTCTTGGGGATCGGCAGATAGCCGGCCTCCGGCATCGCCGACGGCGAATGCGGTCCGGCGTTTTGCAGCACCAGGATGTCGTTCGGCTCGACATCGAGCTTAGGATCGTCGATACGCGCGGCGAGATCTTCCAACGACGAGAACACCACCGCCCTGCCTTCGTGCTCGAACAGCCGGCTGTCTGCGGCCGAGCGCTTGAGGATGGCGCCCTGCGGCGCCAAGTTGCCAAACAGCGCCACCAGTCCGCCCTGCGGCTCCAGCGGCTTGTTGCGTTCCGCGATAATGTTGCGATCGACAAAGCCGTCTTTGTCTTCGTGCGCCAGACGCTGCTCGAGTGTTTCGCCGGTCACCGTCATGACGTCGAGATGCAGCAGTTCCTGCAATTCGCGCATGAGTGCGCCGATGCCGCCGGCGGCGAAGAAGTCCTCCATATAGCCGTTGCCGACCGGCTTCAGGTTCACCAGCACCGGCGTAGTGTCGGACAATTCGTTGAGCCGTTGCAGCGATACGGCTAGGCCGGCGCGACCGGCGATGGCGGCGATATGGATCACCGCATTGGTCGAGCCGCCGATGGCGAGCAGCACGCGCAGCGCGTTCTCGATCGACTTCTGATTGATGATCGTGTCGGGCGTCAGCTTGGAGCCGATCAGCCGCACCGCCGTTTCGCCGGTCGCTTCCGCCGCGCGCAACCGGTCGGCATGCACCGCAGGGATCGCCGCCGTACCGGGCAAAATCATGCCGAGCGCCTCGACGATGCAGGCCATGGTGGAGGCGGTGCCCATCACCGCGCAGGTTCCGGCGGTGGTGGCGAGCTTGCCTTCCACCTCGGAAATTTCCTTATCATCAATCTTGCCGGCGCGGTACTGCGCCCAGAACCGGCGACAATCGGTGCAGGCGCCCAGCCGTTCGCCGCGATGGCGCCCGGTCATCATCGGTCCCGCCACCAGCATGATCGCGGGCTTGCCCGCCGAGACTGCACCCATGAGCTGGGCCGGCACGGTCTTGTCGCAGCCGCCCATCAGCACCACCGCGTCCATGGGCTGCGCGCGCACCATTTCCTCGGTGTCCATGGACATCAGGTTGCGGAATTTCATACTGGTCGGCGACAGGAAAACTTCACCCAGCGAAATCGTGGGAAATTCCAAGGGCAGCGCGCCGGCGGTCAGCACGCCGCGCTTCACGGCCTCGAGCATCTCCGGGAAATGGCGGTGGCAATTATTGAAGCCCGACGGCGTATAGGAGATGCCGACCACCGGCTTTGCCAGAAGCTTCCGCGAATAGCCCATCGACTGCGCAAAGGAGCGCCGCAGATAAAGCGAGAAATCGCGGTCGCCGTAATTGGTGAGACCGTTGGCAATGCCGGTGGGGTGCTTGCTCATGCCGACACTCTTTGCAGCCGCGCGAGGCCGGATGCAAGCCGCTGCGACCAGGGATGGGTTGCAACGCGCCGGCACATGTCCGGATAGCGGAGCTGAAACCAGCCTATCCCCACCTCGTGCAGCCAGACCACGAACACGAGTGCGGTGAGAAACCAGGCCAGGTAATGATAGCGGGCGCTAGCGACATAAAAGAGTGCGACCGCGTGCTGGGCAAGCGCGGCCGCCCCAATCAGCCGCAGCCAAGGATCGAAGCCTCGACCGCGCACGACGACATAAATCAATATGACGACCCCTGCCGCGTTCAAGGGGACGGTAGCGTAGGATTCCGCCGGGCCGGATAGCCAGTTGGGAATTTGCAGCAAGGCGCGCGTGAAATAGCCGCCGCTGAAATGCAAGGTGACCAGTTCGCGCAAGGCAGCCGCATAGGCGGACGGCGGCATCACTAGAACAATGGAATTGGTGGCATTGGCGCTCAAGGGCACGAAGACGTGGCCATAAACCCAGTTGTGCAGGGCCATGGATAGCACCGGAACAAAGCCGATGCACAATCCGGCCAGGCGCGGCCATTGCCGGCCGTAGAGCGCGTAAAGTCCTGCACCGCCTAAAAGAATGGCGACGGCGGGCACGATGATCGGCTTCATGAAAATCGCCAGTGCAAATAACAGCGCGGAAAAAAATGCCGGCGCGAACCTGTTGCTTGTCGTGCCGATGAGCGGGAGCAGCGCGGCAATGAAGAAAATGTACGCGGCGGGATCGGCGAAGCCGCGGCTAGCCCATTGGGCGTATTGGAAAAAAGTCGTGCCAGATAAGGCGCCGATGGGAATCGCGGTAAAGATGAGAGCAACCGCGATCGACCAGCGTTTCGGCAGGAAACGGCAAAAGAGTCCGTAGCTTAGCAGCGGAAGCAGAAGCACGAGAGACAGATAGCCGAGATAGCTTTCGCCAAAAATCACATGCTCGACGGCACGGAAATACCGCAATCCAGGGCCACCGTAATAAAAGACTTTTTCGCCGCCTTCGAGCGCACCGGTGATATCCCCGGCCAAAAAATGCCGCAGAATCACGCGGCCGACATGGTCGTAGAAGAGCCCATCGTCGCCGCGGTCAAAGGGCCGAATACCGCCGAGGAATGAAACGTCGTCGATGGCGATGACCAGCATCGCCAGGCCGATCAGGACGAACGGCACGATCGCGCGCCGCAGCCGGCAACGCACCAGCAGCACGATCAGCCCGACGATAGCCGCCAGCACCAAGCCCAAATTTGCGGCTTGCAGCAGCCACACCCGCCACGGCGGTGTCAGACGCATCGCGAGCGTGTCGGGCTTGATAGCGATGCCGAAGATGCGGCGGCCGGCGTCGGCGGGTTCGATGGTCCGGCAGCCCTCGCCCGGCCACACCGAGAAACGCTCGCCCTCGCCTTCCCACATCAGCTCGCCGCGCCAGCATAATTGCCCGCCGACAAACGCCGCCGGCAGGCGGATCATCTCGAACCACGGCATGGCGAGGTGCCAGCGGCGCCAGCCCATCCAGAGTCGGCGGTCGCGGTCGGCGCGGTGCACGTCCGGCGCGGACGTATACCAATTGTAGTTCATCTGATTGATGAAGCCGAGCCGCAGCCAGACCGGATCGGAAAAATCGATCGCCGTGACCGCGCGCGACAGATCGGAGCCATGGAAAATGCCGTCGGCGGAAAAAGCGAATGCGCGCGTGGGATGGCTGCCTTGCCAGCAGGCGCCGGCGCGCGGACGGCAACGCACGGAAGGCGGATATTGCGCGTCGAACTCGTTCGCCATGTGACGGTAAACTTGCGCCGGCAAGGCGTGCTGCAAGACGCCATCCGCCGGGCCGGGCAGAAACACGTTGTGGCCCTCGTCGATGCGCGGCGGTGCAAGCCACCATTGCCCGCCGATGGCCACCGCCACGATGGCGATGGCCGCCAGCCACGATTTTGCGCGTGCGCTCACCTCGCCGGTGAAAATGACCACCGTCACGATCAGCAGCAGCACATATGAAGGAAATTGATTGACCGGCAGGCCGACCGCCGCCACGACAAGCGCGAGCGCGGCGAGCCTGCGCCATGCGGCGCCGGCGGGCGGCGGGCTTTCGCGCGGCGATGTCATTGGCACGATGTCATGAGGAGACGAGGCATTCCGGTTCCGGCGGCACCAACGCCTTGGTGACCAAAAATGCGGTTATCCGCAATGGCAGGCTGGCGCGATGCTGGCCTCAAACCGGCCTGCCGGCCATGGGTAAAAGCCGAAGCCGCGGACCCGTCTTACTTTGATTCAGGCCCCGCCCGTCGCCAGCACCGCCGATGGCAATTAACGGGCAAAAACAGACACTACGCCTACCCGCCGCCGTGCCGTTAATCACGGGTTAAGAAGCCTATACGAAGGTTAAACGGGCGTTAAGGAGAGTGATTCGGCGCGGTCGTCATTGACCGAACCTCAATGATCGAGACTCCATTGATGAAACTGGCCAGATCCCTTTTCGGCGGCGACGCCATGCATGCAGTGGAGCGGCAAACCTCCACAGAGAATGGGCTCGACCTCGACCATGAGCTATTTTTGTTAGGCACGGAGCAGTCCGGCGGAGGCCACCGGGCGGCTCAGAACCGTTTGGCAGATCACGGCGGCGCGTCCATTAGCGCCAACCGGCGTGGCCCGCCAACCCGGTCGGCGGGCGCGCCCTTGCCTGCGATGGCGGGGACCGAAAGAAAAATATGGGGTCCGCAAGAGCCGATATTACGTGCCGCGTTCGGAAATAACGAGCCACGCGCCAACTGCGATTACGCCGAAGAGCTGGATGTTACGTTAGATGCCGACGGCAGGCGGTGGCCGACGCACTTGCCCGCTCCGCGAGATTCCAAAAACGAACTCGAAAACAAAATAAAAGAGCTATCGGCCGAATTAAACTCACGCTACGTACAAATTGCCGACTTAAGCAATGTGCGGCAACAGCAGGATTCCGAGCTAGAAGCCGCGCGTGATGTGATCAATAACATCGGTAAATCCGTTGCGGCGCTTCAAGACGCAATAGCAAACCACGAGTCCGAAGCCGCCGCCGCCCAACAGGCACTGGCGCTGTCAAAACAGGAAAATGCGACGT
>Ga0307442_1000842_pt1 | contig 15149 bp, 14 predicted proteins | sample SalMarWE160430MG_FD_202143 | JGI IMG/M metagenome (GOLD analysis project Ga0307442, IMG submission 202143) | Salt marsh sediment microbial communities from the Plum Island Ecosystem LTER, Massachusetts, United States - WE1604-30 | ecosystem: Environmental > Aquatic > Marine > Intertidal zone >...
ACGTGGTTTCGGCAATGGCGAACGCAGCGGGCCGAGCTTGCGTCGAGGCGGTATCGTCCGACCGGACGCGGATCGCGGCCCTGGCCTTTGGCGAGGCGGATGGGGGAAGGAGCCTATGGCTCGCAAACCTGCGAGACGCTCCACAGAAAGTTGTGCTGCCGGGAGTCGCGGACGCGCGTATCGCGCGCCTCGACGAGTCGACATTCGAAGCAGCGGCGACTGACCCTGCCTTCCTGCAATCGAACGTGACTGCGCTCGCGTCGAATGAAATCGAGATCGGCGCGCATGGTGTCGTTCGTATCGAGATTGGAGAGTGATGGTGGCTAATTCCCGGGTTGTGGGCCTCGGGCCGAACGAGCGCTTCATCGGAGTGAAGGGCAGTCGCACGCAGCTCAACACGCCAGCGCTCCTGCTCGACCTCGATGCGCTCGAGCGCAACATCGCGACAATGGCGCGGTTGACGAAGGCCGCCGGCGTCAAGCTCCGGCCGCATAGCAAGGGGGGCAAGTCGATCGAGATCGCGCAGCGCCAGATCGCCGCCGGTGCGATCGGCATCTGCTGCGCTACGCTGAGCGAAGCGGAGGTCATGGCCGGCGCGGGCATTGAGAACATCCTGCTGACGTCCGAGGCGGTGACGCCGGCCGCGATCGACCGCGCCGTCGCGCTGAATGCGCAATCGAACGGCTTCATCCTCGCTGTCGAGGACCCGCTGGATGCCGACTGGCTGACCGCCGCTGCCGAGAGAGCCGGCAAGCCGCTGTCACTCCTCGTGGAGTTCGATGTCGGGCAAGACCGGACGGGTATTCACAACATCGACGGGGTCGTGGCGCTTGCCCGCAAGGTCGAGGCGTCGCCGCACCTCACCTATCGCGGGCTGCACGCCTATTACGGCCACATGCAGCACATTCCTACTCCCGCCGACCGCAGAAAGGCGGCGGAGGCAGAGATGAAACGCATCCGCGACCTCGTGACCGCCCTCAAAGCGGAGGGGTTCGCGCCCGAGATCGTCACCGGCGGTGGCACCGGCACCTTCGACACCGACATCACCGGCGGCGTGTTCACCGAAATCCAACCTGGCTCCTATCCGTTCATGGACCGCGAGTACTACGAGATCGACCGCACCGGCAAGCGTCCCTTCGACGCCTCGCTGTTCGTGCTGGCGACGGTCATCGCCTCGCGTGAAGGGCACGCTATCGTCAATTCCGGCTACAAGGCGCTCGCCACAGAGGGTGGCCCGCCGGTCCTGCTCAGCCCGAAGCTCAAGGACATGAAGTTCGTGTTCGAGGGCGACGAGCACGGCGACCTCAAATACGATCCGAAGGGCGGCACGCTGAAGCTCGGCGATGCGGTGGAATTCCTGACGCCGCACTGCGACCCGACGATCAATCTCCACAATCATTATCACTGCGTGCGCGGCGACACGCTGGTCGACATCTGGCCGGTCGATGCGCGCGGATATTGACGGCAAGGCGGGGGAGGCGGGATGAAGACGATCGTTCTCGGAGCCGGCGTGGTCGGCACGGCCACGGCCTACTTCCTCGCCAAGAACGGCCATGAGGTGGAGGTCATCGAGCGTCAGAACGGCGCGGCGCTCGAGACCAGTTTCGGCAACGGCGGCGTCCTCCACGCCGCGGAGGTCGAGCCGTGGTCGCAGCCCGGCATGCCGATGAAGATTCTCAAGTGGCTCGGCAAGGAGGACGCGCCGCTCTTGGTGCGCTACGGCGCCATCCCGAAGATGTGGCAGTGGGGACTGAAGTTCATCGCCAACTGCACGGCGGAGCGCTTCAAGCGGAACTCGCTGACGAACCTGAAGATCGCGCTGCACAGCCTGGAGGTCGTGAAGCAGATTCGCGGTGAAATCGCGCTCGACTACGACATGCGCACCAATGGCATGCTGAAGGTCTATACGAGCCAGGAATCGTTCGACGCGAGCTCAAGGTCGGCCGAGCTCTTCGCGCGACACGGCCTGCCCTTCAGGTCGCTTTCGCCGCAGGAATGCGCAACTTTAGAACCGTCGCTCGGGCCGACGATGTCGTCGCTCGTCGGCGGACTTCACTTTCCGAGCGACGAAGCCGGCGATTGTCACAAGTTCACCACCGGATTGGCGGCCGCTGCCGCGAAGCTCGGCGTCACGTTCAGCTATGGCACGGAAATCCAGCGGCTCGAGGCGAGCAGCGGAAAGGTCGCGACCGTGCACACGAGCCGCGGGCCGATCAAGGCTGATAATTTCGTCGCGGCGCTCGCGAGCTATACGCCGCTGGTCCTGAAGAGTGTCGGCATCAACATCCCCATCTACCCGGTGAAGGGCGTCACGATCACCGTGTCCGGCGGGCCGTGGGCCGATCGGCCGAAGATGCCAATTGCGGACGACGGCCGGATCTTTGGGCTCGTGCCGCTCGGCGATCGCCTGCGCGTGTCCGGGTCTGCCGAGGTCGCGGCCTACGACACGACCCCGAGGCAGGCGCGCTGCCAGGCGATCGTCAACAACGTCATCAGCGTGTTTCCAGACTTTGCCAAATGCTACGACCCGGCGACCGCCAAGTTCTGGGCCGGCGTCAGGCCGGTGACACCGACGGGCACGCCGATCCTCGGCCGCTCGCCACTTTCCAACCTGTTCATCGCAGCGGGCCACGGCCACCTCGGTTGGACCATGGGTTGCGGCTCGGGTCACGTGGTCGCCGATCTTGTCGCCGGACGCACGCCGGCGATCGACATGAGCGGTTTTGCGCTCGCCGATCACTAGCGGGCGCCGACGAGAGGAGGGGGCGATGAAAGCCGCAACGCCGAAACGCAAGGCTCTGAAGAGCAACAGCGCAAAGAAGAAGCCGGCGAAACGCAAGACGCCCAGGTCAAAGCCGGCAAAGCGCAAGATGACGAAGCGGCCCGCCGCCAAGGCGGACACTGCGCTACGTCAGGGCTTTGGCAGCGAGCCTGGCTTTCCGATCTCGCTTGCCATGCGCGCCGGCGACTTCGTGTTCGCCTCTGCGCAAGGCGATCACGAGTTCGATCCGGCAAACGTCGTCTATGACGAGAGGGGCCTGGTCGTCAGCGACGGGAGCAATATGCCTCCGCGGAGCGTCGCGGAGGAGACGCGCGCGAGCCTCAGAAGCATCGAGACGTCGTTGAAAGAAGCGGGCTGCACGCTGGGGGACGTGGTCGACACGTCGGTGTGGCTGCGCGATGCGCGCGACTTTCCCGAAGTGAACGTCGCCTATGCCGAGTTCTTCAAGCGCAACTGCCCGACGCGCTCGGTCTTCCGCGTCGACTTCATGTTCGACTGCCGCGTGGAAATCAAAGTGATCGCCTATAAGCCGCTTACGTCCGTTGCGACCGGGCGCGCGAAGGCAGGTTCGCGCAAGCTACCTAGAAGCGGCCGCAGAGCTTGAGCGCGATAACGGGCCCTTTGAGCCACGTCCTGGCGGCGCGCGCCATCTAGTCGGGAAGTTCGAATTCCTTGGCGAGCTTGATGGCGCGGCCTTCGCGGGCCGAGCGATGGGCGGCAGGCCCCATCGCGACCGCCAGCCGTCGTCAAGGCACGCACCTGTTCGACGCGAAGGGGCTGCGCGTGCCGTCCGTTCAGGCGACCAGATAGCGGCGGAAGAAAGCGACCACCGCATCGCGGATGGCGGGGGTCTCGACATGACCGCTCTCAGGCTCGCGATGCACGATCAGTCTCTCGCTCGCGCCGGCCGCTTCGTAGGCCGCCTGCGTCTCAGAAGCCGCGGACCTCTTCTCCACCTGCGGTGACGAACTGGAGCTCTTCGAGACTGAAGCCATCCCGCTCATTCGCGCAGTTCCGCGACCGGCAGCCGGACGGCCGTCGGGTTCTATCTTAAGTAACAATTGGGGCTGGAACTCCAGACTGCGACGGCAGCAGCCGGCTCCCGGACACCCGACGACCGGACACGCCGAAGGCCCTTGATGACGCCCAGATCCGAGTCTGCTAATGCGAGGTCGCTGGTTCCGGTCCAGAGCAAGCGTCAGGCCCCTCTGCACATCACCCATGACCAAGAAGACCCTCGACGCGAAGCTCGCCGCCATCCGTTCCGGCACATATAAGCCCACCGACTTCGTCATCGCCGACGCGAAAGACGGCGATATCGGCTTCGGCACAATGGCGCCCGGACCGGATCCGAAGGATCCAAGCCGGCCCAAGCCGCGTGCCGCGCATCTTCAGGCGATCCGCGAGATGACCCGCTCCGGCCTCGTCGACATCATGCTGCTCTCCGCGTCGTCTGCGGAGCGGCTGTCTGAGGAGGGGCTTTTCGCCAAGAGCAAGGTGACGCCAGCGATCCGCTTGAACGACACGACCGACATCTGGTCGGCGCGCGGCGGTCGCTACAAGGAGGAGCCGTCGCGCCACCATCGCACCGCGCGCGTCGACCAGGCGCGCAAATACGTCGACCTCGGCCTCTACTCGATCACCTTCTCGAACCAGCGCGACATCGACGCGGAGAATGCCGAAGCCTATTCTGCGTTCCGCGCCGAGGCGGCGGCGCACAAGATGCGGCACTTCCTCGAGGTCTTCAATCCGGCCTTCGACATCCGCCTTGCCGGGAGCGCCGACATCGGCGGCTTCATCAACGACAACATCGTGCGCACGCTCGCCGGCGTGATGCGCGCCGACCATCCACATTTTCTCAAGCTCCAGTACAATGGCCCGCGCGCCATGGAGGAGCTCGCGAGCTACGATCCGGGGCAGCTCATCGTCGGCATCCTCGGCGGCGCCAAGGGCACCACGCGCGACACCTTCGAGCTGATCTCGCAGGCGGAGCGTTACGGCGCGCGCGTTGCGCTCTTCGGGCGCAAAATCAATCTCGCCGAGGATCCGCTCGCGCTCGTGCGGCTGATGCGCGCCGTCGTCGAGAAGGAGCTGAAGCCGGAGGAAGCGGTGAAGGTCTATCACGACGGTCTGAAGAAGGCCGGCCAGAAGCCGACGCTGCCGCTTACGAAGGATCGCGTCGTCACCGAGGCTGCGCTCAAGTAAGAGCCGTCTTTGTCTTGGAGCATGATCTTGTTCGAAAACCGGGTCGCACTTTTCGGGATCATGCTCTAGCCCGCCGCAAACTCCGTGATCGCCGCGTTGGTCGGCTTGAGCCTTTCGGGGATGTCCGCGAACACTTTGCGCCGCAGCTGGTCATATCGCTCGACCCATTCGGGTTCCGGCGCGACTTGGTGCTCCTTTCTCTCGATTCCGCGCCACGCAGCATCGAATGACGGATAGATTCCCGCGGCGACGCCCGCGAGAAGCGCTGCGCCGAGCGCCGTCCCCTCTCGCTCGTCGACCACGGAGAGCGGTTGGTCGAAGACGCTCGCCTTGATCTTGAGGAAGAGCGGATTGCGCGACGTGCCCCCGATCAGGCGAATCCGCTTCGCCTCTCCGACGCCGGGGAGGGCGGTCATTCCCTCGAGCATCAGGCGCGATTGCAGCGCGACGCCCTCGAGGACGGCACGATAGAGCGCCGCGGGCGTCGCCGCCTGCGTCAGGCCGAGAAAGGCGCCGCGCGCATGAATGTCGGGGTGCGGCGGCGCTCCGCTCGCAAGATGCGGCAGGAAAACGATACCACTGCTTCCGGCCGGCACCCTCGAGGCCTCGGCGATCAACTCCTCCTGTGGCGGTCGCCCGGCGATTCCGCGAAACCATTCGATCGCCGCACCGGCGCTCAGAAGCGCGCCGGCGACGTAGAAGAACCTCCGGTCGGTCTCGATCGCGCCTTGCACGTAGCCGCGGCGGAGCAGCTCTGGATCGTCGAGCGGCGCGTCGTTGGCGAGGAGCAGCGCCTCGGCGCTGCCGATGCTGTTGATCGCCGACCCGGGCTCGTTCAGGCCGACCGCAAGTGCGCCGATGATGTGGTCGTGGCCGCCGACCGCCACGACCGGCGAGCCCGCGAGCCCGGTCGCTGCCAGCACATCCTTTCGCACCGGTCCGAGCGCGGTTCCCGACCCCGCCAGCGGAGCGGGAAAGTCGGCGGAGACTCCTGCCAGCGAAAGGAGCTCCTCCGACCAACGATGCCTGCGGATGTCGAAATAGAGCGTGCGCGAGGCGAGCGTCGGATCGGTGGCGGCCTCGCCGGAGAGCCGGAACGCGATCCAATCGGCCATCATCAGGACGCGGTCAGCCGCGCCGAAGGCATCCGGCCAGTGCTCGCGCATCCAAAGAAGCTTCGCCAGCGTGAAGATCGGCTCGACCGCGTGCCCGATGATCTCGAAGACCCGTTCACGCCCAAAGGCTTGTTCGATGGCGCGGGCCTGAGGCTCGGTGCGGCGGTCGCGCCAGACGATGGAAGGCGAAAGCGGCCGGCCGGCGCGGTCGATCAGGACGCAGCTCTCTCCGACGCTTGCCGCAGCGATGCCGGCGACGGGCCGTCCCTCGAGCGTGCGTCCGACCTCGGCAAGCGCTTCGAGCGCCGTGGCGAAGATCGTTTCGGGGTCGTATTCCCCGCCCGTTTCGGCGGCCCGCACCGGGGTCGGGCGCGCGGCTGCTGCGACTCTTCGCCCGCCGACGTCGAAGGCGATGGCGCGGACGGCGGAGGTGCCGACGTCGATGCCGATCAGCACCGCGCCGTCCGACCGCTGCGCCGGCATATCGTTATCGTTGCTCGCGTCCGCCGGCATCGTTTCGCCCCCCGGCATTCCCATGGATGCACTCCGGCGGCCGTGTCCACCGCGTTAGCGCAGGTGGTTGATTGCGCGCGACTCGGCGGGTGGCTAACATCCTCTCGACCGCCTCGGCGGCGCTCTGAGGCTAACAATCAACACGGGAGGAAGAAAATGGCCAAGCGACATCTTATTGCTGCCTTTGCGGCCGCGACGCTGCTCGCAGTCGGGGCGAACGCAGCCTCCGCGCAGGAGAACATCAAGATCGGGTTCCTGCCCGGCGTCGTCGATCCGTTCTATCAGGTGATGGAACTCGGCGTGAACAAGGCCGCGAAGGACCTCGGCATCGAGGTGGTGACGCAGGTGCCGCCGACCTGGGGCGTCGAGGCGCAGACGCCGCTCCTGAACGCCATGATCGCGCGCGGCGACCTGAACTACATCATCACCGCGCCGGTCGATAAGGACCAGATGGTCCCGGCGCTCCAAGCCGCTCTCGATGCCGGCATCAAGGTCATCACCGTCGATACGTTCCTCGGCGATGGCGACTACGTGAACGGCCCGGTGACCTTCCCGATCAGCTATATCGGCTCCGACAACGTGGAAGGCGGGCGCATCTCCGCGCGCGGGCTCGCCAAGGCGATCGGCGGCAAGGGCACCGTCTATATCAACTCCACAAACCCGAACGTCAGCTCGGTCGAAGGCCGCGAGCAGGGCTTCAAGGAGGAGATGGCGAAGGACTATCCGGACATCACGGTGCTCGGTCCGGACTACAATCTCGACGATCCGAACAAGGCGGCGCAGCAGACCGCGGCGGTGCTGGAGCAGCACCCGGATCTCGCCGGCGTGTTCGGCACCAACGTGTTCAGTGCACAGGGCGCGGGCAACGCGGTGGTGAACGCGGGCCTTGGCGGTCACGTGCAGGTCGTCGCCTATGACGCGACCAAGGACGCGATCGAGTCGCTCAACAAGGGCGACGTGACCCTGGTCCTGGCGCAAAAGCCCTTCGACATGGGCTACCTCGCCGTCGAGTTCGCCGCGGCCGACGCGGCGGGCGTCACCAGCCTGCCGAAGCGCGTGCAGACGGGCTTCGCCATCATCGACAAAGACAACGTCGACGACCCGAACTACTCGCGCTTCATCTACAAGGCCGAGTAGTCCGAACGCGACGCGTCTCCCCGGGTGGCGTGCGCGCCGCCCGGGTTTCCGTCCTTCACTCAGAGCTTTGGATGTGAGGCCGCTTGGCTACTCCTGACGTGAATATCGGAGCGCCGGTCGCCACGCCGGCGGTTGCACGAAGGCACCGGCTTGTCCTGACGCTGAGCCGCCTTTGGGCTTGGGCGTTCCTCGGCCTGATGATCGTCTTCTTCGTGATCGCCGTGCCGATCTACAACGGCGGCTCGGTCAACTTCCTGACCGTGCGGAATTCGCAGAACATCCTGGTCGCGATCATTCCGGTCCTGTTGCTCGGCCTCGGGCAGACCTTCGTCATCATCGGTGCAGGCATTGATCTTTCCGTCGGATGGGTGATGAGCCTCGGCTCGGTACTCTCCGCGCTGGCGCTGCGTGCGGCCTTCAATGCCGGGCTGCCACTCTTCCCATCGGTCGTCGTCGGGTTTCTCGCCGCCGTCGCGGGCGCGGCGCTCGTCGGCCTCATCAACGGCACCATCATCGCGAAGCTGAAGGTGCCGGCCTTCATCGTCACGCTTGGCAGCTCCTTCATCGTGCGCGGCGTCGCGCTGCTGATGTCTGAAAACACGACCGTCATCGGCCTGCCGCGCGGCATTCGCGACTACGGCAACGAATCGCTCTTCTATCTCATCCGCGGCGAAGGCGGCGGTTTCTACTTCCTGGCGCCGCCCGAATTGACCGGCGAGCTTTTGCGCCGCATGGACCGGATCCTCTCCTATCCGGTGGTCATCACGGCGATCGTGGTCGCCATCGCCATGTTCATCCTGCACAAGACCCAATTCGGCCGGCACACCTTCGCGATCGGCGGCAACATCGAGGCGGCGCGCCGCGCCGGCATTCCGGTCGATCGGCGCGTCATCATGCTTTACGTGCTTTCCGCGACGACGGCGGGGATCGCCGGTTTCCTCTCTACGCTGCGCTTCACCGCCGGGTCGGCCGTCATTGGCGACCCACTGCTCCTGTCCTCCATCGCCGCGGTCATCATCGGCGGCGTCAGCCTGTTCGGCGGCGCCGGCAGCATCATCGGAACGGTGATCGGCTCACTCATCATCGCCGTGCTGACGACCGGGCTCGTGATGTTGAACGTGCAGGCGTTCTGGCAGTTCATCGTGGTCGGGGTCGTCGTCATCGTCGCGGTTCTCATCGACCAGTCGCGCGAGCTGATCGTCGGCCGCACCAGAACCGGACCACCGACGTGAGCGAGCCGATCCTCTCCATCCGCAAGCTGATCAAGCGCTTCGGCGGCCTGACGGCCGTGAACGAGGTGAGCTGGGAAGTTTATCCCGGCGAGGTCGTCGCGCTTCTCGGCGACAACGGCGCGGGCAAGTCGACGCTGATCAAATGCGTGTCGGGCGTCTATCAGCCCGACGGCGGCGAAATCTACTTCGAAGGCCGCTCGCGTCACTTTACGACGCCGATGGAAGCGCGCCGCGTGGGCATCGAGACGATCTATCAGGATCTTGCGCTCGCCAACAATCTCGACGTCAGCGCCAACATCTTCCTTGGCCGCGAGATGAAGCACCACTATCTCGGCGGCCTCGTGAATACGCTCGACGAGAGCAAGATGCTGAGCGAATCGGAGGCGGCGCTGGACAAGCTGGAGATTCATTTCCCCGATCTCAAGCAGCCGATCGAAAGCCTTTCCGGCGGGATGCGCCAGGCGGTCGCCATCGCCCGTGCCGTCTACTGGGACGCCCGGCTGATGATCATGGACGAGCCGACCAACAATCTCGGCGTGCCGGAGCAGCAGAAAGTGCTGGAGCTCATCCGCCGGCTGCGCGACCAGGGCGTTCCGGTGATCCTCATCACGCACACGCTGCCCGACGTCTTCGCCGTCTCCGACCGCCTCATGGTCATGCACCGCGGACGCAAGGTGACGGAGAAGAAAACGTCGGAGACGAACACCGAGGAGCTCGTCCAGTACATGGTGGGCGCGCGCGACGACATGCTGGTGCACTAAGGCGAGCGCTCGATGGCGAAGAAGACGAAGCAGGAGAAGGGAGCCGCGTCGAAGACGTGGACGACGCTTCCCTATCACCGGACCTGGCTGCTTGCGCAGGCGAGCGCGCTTTTCGATTTCTTCGAACGCGAGCTGATCGACCCGGCGGGCGGCTTCCACGTCCTCGACGATGCCGGCCGTGCCGTCGTCGCGCCGAAGCCGCCGCGCGAGATCTACATCACTACACGCATGGTGCACTGCTTCGCGATCGCGCGACTCTTGGGGCGGCCGGGAGCCGAGCGCTTCATCGATCAGGGCATGCGCTACCTCTGGGAGCACCATCGCGACACGAAGAACGGCGGATATTTCTGGGGCGTCGACGACGATGGCCCGACCGACCCACTGAAGCAGGCCTATGGCCATGCTTTTGTGTTGCTTGCCGGCGCGAGCGCCAAGCTCGTCGATCATCCCGACGCCGACCGGCTTCTCGCCGACGCGGGCGAGGTGATCCGCACGCGCTTCTGGGAGGCGGAGCCCGGCGCCTCGGCGGAGGAGTTCACCGCGGACTGGCAGCCGATCGATACCTATCGCGGCCAGAACTCCAACATGCACCTGACCGAGGCGATGATGGCCGCGTTCGAGGCGACCGGCGACCGCTCCTGGCTCGACATGGCGGAAGGCGTCGCTTCACTCATCATCGGAAGGAAGGCGAGAGAGAACAACTGGCGCGTCGCCGAGCACTTCAACCTCGCCTGGGAGCTGGAGCCCGAATATTCGAACGGCGACATCTTCCGCCCCTACGGCACCACGCCCGGTCATTCGCTCGAATGGACGCGGCTCTGTCTGCAGCTTTGGGAGCTCGGCGGGCGCCGGCTCGACTGGCTGCCGGAGGCGGCCGTCGCGCTCTTCGACTGCGCCGTTGCGGAAGGGTGGGACAGCGAGAAGGGCGGCTTCTTCTACACGCTCGACTGGTCGCAGAAGCCGCGCATGAGGAACAAGCTGTGGTGGCCGGCGGCCGAAGGCATCGGCGCCGCCTCCTTCCTGAACGCCATAGACGGCGCGCCGAAATACGAGGACTGGTACCGCCGCATCTGGGATTTCGTCGCCGATCAACTGATCGACCGCGAGAACGGCGGCTGGCGAACGGAGCCGGCGGGTGCCGCAAGCCCGCTGTTCCCGGCTCGAACCGACCTCTATCACGCGCTGCAGGCGTGCCTGATCCCGCTTCTGCCGACCTCCGGCTCGATCACGCGCGGGCTTACGACCGTCGGACTTTCATGACGGAGCTTCGTGGAAGAGACAGCCCTCGCGGCAAGCGCCGCGCCGCGGTCTATCTGGTCGGCGGCGACCTGACGGTCGCACTCGGCGGAATGCCGAAATATCGCCTCCGACCGAGAGGTCATGATGTTGTGGGAGCCGAGCCCTTTGCCGCCTCCTCCCCTAGAAGACGAGGAGATTGGCTACCTTCTTGAGGAGAGATACCACTGCGAGAAGACGACGATCACGACCAACGCGATGACGATCCAGCCTTGAACTTCCGTCATGTTCTGCCCCTTCCACAAGCATCGATTCGGCTAAAGTACTCCGCCCTTACTAATAGGCCGTTACCCGCCCTGATGGCTTTCCCCCGCTCCTTCTTAAGCCTTGCTTCAACCCTGGAGGGAGATTTGCCGCCGTGGGCCGCTTCAAGGCCCGCCCTTGTCAACCCAGGTGCCCGGTTGCAATCTCGGCGCTCGGCGCGGTGAACGAACCGGCGTTGGAACAGATTCCTCGAACGGCTGCCATGAGCGGGACCAAGATCGAACTGGCTTTCGGCCGCGGATTTCTCCCGGTTTCGCTGCCTGCCGGGGCCGATGCCACGATCATCCGCAAGGCGGTGCTGCCGAAGCTTCCGGATGGCGCGGCTGCGATCGGATTGGCGTTTCGTGAGCCTGTCGCCGCGCCGCCGCTCCAAGAGCTGGCGCGCGGAAGAGCGAGCGCCTGCATCCTGATCTGCGACATCACGCGGCCGGTGCCGAACCGCCTGTTCCTCCGGCCGATGATCGAGACGCTCGTCAAGGGCGGTATTCCGCTCGACCGGATCCGCATTCTCGTGGCGACAGGTCTCCATAGGCCGAACGAAGGCGCCGAGCTGGCGGAGCTCGTCGGCGACCCGTGGGTGCTTCGGCACGTGCGGGTCGAGAACCATTTCGCCCGCAACGACGCCGACCATGTCGATCTCGGCGTGACAGCCACGCGCGGCGTTCCCGTCAAGATCGACCGGCGCTTCATGGACGCCGATCTCAAAATCGCGACCGGTCTCGTCGAGCCGCATTTCATGGCCGGATGGTCAGGCGGGCGTAAAGTCGTGGCGCCTGGCGTTGCAGGCCACGAGACCATCCGCACCTTCCATTCCGCGCGGTTCATGGAGGATCCGCTCGCCGTCCAGTGCAACCTCGTCGGCAATCCGCTGCACGAGGAGCAGCGCGAGATCGTCCAGATGATCGGCGAGATCTATGCGCTCAACACCGTCATCGACGAGGACCGTGATCTCGTCTGCGTCACCTTCGGCGAGATCATCGCCAGTCACCTCAAGGCAGTGGACTTCGTCACCGAAGCGACGCGGATCGGCATTCCGCGGCAGTTCAAGACGGTGGTGACCTCGTCGGCGGGCTACCCTCTCGACAAGACCTACTACCAGACGATCAAGGGCATGGTGACGCCGATCGACATTCTGGCGCCGGGCGGCACGCTCATCATCGCCTCCGAGTGCTCGGAAGGATTCGGCTCGCAGGAGTTCCGCCAGTCGCAGGCGCGGCTCATCGAGCTCGGCAGCGAGCGGTTCCTGACGACGCTGACGGCGAAGACGCTCGCCGATGTCGATGAGTGGCAGACGGAGATGCAGCTGAAGACGATGCGCGTCGGCCGTATTCAACTCTACACGACCGGCCTCGACGCCGACGAGCGCCGCATCACCGGCGTCGAGCTCGTTTCCTCGCTCGATCGGGCCATCGCCGAAAGCGTCGCGCTTCACGGGGATTCCGCCATCGCCGTCATCCCTGAGGGGCCCTACGTCGTGCCGGTGCACAGCGGGCGCGCGGCGTGAGGCTGATCCATCTCGACGCGGTGGGCGGCGTCGCCGGCGACATGTTCGTGGCGGCGATGCTCGACGCTTTTCCCGATCTGAAGGCTCCCGTCCTTGCCGATGCAAGAGCCGTTCTCCCGGCTGGCGCTGGAGAGCCGGTGCTTGAGGAGGGGTCGAGCGGCGGCGTTCGCGTCTTGCGCTTCGGGTTGAAGGGAGGCGGTGAGCATCCACCGGAGAGCGGCGGCTTCCGGGAGCTCGTGGCGCGCATTCATGCCGCCGAGCTCGGCAGCGGAACCGCGGCGGAGGCCGAGGCGATTTTCACCATTCTTGCGGAGGCGGAAGCGAAGATTCACGGCGTGCCGGTCGCGGACGTTCATTTCCATGAGCTCGCCGATTGGGATTCGCTCCTCGACGTGGTCGCCGCGGGCAGCATCGTCGCGCATCTTCGTGGCGCGCGTTGGAGCGTCTCTTCGCTGCCGCGCGGCGGCGGCGTGGTGAAGACGGCGCATGGCATGTTGCCAGTCCCGGCACCGGCGACAGCGCTGATCCTCGAGGGCTTCTCCTTGCGCGACGACGGCATGCCGGGTGAGAGGGTGACGCCGACCGGCGCGGCGATCCTCAAGCACATCGTGAGCGACGCTCTTCCGGACGAGAGCGGGCGGCTGAAGGGCTCAGGCATCGGCGCGGGGACGCGCGAGCTGCCGGGGATGCCGAACATCCTGCGCGCGCTCGTCTTCGAAGAGGCGCGGCTTCCGGCCGGCGATCGCGTCACGGTGATCGCCTTCGAGGTCGACGACATGACCGGCGAGGAGATCGGCGTCGCGTCCGACCGGCTGCGGGCGGTACCCGGTGTGCTCGATCTTTCCATCGCCCAGCGCTTCGGCAAGAAGGGGCGGCCGATGCAGTCGTTTCAGCTCATCGTTGCGGCCGATGCCACAGATGCCGTCATCCGCCGCTGCTTCGTCGAGACGTCGACGATCGGCCTTCGCATTGCGGAGACGCGGCGCGTTGTGCTGCCGCGGGACACGGCAACGCTCGACGGGATCGGCGTCAAATCGGTGTTCCGCGACGGATTGGGACAGACCGCAAAAGCCGAGAGCGACGACCTTCGCCAGGATTCTCTGGCGAAGCGGCGATCCACGAAGCGGAAAGTCGAAAGCGAGAGCCGGTGAGCGCGGAAGCGTTGAGCGCCGTCCTCGACGGCTACGATGCGCTCGCCATCGCGGTCAGCGGCGGCGTCGACAGCATGACGCTCGCGACCTTCGCGCATCGGCGCTCGCCCGGATCGCACACGATGATCCATGCCGTATCGCCCGCGGTTCCAAGATCCGCGACGCGCCGCGTCGAGTCGCTTGCCGAGGCGGAGGGCTGGCGATTGACCGTCACCGGCGCCGGTGAGTTCGCAGACCGACGCTATCGCGACAACCCCGCCGACCGCTGCTATTTCTGCAAGACGAACCTCTACGAGCGCATCCGCGCTCTTGCGTCATGCCGCATCGCCTCAGGAGCGAATCTCGACGATCTCGGCGACTACCGTCCCGGCCTCAAGGCAGCGGAGGAGCGCCGCGTCGTGCATCCGTTCGTCGAAGCGCGGATGACGAAGAGCGACGTTCGCGGACTCGCGCGTTCGCTGGGGCTTGCCGACATCGCCGAGCTTCCTGCGCAGCCCTGCCTCGCAAGCCGTGTCGAGACCGGCATTGCCATCGACGCCGACGATCTCGCTTTCGTCGAAAGGGTCGAGGCGCAACTCGCCGCGCTGGCGCCGACGGGCGCGACGCTGCGCTGCCGCATCACGCATGAGGGCGTCGCGATTGAGATCGGCGAGGAGGTGGCGGACAGGCGCGATGCGTTCGCCGATATCGTGTCTCAGCTGTGCCGCAGCGAGGGGCGATCCTTCGTCGACGTTCGCCCTTATCGGCGCGGCGCGATGTTCGTGCGGGCCTGACACATGGACGTGCGCATGGACTGGGATCGACAGGCGCGCACCGGCGTCGCGGAGGGCGTGCTGTGCAGCGGCAAGAGTGCGGCGCAAATCGAAGCGATCGTCGCCGAGGCGCGCGCCAAGGGCTCACGGCTGCTCTTGACGCGCCTTGCGCCCGACGCCTTCGCCGCGCTCGCTTCGAAGACGCGCAAGGCGCTCGATCACGATCCCGTCTCGCGGACGGCCGTGCTCGGAGGACCTATGCCGCTCGCGGAGAGCGGCATAGGCATCGTCGCCGCCGGCACGTCGGACGCGCCGGTCGCACGCGAAGCGGAGCGCACGCTCGCTTTCGCCGGCCACGCATCGACGATGATCACGGATGTCGGCGTCGCCGGGCTCTGGCGTCTCATGGAGCGGCAGGACGAGCTCAAGCGCTTCCG
>Ga0307442_1000856_pt1 | contig 15005 bp, 13 predicted proteins | sample SalMarWE160430MG_FD_202143 | JGI IMG/M metagenome (GOLD analysis project Ga0307442, IMG submission 202143) | Salt marsh sediment microbial communities from the Plum Island Ecosystem LTER, Massachusetts, United States - WE1604-30 | ecosystem: Environmental > Aquatic > Marine > Intertidal zone >...
TTTTCAACGGTGTACAGATCTTCTTCGCAGAGGCGGATCCCGAAGACACGCTCAAAGCACTCGAGTTTATAGATCAGTTCGATATCGATGTCATCGTGCCCGGACACGGTGCCGTATGCGACAGGCGCGCTATAGCCGAAAATAAGAGCTTTGTCCTGGATTGGCTGAGCGCGGTGCAATCGGGTCTGGCCATGGGATGGTCCAAGGAAACGTGTGTGGAGCGGATTTCCTTTGCCGATCGATATCCCATAGACTACGGGCTTAGTGAGGTAATCAACGATTTGCAGAGCTGGAATGTGGCGAAACTTTACGACTATCTCACCAGCAGAGGAGAGCATCGAGGATACGATATCTTTCCTTCCTGATGCGACACTCAATCGACCACTTTTATGAATCTTTATCTAAATCGCATTGCATAAAAGGAGAAGGAGAAAGATGAAAATAGCGGTAATCAATGAAACAAGCGCAGCTGACAGAAACGCCGATGTACTGGCTGCCCTGCAGGGACGCGGCCACGCGCTTTGCAACGCGGGTATGAAGAAAAATGGAGAGAAACCGGAGCTTCTCTACATCCAGACCGGTCTCATGGCTGCGATACTCCTGAATCTCAATCGCGTCGATTTCGTGGTTGGAGGATGTGGTACGGGTCAGGGATTTCTGAACTCCTGTATGCAGTACCCCGGAGTGTTCTGCGGCCACATTCTTACACCCTTGGACGCCTGGCTTTTCACTCAGATCAACGGTGGAAACTGCATATCCCTGGCACTCAATCAGGGATACGGCTGGGCTGCGAACATCAACCTGAGTTTCATCTTCGATCGGATATTCAGTGTTGAAAGGGGCTGTGGTTATCCTGCACATCGCAAGGAACCCCAGCAGGCTGCCAGGCAGACACTCGAACAGGTTTCCAGCGTGGTGCATCGCAGCTTCGCTGAAATCATCGAGACCTTGCCCGATCCGGTGCTGAAGCCAACACTCGAATACCCGGGATTTATCGATCTGGTGGACATTGCCTCCATTCCAGATGAGGGCTTGAAGCAGGCCTTCCTTAAAAGGCTGGGTTAACAACGAAAGACCATGAAAATCTGCTGAAAGCGGTTGCGGTTCCCTCCGAATCGTTCTATCTTTCCGGTATAGGGAAGGACGGACACCGTGAGTACGCCTTTACAGCAGGGGCCTGGGATCGGATTTCGTAAAGAGGATCATCTGTCGATATGCGCTGACGCGTCCCGATTCTCCGTTGAGGGCGGGTGCACGGGATTCGATTTTGTCCACTTCATCCACGAGGCTGCGCCGGAGATAGGGGCGGAGCAGGTCGACCTGCACACAAATTTCCTGGGACATACCGTGGCCGCACCCATTTTCATCTCCTGCATGACCGGAGGTTCACAGCAGGGGTTCTCCGTCAACCGCGAATTGGCCAAGGCGGCTGGTGAAAAAGGCTACGCGGTGGGCATGGGTTCGATCCGCATCCTCTTCGATCATCCCGAGCTCTTCGACCACTTCCATCTCAAGGCGCTGGCCCCGGAGGTCCCGGTTCTGGCGAACATCGGCGGGGCCCAGATCAGGGATGAAGAACACTCCCGGCTGTTCGAGCTGGTCAGGAAGCTCGAGGCGGACGGGCTGGTGGTGCACCTGAACCCCGGCCAGGAGCTGTTCCAGCCGGAAGGGGATCGGGATTTTCGGGGAATCAAAGACTCGATTGCCCGGCTGTGCGAGGGTAGCCCGGTGCCGATCATCGTCAAGGAAACGGGCTTCGGGATCCGGCCGGGGTTGGTCTCCGAGCTGCTGGAACGAGGGGTACGATACGTCGATGTGGCCGGCGCCGGCGGAACCAACTGGGTAACCGTAGAGGCCCACCGCCTGCCGGAGCAGGAGCGGGAAGAGCCCAAGGAGTTTGCCGACTGGGGCATTCCCACGGCTCTGCTCCTGGCTTGCCTGGGCGAACACGAGGGCAGGATCCTGGCCTCCGGGGGGGTGCGCTCCGGTCTGGATGTAGCCAAAGCCCTGGCCCTGGGCGCACATGCTGCGGGCCTGGCCCTGCCCCTGATCCGTCGGGCGGTATCCGGAGGAGCCGAAGCCGCTTTAGCCCATCTCGATCGCCTGGAAAACACGCTGCGCTCCGTGCTGATTCTCACGGGATCCAGGACACCGGTCCAGCTGCGTTCCGGCAAATTCTGGCTGGAACCTTCCTTTGCCGGCTCTGTGGCCGCGTTCCGGGCCGCGGAACAGCGAATCAGTCCACGATAGGTCAGTCGAGTTCTATCAGCTGGACTTCCAGGCCGACCAGATCCACGATGGCAATCGTAGCCCTCGGAGCCAGGTAGCCGGCACAGCTTCCAGGATTGAGCAGGATACGCTCACTTCCCTCCGCCCTCACCTGATGACTGTGACCGTAGATCACCAGATCGAAATCTCCACTTCTGTGCAGGCTTTCCGCTACATCGGGATAGTGCATCACCGCGATCCGACGGCCGGCCAGCTCCAGGGTCATCGCTCCGTCGCGGAAGGTGCAGAAACCCCTTCCCTTCTCCGTCAGCAGAACCCGATCGCCGTCGTTGTTGCCGAAAACGGCCCACATCCTGGGGCAGAAGCTCTTCAGTTTGTCCAGCTCTCTGAACACGAAGGGCGAGCACAGGTCCCCGCCGTGGATCAGGGCGCCGATCCGCCTTTCGGTAAAAGCAGCCACGGCTTTGCCGATATTCCCCAGATGGTCGTGTGAGTCGGACATTACGCCAAGGATCATCGCTGTTTCCCTCCTTCCCTACTGTACCGCAACTGCGGGGCGGGCTGCAAACTCAAACGGTAGACGGCGTGGAAGAATTTGTTCTATAGTACGGTGAATTTCAAAAAGAGCGCTACGATGAGGATCGGGATCACCGGCTCTGTGGGCTTTTTGGGCGCCAACCTGGTCAAGGCCCTGTACCACCACCGGTCTGCGGGGGACGAAATCGTCTGCTTCTACTCCCGTCGCCGTACCAATCCGCTGACGGATCATCTGGATTTGAACTGCCGGCATCTTGACATCACCTCCAGGCAGGATGTGCTCGAAAAAACCCTAGGTCTCGACCTCCTGTTTCATCTGGCCGGCGTGGTTGATTATTCGCGAAGGAATGCCCGCCGAACCTGGGACGTGAATGTTCTGGGCACGAAAAATATCTTCGACGGGGTGATCCAAAACCGTATCCGCCAGCTGGTCTACGCCTCCTCGATCAATGTCCTGGGCACCCTCAGCCCTGGTTCGGCCCCGGGGGAGGAAACGAAGCGGATCTACGGAACTCCAGACAACCCCATCTCCTTCACCGGCCGAAACCAGGCGCTGGCCGCGGTCGAGGCGTCGCGTAGGGGAGATTACGGTTTCCTGCACGGCTCCAGGGTGGTCTACTTCGATTCAAAGCTGGCCGCCTATGAGCTGGCCCTGGATTACCACAGGAGATTCGAGCTTCCGGTGGCCATCGTTCTGCCGGGAACCGCGGTGGGCGCGGGGGATATCGGTGTTTCGATCACCAGTCTCGTGATGCAAACCTTTCAGGGTAAACTAAAGCTGACCCTGCCGGGAGGCACCTCCTTCGCCTCGGCTGAGGATGTGGCCGAGGGGATCCGTCTGGCCTCCGTCCGCGGGCAGCCGGGTCAGGCCTACATCATCACCGGCGGGGAAAGGGACAATCTGAGCTACAGGGATTTCATGAAACTCGTGGCAAAGGTCGCCCGCAGCCACTACGGGCAGGAGGTTTCCGACAAATTTATCACGGTTCCTCCGTTTCTGTGCCCTCCCCTGGCGACGATCTTCAGACTCCTGCCGGCGGAGGGGCTCCTGAGTGAAGCGCTGATCCTGTCCGGCGCGGCTACGCATCGATTCAGCAACAGCAAAGCCGCAAATCAGCTCGGCTACGCCCCAAAAACCTCGCTGGAAAGCGCAATCCGGTCCTGCATCGATTTCTATCTTCAATACAAACCGGGAGACTCATAGATGGGGGAACATCAGGTTCTGTACTGAGGATCAACTACTCCGAGGTTTGCGGTAGTTCCTCAGGTAGATGAAGGTGTCGTTGGCCACACCGAACATGGCATGGATCCCGATGGCGTAGAGGATCGAACGGGTCACCAGTGCTGTTGCGCTGAAGATCACGCCCCCCAGCACCGCCCCGACGATCTCCGATTTCGGGTGACCGATGTGGTGTAGTGTCGACAGAAGCGTGGTAATGGCCAAGGCAGGAACATATCCGAAAGCGGCCACCAGGGGGAAAAACAGCAGGCCCCGATAGAGAAACTCCCAGGCCGTGTAGTACAGCAGCAGGTAGCCGAGCTCGTAGAGCACGAAGGTAGTGTCCCGGGCGCATACCTGCTTGGAAAACGGATACCAGGCGATCATCTCCGGTGATCTGGATACGACGTGGCCGATGAGCAGGGAGATGGGCAGGAAGACCAGCATCAGCACCAGGCCGATCCTGTAGTTGCCTACGGCAACACCCAGGTCGATCAGGACCGGGAGCGGATCGTTTTCCACAGAGAGGATAATGAGCAGCGGCACGGCTGCCAGCAGGCCAAAAAACACCAGGAAGTAGATCCAGACGCCCTTTGCATCTCCGTAGCGGCTCTTGAGTGCCGAGTGGTAGAAGATCGTGATCAACCCGGTCAGGGCCACGGTGACATAGGGTAAGAGAATCCGCATGGAGATCGGTGAGATCGATGTGTAGAAAAACGCTGTTTTGAGCCCGATCAATGCCGGCCCTCTCTTTCCCGTTTGTACCAATCTACGATCGTCTGGAATTGCCTGTTGTAGTCATCCTCCGGTCGGTAGTCGAGATCCCGGTAGGTTTTCGTCAGGTCGTAGGTAGTCTGCGCGGTGACGCGGCGGATCCTATAGTAGTTGATCGAAGGTTTGAAACCGGGAATGACCCGCCTGGCCAACTCCAACAGCACAGCCGCGGCCATGCTGATCCACACCGGAAGGTACAGGCGCTGCGGCTTTCCCATCCCCGCCTGCAGGCTGGAGAAGAACTCACCCCAGGTCGGACAGGCCCCGTTGGTGACCGTATAGGCCCGGCCGGTCGTGCCGGGACGGTCCACCGCGGCCAGGGCGGCTTTGCAGAGATTGCCGGGGTAGCAGAAACCGAATCTCTTGTCTCCCCGGCCCACGAGCAGCGGCACGCCACGCTCTACCGCCTGCAGCATCAACTCGCAGGATGTCCGGTCCCTGGGGCCGTACACATCCCCGGGCCGGAGAATGACCACGGGAAATCCGCTGTCCCGGTGCCGCTCCAGCAGATACGCCTCCGCCATCTTCTTCGAGTAGCTGTACGGCACATAATCCACCGATCTGCCGGGATTCTCCTCCGAGATGCCATCCGCGCAGTAGCCGATGGTCAGGGCCGTGGAGATATAGAGGAACTTACGCAGGCCCGGACAGTTCTCTCGCGCCCAAACGACCAGGTTCACGGTTATGTCGTAGATCTGTTCCTTACTCTCCCGACGGGAGGCGTTGTCCGAAACCAGGGCCGCGGCGTGAACGATCACCTCCAGGTTGTCCGGCAGCCGTATTTTCCCGATCTCCCTCAGATCCCCGTAGATCAGCGTGATCCTGGAAGTGTCGAGAAAACGTAGATCCGATGTCCTGCGCACCAGCCCGTACACCCGGTACCCCGCATTCACGAAGGCATCGCAGAGATGCGAACCTATAAAACCGTTGGCCCCGGTGATCAACACGGAAAGCGGCATGTCAGCCTGTCCCCCCATATCTGTCGTAGTCGTAGATCTTGCCGGCCAGTCTGACGAGAAGGTTTCTCGGGAGCGCGTTGATGGCCAGGTAGATCAGCCTGTTGATGAATCCCGGGATAATGAGACGCCTTCCCCGCTTCAAGCCTCTGATCGCCTGCCCGGCGGCATCCACCGCGCTGAGGTAGGAGTAGCGGTGCCTGTGCATGTGGCGGGTCAGCCCGGCTTCGGCGATCATATCCGTCACGATTCCCGAGGGGGCCATGGTAGAGATAACCACCGCCCCCCCCCGGTTTTCCAGGCTGAGGGATTCGCTGAAACTTTGGGCAGCCCCCTTGGCCGCGGCGTAGATCGCCTGATAGGGGATGGGAACGAAGGACCCCAGACTGGTTATGTTGAGGATGAATCCTTCTCCCCTCTCTTTGAATCCGGAGAGGAACAGCAGGCTCAGCTCGACGACAAGGCGAAAATCCAGGTCGATGATCGAGCGATACAGATCGAGCCGGGCAGCCTCAGTCGGTCCGTAGGAGGTCAGACCGGCATTGTTCACCAGACCGTAAATATCCACATTCTCCAGCTCGTCGAAAAGACTCTGAGCGCAGTTATCCTCCAGTAGATCCTTTACCAAAATGCGGACCGTGACCGAGCTCCGGCCGCTGATTTCCGCAGCCAGCTGTTCCAGTCCTCGCTCATCACGATCCACCAGGATCAGATCGGATCCCTCCCTCACGCCCAGCAGCAGGGCCAGCTGCCGCCCCAAACCCCTGGCCGCCCCGGTAACCAGCACGGTGCGGCCGCTCAAGCTCAACCTGTCCATGTCAGCCGTACTGCTCCCGGAAGTAGCGGCAGCCGTCGGCGATCGTCTTTTCGAAGGGCAGGTACTCGTGCCGGAAGGCCTCCCAGCTCTTCCTGTTCGAATAATAGCCGAACCAGCCGCTCAAACGGCCGTAGGAACGGGTGAGCGAAGGCCGTTTGCCCGTCAAACCGCTGACCAACTCCATCGCAGCGCCCGCCGCAGCCAGGAGGAACACGGGCACCCGAAAGGGATAGACCTTTCTGTGGAAGTACGCACCTATGGCTTTTACCACGGTGGTGTACTCCACGTTGCAACCCACGACCAGATATTTCTCCCCCACCCTGCCCATGGTCAGTGCCTTGAAGATGATTTCAGCCAGATCCCGTACATCGGTGACCGCCAAACCACCGCCGAAACAGCCGAACAATGTGTGGCTGTAGATGCGGTCGTACAACTGATTGTGGAAGGTGGAACGAATCGGATCCCCCGGTCCCATGAGGGAGGCCGGATTTAGGATGATCGCCTGCAGGTTGCGTTCGCGAACCGCCCGCTCCACGACCTGCTGTCCGGCGTGCTTGCTGGTCATGTAGGGAAAACTCTGCGGCCAGTTGAACTCGGTATCCTCATCCGCCGGGCTTCCGTCCCGGTGGAATCCGATCGCCCCCACCGATGACACGTGCACGAGTCTCCGCACCCCGTGCCGGACACAGGCATCCACGACGTTTGCCACGCCGAGCTGGTTGACCCGAAAAAGCCGCTCCCTCTCCCTTTTCCAGTAGGAGATCAGGCCGGCCAGATGCACGACGTGGGTGTGCCCGGCCACCGCCCCGTACACGGCCTCGGAGTCGGTAATATCTCCGTGGACGATCTCGAGGTGCCGTATCGCCTTGCCTCGGATCCTTGCTTCTCCCGGGTCACCGGGCAGTATCAGTACGGTGATCCCGGCTTCCGGGGCATTTCGGGTCAGCAGATCCAGGAGAACATTACCGACAAAACCACTGGCACCGGTGATCAAAAGCTTCATATATTGCAGATCAGACCTCGATTCTCAGGGTCTTGCGGATCAGGAAGCCGATGGCGAAGGTCAGGGCGGCCACGCCCAGGCTCAATCCGGCCATCTCCAGAAAGCGGCGTCTGAACGAGAAGTCCTTGGCCACCGAGATGTAGAAGTTGAAGAAAAAGATGATCAGCATGGCGATGCCCAGGGTGAGTGCCAGGCAGATGAAGTAGTTAGCGATCAGCATGTAGGGCAGGATCAGGAGGACTACGGTTACGATGTAGGCCACCCCCGTGTAGATCGAGGATTTGAGCGCCCTTTCCGCCCTGCCCTCGGACTTGGTGGACAGATACTCGGAAGCGGCCATTGAGAAGGAAGCGGCAATCCCGGTGATCAACCCGGCCAGCGCGATCAGACGGGTATTTTGCAGGGCAAAGGTGAAACCGGCCAACGCCCCGGTCAGCTCTACCAGGGCGTCATTGAGCCCCAGCACGATCGAACCGACGTAGTTGAGGCGCTCCTCCTCTATCATGCCGATGAGCTCCTGTTCATGGTCATGCTCGTCATCGACGATCTGCCCGGCTTCGGGAATCTGCTCGGTGATGAGGGTGTAGTTGATCTGGGCCTGCTCCTCTCCCCGCTCCATGAGCTTGATCCCGAAGGTTATGCCGAAGATCCGGGAAACCCAGTAGAAGAACAGGATCTTCAAACGCATTGGAGAGGCCTCGCTATTGGTGTAGGTCTTCCAAAAATCATGATGGCGCCGCTCATCCTCGGCAATCCGCTGGAGAACCCCGGCGTTCTGTTTGTTCGGGATTACCCGGGCCAGTCTGGAGTAGATGTGGTACTCGCTGATCTCGTTTTGCTGTGCTACCCGAAGCTGGGCGATCAGATTCGGATCCATTGCTTCTGTCTCCATCGATCCTAGTTTTACTAGCCTGGGGCGAAAGCCTGCCGAGTGTCGGTCCACGGGCTTAGGCTTAGGGCGAAAGCCTGCCGGGGAAATCTTTCAGCCATTCGCCTCGGTCCTGCCCGGAGTGTTCGCGGGCCAGCTCCATGAACTTCACGAAGCGATGCTTGAGCTCGTAGAACCCGTGCCACCAGGCGTAATCCGGAGCCATCATGGCTGCCCCCATTCTGGCCCTGCGCCCCTCGTGGTGCCACAACTCGTAGAACTCCCATTCCAGCTCTTCGTCGAAGTAGTAATCCCGGGAGAGCTCGCCCGCGGCATAGAGCCTATCCATAACCGCTCTCACCGGCTCGTAGTAGTTGTGGTTGTAATCCTCAATGACGTTGTCGGTGTTCGTGAAGTGTCCCTCCACCCATTCTTTAGAATGGCACTGGTGGCACACGGCCTGCATCCGCCGCCGCTCTTCCCGCCAGTCCGTGGGCGCGGGCCACGGCTTGAACTCCGAAGGCCTGATGGTGAGGGGCGCCTGCAGCTCCCAGGCCAGACGTTCGGTGACATCGTGAGATTTCTCCACCCCCGGCGCCTCGCTCATGTGGCAACTGGCACAGGTGGGGGCACGGTAGTCGATTCCGGCGCTCCAGGTGAGGTCCTCCGGGCGCCAATTCCAGGAATCCCCCTCGGCATGATAGATCGTTCCGTGCTTCGACTCATTGTAGATCTCGATCTGCGGATGGTCCGGCCCCAGATGACACTGGTCACAGGCCTCGGGCTTTCTCGCCTCCTCCACCGAGAAGCTGTGGCGGGTGTGGCAGCTGGTGCAGCTGCCCAGGGTTCCGTCGGGATTCTTCCGACCCACACCGACATTGGGCCAGGAGCCTTCGACCGGCTGATCCCCTTCGAATATGACGGTCGTACCGTGACAGGCGTAGCAGCCGCTGGCCCGCTCAGTCTGGTTGTTCATTCCGTGGATCAGCCAGTTATCGACCGTGTTGATGATTTCCAGGGTATTGGCGTGTTTGCTGCGTTGGTACTGTTCAACCTCTTGCGGATGACACATCGAGCAGCGCTGCGGCGACACGAGTCCCGATACGGGTGTCGGGTCGAATCGAAAATGCTCCCCACTGATCCAGTCGGCACCCTCATCGGTCAGGGAATGGCAATCCCGACAGGTAACCCCGACCTTGGCATGCATGCTGGCAAACCAATCCGTGAAAATTCCCGGATTCTCCCGTTGATGGCATTCCAGACAGGCGTTTTCCTCCGCCGCGATCCCCGCCAACCTCCAGCCGGCTCCGCCGTTAACCCCGGATACGGAAATCGGGGGCTTCCTTACGGGGAACCCCCAAAGCCATGCTCCCACGCAGAGGAGAATGAGCAGCACGATCACCAGATTCACATAGGCAAAAAAGATATAGGTTTTCCGCACCCCCTTCGGCTTGTCACCGCTGACCGCCGGAGCCGCGGGGGTTTCGGAAAGCTCGGCGATCACGGGGAAACGCGTAAAGACTTCCTCTCCATGCGGAGCATCCTCGAACTTCCGGGTGAGATCCTGGCCCGCGGCATGGGCACGGAAGTGAGAACCTCCCTGCCACTTCGAGCTGTCCGAGACATCGTACACCTTGTTCTTGTACAGTACGTAGGCGGGCCTGCCCTCCTTCCCGTCGTACTTCGGCAGCTCTTTAAGCTGAAATACCCCGGCGGAAGAGGGTTTGCCACCTGCGGAATCGGGCTTTGTCGAACGCAGGGGGGCGCTGCCTGAGGGGCCGAGCAGCTCCCCCGGTGTGCTGATGCTGGCGAATCCCTTTTTCAGCTGTTCCCGCATCTTGCGGCTGATTATGGTTACCGCCAGGATGCCCAGGACCGCCATAACCACAAAAAGCAGGATCTTGATAAACAGCAGCAACCCGAAACGGCTTTGAAAAAAAGAGCCCATCGAATCGATACGGTACCAGGTGAGGTACACACCGGTGGCGGCCAGGATGCTCATACAGGTGAGGCCCAGTCTCATCTCGCCTCCGGGGATCCCGCCTTTGAGATTTTGCGGTTTCACGATGATGTGGATGTAGAATATGGCTCCCGTCAGAACAGCGGCGGTGAGCAGATGGAGGATGCCCAGGATCAGCCGCAGGATCTTGTGGAAGGGTGCCGAAAGCGCGATCGACTTGTCGAGAATCCGCTCCGGGATCGGATAGCTGTATCCGTTGCGAATGTAGGCGATCCCTACGGGTTTCAGGGGCCCGCCATTCGCCCCGGCATGGCAGAACGCGCAGCTCTTTCCGGCCTTTTCCGCGTATTCCGGGGTGGCGAATCCGACCAGGGCGGACACGACAAAGAGTGCCGCGGTCAACAGAATCGCCTTTCTCTTGAAACTCACAACTCCTCCAGGCAGGACAATTATACAGGATGCGTTCCCGCGGTGCAAACAGACAGACCGGGTTCGGTACTCTCTGCCTGCTCCACGAGCTATCCCATGTAGACTGGCACCTGGACAACGGTGAAGGTGATGCCTTCGTCGACGACTTGGCCATGAGTAGAACAGTGACTTGATTATCTTACACCCGGCCCCGATGATGCCGGCTCATCCTGTCGATGTCCTGGAGCGTGAATTTGTAACTGTCTCCTTCCATTAGTGTTCTCTTCAGCCCGTATCTGAACCCAGAAGCGCCCGGGTTGCGATGGAGTTGCTTTTGCCCTTGAGGTGCACAGGCTGCATCTCCATCAATTCAAACCTGTCGCCGATCCGTACTCTGACCTCTTTGGTGATCAGGATATCCGAGTCGAACTGACGGGTCAGCCCTTCGATGCGCGAAGCCACGTTCACCACATCCCCCATGACCGTAAACTCCAGCAGCTCCTCGCTTCCGACCACCCCGTCTACCACGGTCCCGCAATGGATGCCGATTCCGAATCTCAGCTCCGGAAAGCTGCGGGTTCTCAAACGTTCGTTGTACTGGAGCAAGGCTCTGGAGCAAGGCTCGCTTCATGTCCACCGCCGCTTCCACGGCGTCCAAAGCGTGCCACGGATTTTGCTCAAGCGCGCCGAACACACTCATGATGCCGTCCCCCATGATCCGGGTAACATGACCGTGATGTGACCGGATTACCCTGGACATCTCGCCGAAATAGCCGTTGAGCACCTCGATGACCACCGCGGGATCTTGTTTTTCACTGATCCTGGTGAAATCTCGAATATCGGTAAACATCACCGTGACTTCCCGTCTGTCGCCGCTGCCCGCGACTGCGAGGTAGGAGATCATTGCCTGACCAAAGACAGCCGCGCCAGGGTGTTGCCGATCGCGGCCGTTCCTATCGCTTCCAGGGTCAGGCTTTCCCCCACTTCATCCCGCAGTCTGCGGGTGCTGTTTTGAATGACCCGGGGTTCATACCAGACGGTCTCCCTGGTCCAGCGGAGCAACCTCTCTTCGATGTCCGACAACAGGGGCGAGCTCAGCGTCGCGGATATCGACAGCACCGCCGACTGGAGCCATGGGCTCAACCTTTTGAACAGCTCCGCCTCGTAGTTCGAGGCTTGAAGCGACACCAGCGGTGCTTCCCATTCGATCTCTTGTAAAAGCTTTGCCATACTCACTTGCCTCCGATGGATGCCGACAATCGCTTTTGTTAAGTAAGCACCTTTTCCGGGACCTCCAAGGCGTAGGCAATCGCCTGCTTCAGGGGCATGGCCCGTCCTTCGGCCAAGAGCTCCTCCGCACGCTCCCTGCCCACCAGGGTACCCACTTCGGCCAAGCCGGGGATCCGGTTCTGCACGATCTCCAGCATGCCGGTCTCACTCGCCTCCTGAACTTTCGCAGCCGCCCCGGCCAGACGCAGGGCCCGATCCACATCATCCTCCCCCAACGCCAGGGCTGCGAAATGCTGCAAACTGAGCACCATACCTGAAAGGTCATCATCCTCGGCAAACAACCCCATCGAGGTCTGCAGATCCTCCCGGGCGCCAATAAAATCTCCCTTTTCTGTGCGCAGCAAACCGCGCATGTGGTGAGCCCAGGCTACGACGAACACCGAATCCGATCCCTCCAAAGCTTCCAACGATTGGTCATACCACGGCGCAGCGGCCTGGTGCTCCCCGACGAACCAATATATGGTGCCGAATCCCCAAAGGATCTCGCCGGCCAGGGTCGAGTCGCCTATCTCACGAGCCACGGCCAGGCTTTCTTCCAGAAGCTGTATGCCTCCTTCCAGACTTCCGTGTATTGCGGTTGGGAAAGCGTTGTTGTACAGCGCCAGTGCCAGAGTACGGGGATCCTCAATCCCCCGAGCCAACTCCAAAGCTTCACCGTACATTTCTCTGGTTGTATCCATATCTCCCTGCCAGTAGGCCATGCCGCCTGCGGCAAACATGGCGCCTACTCGCTCCGCAGGTTTTCCTCCGGGATGGCGCAAAACTTGGGCTGCTCGTTCCCGACCCTCCTTTATATAGCCGCGCATCTGCCAGAAACGCCATAGCACTCCCACCATGCGCTGCGCAGCTCCTATCTCACCCGAGCCGATGAGGCGGGTGAGGGCGGCTCTCAGATTATCGACATCCGCCTCCAATCGATCCAGCCAGCGGCCGCGGCCCTTGCGTATCAGTTTCGGCTCGGCCGCTTCAATCAGGGCCATAAGAGCTTTGGTGTGGCGTTTCTCGATCTTCTCCAGCTCCCCGCTTTCTACCAACTGCTCATGGGCAAACTCCCGAATGGTTTCCAGCATCGAGATGCGGGTCTCCGAGCCGATCTGTCCCTGCTTCACCAGACTGTGATCCACCAGGACGGTCAAGGCGTCCAGGAGGTCCATCTCCGACTCGGGATCCGCTTTGCACACCGCTTCCACCTCGGGAAGACACGCGCCCCCGACGAATACCGACAGGCGGCGAAGCAGCTGCCTGACCGGCTCTTCCAGCAGCTCGTAGCTCCAGCTAATCGCAGCGCGCAACGTCTGCTGCCGGGCTGGCAGGTCCCGGGCCCCTCCGGTGAGTAACCCCAATCTGGAGGAAAGCCTGTCTAGGATAACCTGGGGAGGCATCAGCTTGATCCGGGAAGCAGCCAGCTCGATGGCCAGGGGCAGACCGTCCAGTCGGGCGACGATCTCCATGATGGCCGGGGCATTCTCATCGGCGAGCATGAAATCGGGCCTGGCGGCCGATGCCCTGTCTACGAACAGCGCCACGGCTTCACTTTCCGCCAGGTCGGCCGGCGTAACCTGCCGATCGGGATCGGGCATCTCCAGCGGCGGCACCGAATACTCTCTTTCACCATAGACACGAAGCGGGGCTCTGGAAGTTACCAACACCTTCAAACCTGGTGCGGAGTGCAGCCACTCCGCCACTTGAGGTCCGGCGCTGAGGATCTGTTCAAAGTTGTCCAACAGGAGCAGAATCCGGCGCGGTTCCAGGTACTCCCGCAGGGAGGACAAGGGGTCGCCCGGCGCCGGGGGCAGGTTGAGAGAGGAGAGAACGGTAGGAACCACCAGCTCCGGATCGGTGATCGGAGCCAGCGGAACAAAGAACACACCATCTGGGAAACCTGGAGCCGCCTCTGCGGCTGCCTGAAGAGAAAGACGGGTCTTGCCCGTACCGCCCGGTCCGGTGAGCGTCAACAGGCGGCTTTCGGTCAATCCGTTCAGCACCTCGTTCACTTCCCGTTCCCTGCCGATAAACGAGGTCAGCTGATGGGGCAGGTTGATATTCGTGAAACCCAACGTTCTAGGCGGAGGGAAATCGGCAGGAAGTCCGGGGATCAGCAGCTGAAAGAGCTGTTCGCCTTCAGGCAAATCCTTCAGACGGTGACACCCCAACTCACGCAGGGACAGATCTTTCGGTAGATTGTCTTTCAACAGCGTCGCCGTGGCTTCCGAAAGGATGACCTGTCCGCCGTGCCCCGCGTTGCCGATACGAGCGGCCCTATGGACCTCCAGACCCATGTAGTTGTCTCCTCCAAGCACACCTTCACCGGAGTGGATCCCGATGCGAACGCGGACCGCGCCTTCGGGAGGCCAGAGATGCCCGGCCAGCGAGCGCTGGATCTGAGCGGCAGCTTCTGCCGCCTGGCAGGCGCTGACAAAAACAAAAAAGAAGCCGTCTCCCCTTTCTCCCACTTCGATCCCTTCAGCATCGGTTATCGCCTTGCGAAGCAGCCGGGCGTGGGTCTCCAGAACTTCCCGGTGTCCGTCACCCAGGCGCTGTATGAGCATTGTCGAACCCTCGACATCCGTGAATACAAAGGTAACCGTACCTGTCGGCAGCTTTCTCATTTTCGAACCTCCTGTGAAACCGTTCTGATCGGCCGGCGATCTCCTGAAAGCAACTGCTTATCCTCCGGCAGCCGCATCCGCTGTTTTTCGACCAGCAGGGCGCCGAGTACGGCGGCGGTAGCAGCCAGGGCCATACACAGCAGCATCATCAATCGGAAGGTATCCACAAAAGCAGCGCGCAGCACGGTATCTACCTCCTGTACCTGCTGGGAGGGCACACTGCCGGGAACCGTGGCCTCACCCAGACGGGCCGCCTCGCTCTGCAGGTCAACCACGGCCGCAGCCGGCAGATCCAGAGCCGCGGCTCCCGTGCGGACCTCCGCCCCGAAGTGGAA
>Ga0307442_1000866_pt1 | contig 14911 bp, 15 predicted proteins | sample SalMarWE160430MG_FD_202143 | JGI IMG/M metagenome (GOLD analysis project Ga0307442, IMG submission 202143) | Salt marsh sediment microbial communities from the Plum Island Ecosystem LTER, Massachusetts, United States - WE1604-30 | ecosystem: Environmental > Aquatic > Marine > Intertidal zone >...
GGCACGCCCGGGCAGCGTGACACGCGCCAGGCGGAACAGGCCGACGAGAAGGGCGAGGCCGAGCACGGCAAGCGTGCCGATGCGCAGCCAGTCGCCGCCGAGCCGCCAGTAGCCGAGCCAGGACAAGACGACGAAGGCGCCGAGCACGGAAAGAATGGGCACCAGCCGCGGCCATGTCCGCTCGACGGCAAGCGAAAGCCGCGCGCGGCGGATCGCGCGTTCGAGGCGGTTGAGCTTGGGATCGGCCTTCAGCCGGGGGCTCGCGGGCATCGACTCATCATACACGGGTTTCAAGCAAGGATCACGCCAGCCCAGCGCGGCCATTCGATGGCAATTGGTGCCGGTAGCTCTAGGTTAGCCAGTCCGGCAGCCGGTCCAGCCCGATCAATTCTTCGTAGGTCTGGCGCGGGCGGACGACGGCGAAACGGTCAGCGTCGACCAGGACCTCGGGCACGAGAAGCCGCGAATTATAGGTGCCGGATTGCACCGCCCCGTAGGCGCCAGCCGAATAAACGGCGAGCAGGTCGCCCGGCGCCGGCCGCGGCAATGCGCGCTCGCGCGCGAAGAAATCGCCGGTCTCGCAGACCGGGCCGACGATGTCGCACACGATCTCTTCGGCGCCGCTCTCGCTGACCGGTCCGATGCGATGGTGCGCATCATAGAGCGTCGGGCGGATAAGGTCGTTCATCGCCGCGTCGACGACGACGAAGGTCCGGTCGCCGCCTTCCTTCACGTAGAGCACCTCGGTGACGAGGATGCCGGCATTGGCGGCAATGAGCCGGCCGGGCTCGAAGAACACGCGGCAGCCGATCTTGTTCATGTGCTTGCGCACGATGTCGGCGTAAGCGGTCGGAAGCGGCGGTGCGGCGACGTCGTCGCGATAGGGGACGCCGAGTCCGCCGCCGAAGTCGACGTGCTCGATTTTGTGCCCGTCGGCACGAAGCTCGACGGCAAGCTCGGAGATCAGCCCGAAGGCGTTGTCGAAGGGCTGAAGGTCGGTGAGCTGGCTGCCGATATGGGTGTCGATACCGACGACGCGAATGCCCGGCAACGACGCCGCCTCGGCAAAGACGTCGTGTGCTCTGGTGAAGGGGACGCCGAACTTGTTTTCTTTGCGCCCGGTCGCGATCTTCTCGTGCGTCCTGGCGTCGACGTCCGGATTGATGCGGATCGAGACGCATGCCTCGACGCCGCGCTCGGCGGCGAGGGTTGAAAGAAGCGCGAGCTCGCCTTCCGATTCCACATTGAAGCAGAAGATGCCGGCCTCCAAACCGAAGGCCAGCTCGCGCACGCTCTTGCCGACGCCGGAGAACACGATCCTCTCTGCCGGCACGCCGGCGGCGAGCGCGCGTCGGAGCTCGCCCTCCGACACCACATCGGCTCCCGCGCCAAGGCGTGCGAGCGTCGCGATCACCGCCTGGTTGGAGTTGGCCTTCAGCGAATAGCAGATCATATGGTCGAGGCCCGAGAAGGCCTCGTCGAAGACGCGGTAGTGCCGCGCGAGCGTCGCCGTCGAATAGCAATAGAAGGGCGTGCCGACCGCTTCCGCAATCTTCGGAAGCGGCACGCCTTCGGCGCAGAGCACGCCACCTTGGTGCGCGAAATGGTGCAAGGCAGGCCCTAAAGCAGGAAGTCGAGGAAGAAGCGCTTCTTCTTGGGAGCCGCCGCGGACTCCTCGTCCGGCACCGGCGGTGGCGAAGCCGGATTCACGTCGTCGGTCGCGGGAGACGAGGCGGGATCGAGCGGCGAGATGGCGCTCGCCGGAGCGGTGGAGTCGGGCTGCGCGGTGGCGGCGGTGTCGGGCGGCAGCAGATTGCCGCGCCGCCCACAACCGGAAACGGCGACGAGCGCAAGAAGAATGACGATGAGCGTGCGGATCGGCATGGGGTCTCCGTCGGCGAGCGACTATAGCGGACAGCGCCGCTCACGCATCTCGATTCTCGTGTCGATCTCGGCCGCGCGCCGCCTCGCCGGCGAGGCGCTTCGTCCAGGCGCGCGCGGCGCGGCGCACGTTCTTCGGCGCCGTGCCGCCCTCGCTGGCGCGGCTTCTGACGGACGCCTCGACGGTAAGCACGTCGAAGATTCTCGCGGTAATCGCCGGGTGGATCGCTTTCAGCGCGTCGAGCGGCATGTCGGCCAGTGCAAGCCGGCGCTTCGCCGCCTCCGCGACGACGCGGCCGGTGACGTGGTGCGCCTCGCGGAAGGGGATCCCGGCTTCGCGTACGAGCCAGTCGGCGAGGTCGGTCGCGGTGGAGTAGCCGGCATCGGCCGCTTGAAGCATCGCCGCGCGGTCGGGTTCCATGTCCTTCACCATTCCGGTCATCGCGGCGAGCGAAAGCGATAGGCTCGAGAGCGCGTCGAAAGTCTGCTCCTTGTCCTCCTGCATGTCCTTCGAATAGGCGAGGGGCAGCCCTTTCATGACGACGAGGAGCGCCGTCAAAGCGCCGACGATTCGCCCCGACTTGGCGCGCACGAGTTCGGCGGCGTCGGGGTTGCGCTTCTGCGGCATGATCGAGGAGCCGGTCGTGAATCGATCGGAAAAGCGGACGAAGGCGAACTGCGTCGAGCACCACAGCACGATCTCCTCGGCGAAGCGCGAGAGATGAACTGCAGAGATCGAAGCGGCAGCGAGCGTTTCCAGGGCGAAGTCGCGATCCGACACGGCATCGAGCGAGTTCGCCGACGGCCGGTCGAAGCCGAGCGCCTTCGCGGTCTTCTTGCGGTCGATCGGAAAGGCAGTGCCGGCGAGCGCCGCCGCCCCGAGCGGCGACTCGTTCAGCCGGCGGCGCGCATCGGCGAAGCGCCCGCGGTCGCGCGCGAACATCTCGACATAAGCGAGGAGATGATGGCCGAAGGTCACCGGCTGCGCGCTTTGGAGATGCGTGAAGCCGGGCATGACGGCGTCGGCATGCACCTCCGCCTTCTCGGCGAGCGCCAATTGCAGCGCGCGGAGCTGGCCGTCGATCGCGTCGATGGCGTCGCGCACATAAAGGCGAAGATCGGTCGCCACCTGGTCGTTCCGGGAGCGTGCGGTGTGAAGCCGGCCGGCCGGCTCGCCGACCATCTTCGTCAGCCGCGCCTCCACGTTCATGTGGATGTCCTCGAGCGCGCGCGAAAAGGTGAACTTACCCCCCGCGATCTCTGACGCGATCTTGTCCAGTCCCGCGACGATTTCTCTCGCGTCCTTGGCCGAAATAATGCCTTGATCGGCCAGCATTTGCGCGTGGGCACGCGAGCCCGCTATGTCATGCGGAGCGAGCGCCTTGTCGAAGTCGATCGAGGCGTTGATCTCTTCCATGATGGCGTCGGGAGCTTCGCTGAAGCGACCGCCCCACATCTTGTTCTTCATGATCCCTCGTCAGGAGGCGAGGCCCATGCCCGAAAGGCAAAGACGCTCGATTGGACGTGCCCGGCTCGTTCTGGCCGCGACCGCCGCGGCCGTCCTTGCGGCGGGGGTATACGTGACGCAGAAGGGCCAAGGCAACGGCGCGGCTTCGGCGGCTTGCGCAGCGGCCCGGCCGCTGGCGGCGTCGCTCGATCCGCTGGTCAAGGGCGAGGTGGCCGCCTTCCAGGTGGCCGAAGCCCCCGCCGACCTCTCCGGCCTTGCCTTCACCGACGCCGAGGGAGAGCCGATGACGCTCGCCGCCTTCAGGGGCAAGGTGGCGCTGGTCAATCTCTGGGCGACCTGGTGCGCGCCCTGCCGCAGAGAGATGCCGGCGCTCGACCGCCTCGCTGGCGCGCTCGGCGGAGACGATTTCTCCGTCGTGCCCGTCTCGATCGATATCGGCGAGCGGCAGAAGCCGGAGGCGTTCCTGAAACAGATCGGCGTGGAGCACCTGCCGCTTTATACCGACCGCACCACCGAGATCTTCGAGAGCCTCAAAAGCCGCGGGCTGGCGATCGGCCTACCCGTGACGCTGCTCCTCGACAGGAACGGCTGCGCCCTTGGACACATCAACGGTCCCGCCGAATGGGACAGCGAGGACGGGAAGCGGCTGATCGAAGCAGCGCTGGAGCGTCCGGCGAACGGCTAACCGGAGATGCCGGCCTGACGTTCAGGCGACGCGCACGAGGCGCGGATACGTCTGCCTATCGGGCTCTTCCAGGCCACACTTCACGCAGTTTCGCCCACGGAGCTTGGCCCGATAGAGGGCGGCGTCGGCGCGTTCCAGAAGCTTCGCCAGGGAGATATCCGGGTCGTCAGCAGCCATAACGCCGGCGCTGACCGTCGCATCAACCTCGCGTCCGTCGACTAGGGTGGCCGCGGCTTCGAAGGCGTGGCACACGCGGTTCGCGGCGGCACAGCCCTCCTTCAGGTTGGCGCCAGGCAAGACTGCGAAGAACTCTTCACCGCCGACGCGGCTGACGATGTCGCCAGGCCGAAGGGTCTCTCGAACGATCCGCGCGAATACGCGCAGCACCTCGTCGCCGAACGGATGGCCGAACCGGTCGTTGACGCTCTTGAAATGGTCGAGATCGAACACAACGACGGTAAAGGGCTCGCCCTGCTTGCGGCAGCGGTCGGCGACGCGCTCCGCCATCGGAAGGAAGGCGCGACGGTTGGCGAGACCGGTCAGCATGTCGGTCTCGGCATCGCGCAGATTCTTCTGCTCGCTTCGCTCCTTGATCAGCGCAACGAGGAAGACCGTCGCTCCGATGGCGTAGAGCATGGTCTCGAAGTGAATCAGGCCGAACATGCTGGTGAGCGCGGGCGGCTGACCATCGGGCAGAGACCCACCGATGGCGTCGGGGATCGCCAACGCGAAGACGGCGATGTTGATACAGGTGATGACGATTAGCGGGTTCCGCGCCCGAAGATGCTCGTCGCAATTCCGCAGCAGCTCCCAGACGACCGCGCCATTGAAGGCGATCACGATGAGCGAGTGGACGACCATCGGCATCCAGGTCGGCGCTTCCACGCCCTCCAGCCCGAACGAGGCGGGCCAGAGCGCAAGTCCGGCCGCGAGGGGCAGCGTACGAAGCGGAACGGCGAAAAAGGCGCGGAAGCCGCACCAAATCAGTGCCGGCGCGACGATGAGCAGAATGAGCCCGGGCAGAAAGAGTGGGGGGAAGGCCCCGAAGCTCAGCGCAAGCAGGCCGACCGCGAGGCCGAGCGCAAGGAAGGAGGCCGCCCACCACACGGCGGCTCGCTCCCGGCTTTGCCACCAGGTGAACGAGAGAAAGCCCGCGCAGAGCGCACAGACGAATGCGTCGGCGAACATCAATGTCGGAATGTCTAGATGCATCGCGTCCGAGATCGTGCTTCTTCGCATTGTTTCACGAAGAAGCTTCAGCGTCGGTTAGCGCGATGTTTACGATTCGAGAGACTGGCGCAGCGGGACGTTCACGTCAGCGTGTCGGAACAGGCTCCTCGCCGCGATAGTCGTAGAATCCGCGGCCGGTCTTGCGGCCGAGCCAGCCCGCCTCGACGTATTTCACCAGGAGCGGGCAGGGGCGGTATTTCGAGTCGGCGAGGCCGTCGTGCAGCACCTGCATGATCGACAGGCAGGTGTCGAGGCCGATGAAGTCGGCAAGCTGCAGCGGTCCCATCGGGTGGTGCGCGCCGAGCCGCATCGCCGTGTCGATGGCCTCAACCGTGCCGACGCCCTCGTAGAGGGTGTAGATCGCCTCGTTGATCATCGGCAGCAAGATACGGTTGACGATGAAGGCGGGGAAATCTTCCGCCACCGCGACCTTCTTGCCGAGCCGCGCGGCGAACGTCTTCGCCGCCTCGAAGGTTTCGTCGTCGGTGGCGATACCGCGCACCAGCTCGACGAGCTCCATCACCGGCACCGGGTTCATGAAGTGCATGCCGATGAAGCGCTCCGGACGATCGGTCGCGGCGGCGAGGCGAGTGATGGAGTAGGAAGAGGTGTTGGTGGCGAGGAAGGCGTCGGCGCGCAGTGTGGGACAGAGGTCGGCGAAGGCTTTGCGCTTGACGGCTTCGTTCTCCGAAACGGATTCGATCGCCAGGTCGACGTCGCCGAAGGCATCGAGCGACCGCGCCGGCGAGATGCGGGCGATCGCCTTCTTTCGCTCGTCCTCGGTGATACGGCCGGAGGAAACCTGACGGGCGAGGTTGCCGTCGATCGTGGCGAGCCCAGCCGTCACGCGATCCTCGCTCACGTCGTGCAGGAGGACGGAATAGCCGGCGAGCGCGCAGACATGGGCGATGCCGTTGCCCATCTGGCCGGCCCCCATCACTCCGATTTTCTTCATCGTCGCTGCCATCGATCCACCAACTGCCATTCCGGTCGAGTATTCCCGATACGCGCAGGAATCGGAAGCCGGGAGACGGCCAATTCGCCGCAGGCCCTCAGCCGCCGGCCGCGGCGCGCTTTTCGAGCTCCTTTTCCAGCTCCGGCAGGACCTCGAAAAGGTCGGCGACGAGGCCGTAATCGGCGACCTGGAAGATCGGCGCCTCGGGGTCCTTGTTGATGGCGACGATGACCTTGGAGTCCTTCATGCCGGCGAGGTGCTGGATGGCGCCCGATATGCCGCAGGCGATGTAGAGGTCGGGGGCGACGATCTTGCCGGTCTGGCCGACCTGCCAGTCGTTCGGCGCGTAGCCCGCATCGACGGCGGCACGGGAGGCGCCCACCGCGGCGCCGAGCTTGTCGGCGACCGGCAGGATCACCTCCAGGAACTTCTCCTTCGAGCCGAGCGCGCGCCCGCCGGAGATGATGATCTTCGCCGCCGCCAGCTCGGGCCGTTCGCTGGTGGCGACGCTTTCCTCCACGAAGGTGGAGAGGCCCGGATCGGCGGCGGCGTCCGCCGTCTCGACCGGCGCGGATGCTGCACCAGACTCCGCCGCGGGGAAGGACGCCGTGCGGATGGTGACGACCTTCTTGGCGTCGTTCGACTTCACCGTCTGGATGGCGTTGCCGGCATAGGTCGGCCGGCGGAAGGTGTCGGCGGAGACGACCTCCATCGCATCGGAGATCTGCATCACGTCGAGAAGCGCTGCGACGCGCGGCATGACGTTCTTGCCCGACGTCGTCGCCGGAGCGACGAGCGCGTCGTAAGGCGCGGCGAGGCTCACGATCAAAGCGGCGAGCGGCTCGGCGAGCTGATGTTCGAGCGCATCGGACTCTGCGAGGAGCACCTTCGACACGCCTGCGAGGCTTGCCGCTTCGGCGGCGACGCCGGCGGCGCCTTTGCCGGCGACGAGCACGTGCACGTCGCCGCCGAGCTTCGCCGCGGCGGCGACGGTCTTCGCCGTCGCCTCGTTGAGCTTGCTGTTGTCGTGTTCGGCGAGGACGAGCGCGGTCATTGGAGCACACCCGCTTCGGCGTTCAGCTTGTCGAGAAGCTCGCCGACGTCGGCGACCTTGACGCCCGCCTGGCGTTTCGGCGGCTCGCGCGTTTCGAGAATCTCGATGCGGGGGCTCGTGTCGACACCGAAATCGGCGGCGGTCTTCGTGTCGATCGGCTTCTTCTTCGCTTTCATGATGTTCGGCAGCGAGGCATAGCGCGGCTGGTTCAGCCTGAGGTCGGTGGTAATGATGGCTGGCATCTTGAGTGTCACGGTCTGGAGGCCGCCGTCCACCTCGCGGGTGACCTTGATGGTGCCGTCTTGAAGCTCGAGCTTCGAGGCGAAGGTGCCCTGCGCCCAATTCAGAAGTGCGGCGAGCATCTGGCCGGTCTGGTTGGAATCGTCGTCGATCGCCTGCTTGCCGAGGATGACGAGACCGGGGCTCTCCGCTTCGACCACGCCTTTCAAAAGCTTCGCCACGGCGAGCGGCTCGACGAGGCCGTCGACCTGCACCAGGATGCCGCGGTCGGCGCCCATGGCGAGCCCGGTGCGGATCGTGTCCTGCGCCTGCGCCGGGCCGATCGAGACGAGCACGACCTCTTCGGCCTTGCCGGCCTCCTTGAGGCGCAGCGCCTCCTCCACCGCGATCTCGTCGAACGGATTCATCGCCATCTTGGTGTTCGCCAAGTCCACGCCGGAGCCGTCGGGCTTCACCCGCGGCTTGACGTTCGCGTCGATCACCCGCTTCACGGGCACGAGCACTTTCATCCCGTTTCCTTCATGCTTGCGCGGCAGGGACTAGCGGCGGGGGCCCGGCTAATCAAGCCAGAGGGCGGCGGCTCCATGCCGCAATTGGGTCATGGGCCCGCCCAGCGGTTCTTGCCGGGCGTCCAGAGCACGTCACCATCGCCGCGTGCATTCACGTAGCGGCTGGCGACGAAGAGGAGGTCGGAAAGGCGGTTCATGTAGACGAGCGCCGGCCGGCCGACGCCGTGCGGCTCCGTCCTTGCCAGCGTCACCATCAGCCGCTCGGCGCGGCGGGCGATCGTGCGGGCGAGGTGGAGGGCGGCGGCAGCGCGGCTTCCGCCCGGAAGCACGAAGGAGCGAAGCGGAGCGAGGCCGGCGTTGAGCGCGTCGATATCCCGCTCTAGCCGCTCCACCTGCGCCGTGACGACGCGAAGCGGCTCATGCGCCTTCGGTTTGCCTTCTCGGGGGGGCGTCGCAAGCTCCGCACCGAGGTCGAAGAGGTCGTTCTGGGCGGCGGCGAGCATCGCGTCGAGCTCGGCGAATTCCGGCAGAAGGTCAGCGCGGGCGAGACCGATCGCGGCATTCGCCTCGTCGACCGTGCCGTAGGTTTCGATCCTGAGGTCGTCCTTCGGACGCCGCTCGCCGCTGCCGAGCGCAGTCGTGCCGTCGTCGCCGGTCTTCGTGTAGATCTTGTTGAGGATCACCATGGGCCGGCAGACTACCCGCCTACACAGGCGAGGTCACGCCGGCCGTCAGAGGGCTGTCAGAAGCGGTAGCCGAGATAGACGCCGGCGTGGGTGATGCCGCTGTTCCCGGTGGTGCCGCCCTTGCAGAGGTGCGCGTGCGAGGAATGATCCGCCTCGGCGACGACGCGCCAGTGCCGGCCGATATCCGTGCCGACGCCGAGCCGTTCGTGGAAGAGCAAATGACAGCCGAGATCGAGCCCGCCGCCGGGGCTATCGAGCGGCCCGTCGTGCCAAGTGCCGCCGAAGCTCGCCTCCAGGAAGACCGTCCGGTAGATCGGGAACAGCCAATTGAGGCCGCCATAGACCTGGCTGACGCCGTGGTCGGCCGTCGCCAGGTTGCCGCCGATGAAGAGGCGCGGACGGAAGAAGGCGTTGGCCCAGTAGTTGTTCGCATGCGGCCCGAAGGAGCGCGTGTAGAGCTGGCCGCTCAGGATCACGCCGGAATCGTCATCCGGCTGCACGGAGAAGACGGTACCGACGCGCACCTCGTCGAAGATTCCGGCAAGGCCGGAATTTTCGCCCGATCCGGAAAAATCCTGCGCAGCGGCAGGCGCGCTCGCGAGAAAAAGCGCCGAAACCAGTCCGAACGCCAGACCTAAGATGCCCCGCATACCGCCCCCTGGGAGCGGAGGAGCCGCCCCTTTTTTACAATGCTAGCCGATCGAAGCCGGACAGGGAGGGGGGCCTAAGCGTTCTCCACCGTCCTGTGACATCGGAGCAACGTCCGCGCGGTGCCTCCCGGTCGTTCGCTAGCGCCCGGTCAACCAGAGGGCGGCCATAGCCACGACGATGGCGGCGAACTGCGCGATCACGCGAGCACGCATCAGCTTCTGCGACCGGTTCGGAGAGCCGCTGCGCATCATGTTCCAGAGCCCGGCAAGCAGGATGACTACAACGACGGCGAGCGCGACCGGCACGAGAAGGTTGACTGAGGTTTCCATCACGATGTTCCGGTTGCGGTCAAAGGGCGGGGGCTGTTTGGCGGGCCAACGCGCGGAAGGGCCATTCCTATCCCTTGTAGGTGGCCCAGGCCAGGAATGCGTGCAACTGGCGCTTCGTGGCGATCCGTCGCAGCAGGCTCATCGCCCGGGTCGGGTGGGTCACGAAATACTGCTGCTTCGGGCGCTTGTCCTCGCATGCGCGGACGAGCGCCTTCAAGACCGCCTCCGGGCCGAGCTCGCCGAAGGTGTTGCCGCCCTTCTCCATCGCGGCGAAGCGGCGATGGTAGTAGGCAGCGTGGACGGAGCCATCGACGTCGACGTTCTTCCGGCCGTGGGCGAGGGCGGTACGGGTGAGGTTGGTCCGGATCGGGCCGGGCTCGATCACCGAAACATCGATGCCGGATCCTGCGAGCTCGATGCGAAGGGCGTCGGAATAGCCCTCGAGCGCGAACTTCGTCGCGGCGTAGGGTCCGCGGAAGCCCATGCCGATCAGCCCCAACACCGACGAGCACATGACGATGCGTCCATGCCCTTGCCGGCGCATCGCCGGCACGATGCGGCGCGTCAGCTCGTGCCAGCCGAAGAAGTTCGCCTCGAACTGCGCGCGCAGGACCTCGGTGGCGATGTCCTCCAGTGCGCCAGGCTGCGCATAGGCGCCGTTGTTGAAGAGCGCGTCGAGCGTGCCGCCGGTCGCCGTCAACGCGTGCTCGGCCGCTGCGGCGATCGACTCCGGCTCGGCATAGTCGAGATAGAGAGCATCGAGGCCGGCTGCGGCGAGCGTTGCGATGTCTTCGGGTCGTCGCGCGGTGGCGAAGACGCGCCAGCCGCGCGCGGCCATGCCATGGGCGGCGGCATGGCCGATGCCGGTCGAGCAACCGGTGATCAGGATGGTCCTCGGCATTCTCGCAAGCGCCTCTTGCCCCATGGCTTTCACCGCGCGGACCTCTATGGCAGAAGGACGGCTTCCGAAAGTCCAGTCCCGGACGCGAGGGGCGAGGCGAGCGCCAATTGTTGTCCGAGACAGTCTCCATTGTCGTTTCGATCTTCGGCCTGATCGGACTCGGCTATCTCTCCGTGCGGGTCGGGCTCCTGTCGATCGAGGTGGGCGACAAGCTCAGCGACTTCGTCTTCACGCTGGCGATCCCGCTCCTGCTCTTCACCACTCTCGCCGAAGCGGATTTCCACGGCGTCTCGCCCTGGCGCATCTGGGCAGCTTATTTCGTGCCTCTTGCGGTCGTATGGGTCGTCGCCGACCAGACGATCCGGCGCATCTTCGGTCGCGACGCTCGCGCGGGAATCGTCGCGGGCGGCTGCGCCGCCTATTCGAACGGTCTTCTGATCGGCCTGCCGCTGATGCAGACCGCGCTCGGCGAAAGCGGCACCATATTCCTGGTGGTGGTTATCGCCATCCACCTGCCGGCGCTGATGCTGACCAGCGTGTTCCTGAACGAATGGGTGCTCGCCTCGGAGGGAAAAGAGACCGGTGCCGGATCGCGTCGCGAGGCCCTCTACCGCCTGGCGGTCTCGCTCGTCCGTCAACCCATTCTCATCGGCATCGCCGCCGGATCGGTCTGGCGGGCGTCGGGCCTCGCCATCCCCGAAGTCGCGGCGAAGGTGATCGAGCCGCTGGCGCACTCGGCCGGTCCGCTCGCGCTTTTCGCCTGTGGCATGGCGCTGGTGAACTACGGCATCGCGCGCCAGATCAAGCCGGCGATCGCTCTTTCCGTGTTGAAGCTCGGGCTTCTGCCGGCGCTGGTGTTTCTCCTGGCGCGGGCGATGGGACTTCCTCCGATCGGCGTCGCGGCACTGACGCTGACGGGTGCCTGTCCGGCCGGCGTCAACACCTACCTCGTCGCAACGCGCCTCGGCACGGGACAAGCGCTTGCCTCGAACACGCTGGTGATCTCGACGGCCGCCGGGGTCGTCACCGTGGCGCTGTGGCTCAGCGTTCTGCAGGGGACGCTGAACTAAATTGGCCACAGATGACGCCTCCAACGGAGGGAGAGGCGCCCTCCTAAGGAAGGCCGAGGCCCGCGATCAGCATCGCCGGCGTCTCTCCCGCCTCGCGGCGAGCGCGGATTGTCTCGGCGCCTTCCGACTTGGAGAGCTTTTCGCCGCGGGCATCGAGGATCAGCCGATGGTGGAAGTAGCGCGGCGCCTTCAGGCCCAAGAGCGTCTGCAAGACGCGATGCACGGAGGTCGCGGCTTCGAGGTCCTTGCCGCGAACGACGTCGGTGACGCCCTGGAAGGCGTCGTCGACGACGACGGAGAGGTGATAGCTCCCCGGCACTTCCTTGCGCGCGAGTATCACGTCGCCCCAGCGCGCCGGATCGGTGACGCGCGATTTTGATGGCTCGACGCCGAACGGATCGGCCTCGGTCCATTTGAGCGGTGGCAGGTCTTTCAGCACGCGTGCCATGTCGAGGCGCAGCGCATAGGGCTTTCCGCCACCAATCTCGTTCTTCCGGCGCTTCTCGCTCCAGTCGCGCTCCTCTCCCGGATAGAGCGGGGCGCCGTCCGGATCGCGCGGCCAGTGCGGACCGGCCTCGGCGACTCTCGCCGCGATCTCGGCGCGGCTCAGGAAAGACGGATAAAGCAGCCCGAGCCGATCGAGCGCGAAAAGCGCCTCGGCATACGCATCGAAACGGTTGCGCTGCCGAAGCACCGGCTCCTCCCAGCGAAGGTCCAGCCAGGCGAGGTCCTCGAAGATCGCGCGCTCGAACTCCTCGCGCGCGCGGGTGCGGTCGACATCTTCGATGCGAAGCAGAAAGCGGCCGCCGGTGGCGTCTGCCGCGCGACCGTTGAGGAGCGCGGAGAAAGCGTGGCCGCGGTGCAGATAGCCGTTTGGGCTCGGCGCGAAGCGGAAGACGCGCTTCTTTCGACCCGGCCTTCTTTCCGGTGGGGGCATGTTGCGCTTCGCGTCTCCCGATGCCTATTGGCGGGCCAAGGAGGACCGAATGATCATTCGTGAGGACGAGGTCAACGCGTTCCTGGACTATGGCGACGTAGAGGTGGCGTCAGCCGCAGAGGGGCCGCTCAAGGAGCTGACCTTCGCAGTCAAGGACATCTTCGACGTCGCCGGCTATCCGACCGGCGGCGGCAGCCCGATCATAGCGGCGGAGAGCCCCGTCCACAGGAAGAGCGCGCCGATCGTGCAGACAATGCTCGATGCCGGCGCGGCCTTCGTCGGCAAGACGCAGACCGACGAGCTCACCTTCTCGATGAACGGTCAGAACAAGCACTTCTCGGAGCCGATCAATCCGCGCGCCGAGGGGCGCATCACCGGTGGTTCGTCGTCGGGCTCGGCGGCCGCCGTCGCGGCGAAGCTTTGCGACTTTGCCATCGGCTCCGATACCGGCGGCTCGGTCAGAACGCCGGCGAGCTATTGCGGGCTTTGGGGCATCCGGCCGACGCACGGTCGCGTCGACAATTCTCATGGCATGCCGCTTGCGCCTTCGTTCGACACGGTCGGCTATTTCGCCGACGAGGCAGAGGTCTTCGGCCGCGTCGCACCGGCTTTCCTCGGCGAGGACGGGCGGACTTTCTCTCTGACGCGATTGTTGAAGGCGGAGGACGCTTTCGTGCAGCTCCTCTCCGAAAGCGAGGCCGAGGCGCTCGATGTGGCCGAGGGGAAAGCGATCGACTGCCTGAGCGACGCGACGAACGCCACCGTGGCGCCGGAGGGACTGGAGGTCTGGTACTGGACCTTCCGCCGCCTGCAGGCGGCGGAAGCGTGGAAGGTGCACGGCAAATGGATCGAGGCGCACGACCCCGACATGACGCCTGGCGTGCGGGAACGCTTCGAGTTTGGAAAGACACTCGACCCGGCAGAACTCAGCGAGGCGAAAAAGAACAGACCGCGGCAGCGTAAGCGGGTCGAGGAGCTGGTTGGGGAGGACGGCGTCCTGATGCTGCCGACGGTGCCCTCCATCGCGCCGAAGCGCGACCTCGCGGGGGAGGACCTGCAAGCCTATCGCGAGCGCGCGCTTTCGATTCTCTGCATTGCCGGGCTCTCCGGCCTGCCGCAGATATCGATGCCGGTCGCCGAGCTCGACGGCTGCCCGCTCGGGCTCTCGCTGATCGGCCCGCGCGGCTCCGACCGCGCGCTTTTGACGCTGGCGCTATCGGTGGCCGAATCCTAACGGACCATGAAATCGCCGGGATGCCCCGAGATCGCGTCTCCGCACTCGGCAGAACCGGCCTGGGCGGCGAGGGAACCCTGCGCTTGCGACTTCGCGAATTTCTGATCGCTGTCTTCCTTCTCCTTCCGACTTTGGCGGCGGCGCATCCGCATGTCTGGGTCGATGCCGCGTCGGAGATGGTCTTCGACGACAAGGGGCGGATTGCCGCGATCCGCCACCACTGGCTCTTCGACGAAGCGTTCTCTGCCTATGCGCTTCAGGGCCTCGACTCCAACCGCGACGGAAAATACTCGTCCGCGGAGCTCGAGCCGCTCGCCAAGGAGAACGTGGAATCGCTCAAGGACTTCGACTACTTCACCTTCCTGTCCGTCGGCGACTATCAAGCGGGCTTCGCCGCGCCCAAGGACTATTACCTGGAGCTTGCCGGCGACCGGCTGCTGCTTCACTTCACGCTGCCGCTCGCGGTTCCGCTCAAGACGAACGGCACGATGCACCTCGAAGTGGGCGACCCGGACTACTATGTCGCCTTCACGCTGCCGAACGCCGAGGCGGTGCGCCTCGTCGATGCGCCGGCGGATTGCAAGCTCGCGGTGCATCTCGGCAAGGCGCCGGATGCTGCTGCTGCGGTGGCTCTCGCCACGGTCGGCGCCGACCAGCGCGCTCTTCCTCCCGACATGGTGGCGCTCGCCGAAGGCACCGAGAGCAGCGCCGAGGTTACCTGCGGCGCGCCGTCCGCGCCTTCGAATGCGGCTGCAGCGACCGAAGCGATGGCGGGCGTGAGCGGCGGCGACCTGACTGCGCTGCCGGCGGCGTCGGAGCCGGAGGCCGCTTCGACTGAAATCGAAAAGACGCCGGCGAGCGAGCCCGCGCCGGCTCCGAGCGTCAGCCTCCTCAGGCGCTGGACGGCGTGGATCATCGAGTTGCAGACGGCCTTCAACCGCGACCTGACCGCCAGCTTGAAAGGCCTCAAGTCGGGCGGCGGATTTCTGTGGCTCGGCGGGCTCTCCTTCGTCTACGGCATCGTGCACGCGGCCGGGCCCGGTCACGGCAAGGTCGTGATCTCGTCCTACATCGTTGCCAA
>Ga0307442_1000870_pt1 | contig 14872 bp, 11 predicted proteins | sample SalMarWE160430MG_FD_202143 | JGI IMG/M metagenome (GOLD analysis project Ga0307442, IMG submission 202143) | Salt marsh sediment microbial communities from the Plum Island Ecosystem LTER, Massachusetts, United States - WE1604-30 | ecosystem: Environmental > Aquatic > Marine > Intertidal zone >...
AGCATTTGCTCTTTTAGTAAGGTCATATCTCATTCCCCCATACTAAAATAGTCAGTTTATCAAATATATTATACGATATTATTGTACGGGAGTACAGGGGGGAAATGTGGATAGCGTAAAGTGATGATCAAAATAAACTTTAAATTTAATGAGACCGGTTCACTTTTAATTCTTAACTGACAAGTGGTCATTTTTTTCTTGACAGGGCTCTGCAAGCTGGATAAACTTTATAATATAGAAATAGAGTTCTTCAAAGTGGAACTTTTATGGGTACGTTAAAAATAATTGCTTCCATCATGCGGGGGCCGCATATTGCTCTTTCACGCAAGTGAGAGGATGAAACCTTTGCATAACTCGATGAAAATCACCAATTTTTGTAACTTATGGAATAAAAATCTTGCAAACTCCTCTAGGTAGCGTCGGTTTGATCCTGGCACTATTGGTGCTGCTTTCTTTAACGGCTTTTGGGGCAGACGCACCAGTTAAGGTAATAACTTGGCGGGCTCAAGGCATCTCTGCGGTAGGTTTGGGGGATTTTTAGATTTTTGGGGGCGTCCCGGCGTGTTTAATAAAATTGCTTGGCACAGTTTTCCACAAGAACTAATTTCAGACTGAAATGAAAGGACATAAGTAATGGGCTTTACAAAAGGAGAAAAGCAAGAGAGACATAGGGCTATACAGCAAATTCTTCTAAAAAACAATCTGCGAGCGATGGTGTTTATCGGTGACAGCAATGTTGGTCACGGCTTCTATGGAGACTTCAGGTATTACACAAATAATCGCACCATTTTCCATCGGCAATTTACTGTTGCCCTCCCTGGTTCAGAACCCGTGCTATTCACCTATTCTGCTTTCTCAGGGCGCGCCGCTCGGGAAAGGTCATTTATTCACGACGTTCGAATCAGCAAAAACCTTTTGGTTCATGATGGTATCATACAAATAGACCCGTTATTTATTGATGTGATCGACTTGTTAAGAGAACAAAGGATTGATAAAGGCAAGATCGGAATGAATTTCGAAATGCTTCCTTTCCCATGGTACACCTATTTGAAAAAGGAACTGCCGGACCTTGAACTTGTGGATGTGCATGAAGATATTATGCAGATTCGCCTTCAACGGAGTGATGAGGAGGCGGAGATCTTCCGCAGAGGGGCTGCCTTGGCTGACCTTGGGTTCAAATCTGCATTGGAAGTCATTCGTCCAGGCATTAGTGAGTATGAGATCGTAGCTGAAATTGAATATGCTGCTCGAAAAAAAGGGGCGGAACAGTTTTTTACCTTAATAGGTTCCGGGAAATTCGCCTATGGTGAAGAGAATGCCTTAGGCCTTCCAGTTCCTCCTTCCGAAAGAGTGATTGAGGCGGGCGACAGTATCATTCTGGAAATTACACCCCGGTATGAGGGGTATTGGACACAGCTTGTGCGTATAGTCAACGTCGGTCAACCAAATAGCGACCTTGAGAAAATGCAGTCAGTATGTCGTGATGCCATCAAGAAAGGGTTGGAACAGTTTAAGCCTGGGAAAAGAGTGATGGATGTAACCCTGACCATGGAGTCTTACATATCTTCATGCGGCTTTCTTGGGAAACCTCCTTTCGGTCATATTTGTGGGATCGATCTCGTTGAAGAGCGGGTGAACACCGAAAATGATCGAGAGTTTCGACCTGGATTGGCAGCTATTCTTCACCCAATGGTTTATACGGCCGATGGGAAAACCGTCATATTTTGGGGCGAGACCTATATGGCAACCTCAGACGGCTACGAACGCCTTCACCACACCGATGATGTTCTAGTGACAGTTAAGTAAAGTAATTTCCGCAATCTTTCAAAAAAAATCGCTGGCTATCTATCGGAGGCAAAATAAACGGGGAGTTTGCTCAATGATTATGATCACAGGTGGCATGGGATTTCTAGGAAGTTCTATAGCCAAAATTCTTTGTGAACAAGGGAGAAAGATTTTGGTTACTGTTCACAAACAAACGACACTTGCACCGTTTTTGGAGTGCTATCGAAAAAAAAATCTATTGATGACATCTCTTGACATCACAGATTTAGAGAAAGTCGAACAAACAATCAGAAAGTATAATGTAAGAAGTATTATCCACGCTGCTTCCGTTTATGAAGCCAAAGGAACATTGTACAACGCAATGCGAGTCAATGTTGTGGGAACAATTAATATCTTGGAAGCTTCCCTGCGAAATGGAATATCAAGGATTAGCGCACTTAGCTCTGAAGCTGTTTATCAAGGCATAAAGCAGATGGAGCCTCTGAGGGAGGATCAGCCTCTTCATGTAAATTCAGACCGTTATATACCAGGAACGAAAAGAGCAGAAGAGAACCTTGCCTTATTATATTTCGCAAAACATGATCTTGATCTGATTCTTATCAGAGCAAGTAGGATATATGGACCTTTGTTTATGGGAACAAGGAGCCCTATAAATATGATGCTTCAAGCAGCCATTCATGAAAATGCTTGTGAGATGAACCACATAGATGAAGACGAGGGGCATGATAATATTTATGTAAAGGATTGTGCACGCGGCGTTGTCATGATTCACACAGCGAGAGAGCTGAAACACCGTATATATAACTTGGGAGCCGGAAAGCTAACTACATTTGGTGAAATCAGAGATGCTGTAATGAACATTTTTCCAAAGGCTGAGATAGTTCTCGGAAAAAATCTTGGCGATATTACATCAACAAAGTCGCCACTTGATATTAATGCTTGTCTTGATATTACCCGGATCAATAAGGAACTGGGCTTTAAGCCCGAATACGATATCGACAAAGGAATCAGAGCCAATGTAACGTGGCTCACGGATCAGAAATACATCTAAGCATATAACATGTACTCCTGGATTTTCGGAGATAATCTCGCGAGTTCTTTTGAAACGACCCGAAGAGAAGAGTGGCTGTAGGGAGAACAACAGAGCCTGTTGATCCAAATGAATACCTGCTGGAGCTGATGCTGTATTAGGAAAGCATGCAAGGTAATGATATGTTTACAAAGAAAGGCCTAACATGGATATCTGCCAGGTTAAATGTGAAGACAAATGTGCGGATCGGATACTATAAATTGAGGAAAGGAGATAAGAATCAGTATGTTTGAAGGCTGCGATGTTATCGACCTTACCAGGCCCATTCATACCAATATGCCGGTATTCCCGGCGATCCCTAAGACATATCTGGGCGTTTACCGGGGGCACAAGGAAACCGTAAGACCAGACAGTGCTATTTCCCACCAGTCAAACATCCTCGTGATGGGAGATCACGCAGGGACTCATATTGATGCACCACTTCACTTTAACCCTAACGGGACTGGCATTGACCAGATGCCTCGAGAGATAATGGTTGGGAACGCTGTCGTACAGGACTTTTCATATAAAAGTCCTGGAGATTCTGTAACAGCAGACGAGGTAAAGGAGAATCTGGAACGTATTGGTTTAAAGGCAAGAGACCTTAGATACATTCTTTTTCGCACAGGTGCATCGGAATATTACCAGACTGACGACTATTGGAGTCACTATCTTGAAATCAGAGTGGATGCGGTAGAGTGGATGCTCGATCAGGGGATATTAGTTTTTGGTGTTGATGCTTCAACTGTTGATCACGCCCGCGATCGGGCAACGCACATGTTGATGAGGAAAAGGCCGGCCTACCATATTGAGAACCTAACGAACTTAGACAAACTCCCGGAAGACCGTATGTTCACTTTTATCTGTGCACCCTTGCTCTTGAAAAATTCGAGTGCCGGTCCGATTAGAGCCCTCGCACTTGTTAGACGGGGCTGATACCTGTTGGCGAGTTTACCTTGGCTCAGGAATGGCGATTTTCGGCCTCGACGAGTTGTACTTATCGCTCGCCGAGTACGGGAGTATTGAGACATTTGCATAACCAGTCGAAAATCGCCACTTTTTGTCATAGAAGGAGGTGATAGACGAGATAATAGGATGTTTGCTTGATTGCTAGATAATTTAAAACACAAGAGATCAATAAAAGGAGGGTATGATGAAAAAAAGAAAAATGTTAGTTACTTTCGCAACTGCTCTGGTTATGGCCTCAGTCTTCATAACTTTGGCGCCTGGCGCTGCATTCGGAAAATCTTCTGGGCCGATAACCCTTAATCTTGTTTCGTATGTGAACTTGGCTCATGAAACTGGTTATAAATTCTTTAAGAAGGAGTTTATTGATAAAGTTAATGAACAGGCAAAGGGTGAACTTTTCATCAAAGTTCGTGGCGGCCCTGAGACAATCAAGCCCTTTGATCTGGGTGTGGCCGTGAAGAAGGGCACCATCGATATAGCTACCATTCCCCCGGCCTTTTTCGAAAGTTTAGTGCCTTTGGCTGACGCTGCCAAGCTCTCAGATTACACTGCATGGGAAGAGCGAGAAAACGGCATTTATGAATACATAGGGGAGATGTACAAAAAGGGTGGGTTAGTATATCTCGGGAGAGTGCAGGCTACAGAGCGAGCTGGTTTTTTCATGTTCTTGAACAAACGGGTTGAAAAGCCAGAAGATTTTGTTGGTCTCAAGCTTGGAGGGAGTACGGGATTTCATGGTTTCTATAAAGAGTTAGGGGCTATTCCTGTCACTGTGACGATGGGAGACTATTATAGCGCTTTGGAGCGAGGTGTAGTTGATGGGATCACTACGGGATTATACTATGGTGTTGCTTTCGGTCTAGTGGATGTAAGTAAGTTTGTCACCGGGCATGGAGTATATATCATTACTACAGCTTTAGTATGCAATCCTGATTCCTGGAATCGGATACCAAAGCACCTGCAAGAGCTAATAATAAATTCAATGGCTGAATACGAGAAGAAGTACACGCCGTGGGAAAAAGGAAAAAGGGCTGAGGCATTTAGGAAGGCGGAGGCTGCAGGAGCAAAGATTCTCACCTTCTCACCGAATGTTGCCAAATGGTATCATAAAGCTGCAGAAGAGGGAACATGGAATTATTTACAAAATAGATTCCCCAACCGGGCTGAAGCTATCTCTGAATTAAAGGAACGAATATCAAAGTAAACTAATTTTGTCAGTGTCTTGTAAATCTTTTAATATTTAGAGTGCTTCTGCTTTAAGTAATAGGTAGGCCATCAGCCGAGCTGGTGGTCTACCTATGCTATGTGGATAAGGTAGAGTTTTACGAAAAAAGAATACCTCCATAAGGTTTTTTAGGATGGTCACCCTTAGAATCAAAAGGAGGTATTCTATGAAATAATTCAAAAAACGAGCACATGCCATCTGACAATACAAATACCACGTTGCATGATGCACAAAGTATCGATTCAGGATTTTGAGTGGAGAAATAGGCAGATCGCTCCGAGAAATGATGTGCCTGCTCTGTGAGTGGCGAACTAGAGAGATTTTGGAGGGAAATGTCCAGATAGGCCATATCCATCTTCTTCTTGCAATTCCACCGAAGTATCCAATCTCAGAAGCCATCGCGTTTTGAAGGGCAAAAGTGCTATCAAGGTTTTCGATACACATCATGAGCTAAAAAAGCGGTATTGGCCTGGACACTTTTGTGCAAAAGGTTATTGTGTCAGCACAATCGGTCTTGATGAAAAACAGATGATACAGTATGTGCGCTGGCAATTATACAAACATAAAAAATCGGATCAAGAATCGTTATGGTGACGGATTGCCCCCTTTACTTGGGTTACCATCAAGTAACTCTTTCTAGGGGTGGTTATTGACTGGGGAACCAAAGTATCTGCATGTTATATGGCAGCGTATGATGATCGAGTTGTTGAGAGAGGCCGTTATGTTTCTCCATAGAGAACTTTAAGCAAAGCTTTTTCCTTGGATAGTATTACGCAGAGACCCATCGAGGGATTGGTGTGGAAATGAAGCTGATACCGAAGGTCATCAAAATTTTTGACCGAATTCTAGATATTACTGCAATCATCGCTGGTATTATCGTCATTTTTCTGATGATAAGCGTGAGTATGGAGGTCATTCTCAGATACTTCTTTCGTCACCCAACTATTTGGGTCACAGAGATCGCTGGATATGGCATAGTTTATATACCCTTTCTGGTGGCTGCCTGGGTTTTAAAACGTGATGCGCATGTAAGAATGGACTTAGTGTTAAGCCGGCTCAGCCCGAAAAATCAGTGTCTATTAAATGCAATAACCTTCTTTGCTGGCGCTATCATCTGTTTTATCCTTACTTATTTTGGGGTAAAGGCCACGCTCTATTACGTTGGTCACTTTACCCCCACCCCGCTAATGATGCCGAAATCTCTTATTATCGCCGTAATCTTTGTGGGTAGCTTCTTGCTCTTTGTTCAGTTTGTGAGAAGGGCCTATGGCTATATGAAAAGTTGGACGACAGCAGCAGATAAGAAAGAGTGATTTGGTAAAGAACGTAAACACAGTTTTTGGACTAGATAGCGATGGAATGGCCGTTCGTACTATTACTCATATTCATTAGTTTGATGTTCCTGATGATTACGGGGATGCCGATAGCTTTTTGCTTCCTGCTTATTAATATAGTGGGAATGTATGTCTTTTTCGGTGGCACGGCCGGGATAGAGCAGCTGATTAGCTCGATGTATAGCACTTTGAATACTTTTGTCTTGCTCCCGGCTCCTCTATTTATCCTCATGGGAGAAGTACTGTTTCATTCGGGGATAGCACCAATCTTGATAAAGGCCCTAGATAAATTCATGGGCCGCTTGCCGGGCAGATTAGCTTTGCTCGCGGTCGCTTCAGGGGCTTTGTTTTCTACATTAACGGGCACTTCATTGGCTTCTACAGCAATGCTTGGGTCTACACTGACGCCGACAATGGTAGAAAAGGGCTATAAGAAGCCTATGAGCCTGGGCCCGATCCTAGGGAGCGGCGGGTTAGCCCTGATGATTCCTCCCAGTGCCCTGGCAGTCCTCTTGGGTGCTATAGGCGAAATTTCCATTGGAAAGATTTTGATCGCTATTATCATTCCCGGGATAATAATGGCAGTCACTTATAGTGTTTACATCATCACCAGGTGTTGGCTCGATCCCTCCATTGCGCCTGCTTACGAGGTAGCCAGTATACCATTATATGAAAAGCTATCTATTGCCTTGAAGCATATACTGCCAGTGGGGGTCGTCATCTTTCTTGTCATTGGGATTGTCTTCCTTGGCATTGCCACGCCATCTGAAGCAGCAGCCACTGGAGCCTTGGGCTCCTTCGTTTTGGCCTTCGGCTATAGAGCTATGAACTGGGATATATTGAAGAAATCAATTATCGGTACGCTTTCGATTACAGGCATGGTATTACTCATCATAGCAGGGGCAACAGCCTTCAGCCAAATTCTGGCATACAGCGGAGCCAGTGCTGGGATAGTGAAATTTGCTACAGAACTGCCCCTCCCCCCAATCATTATCCTTTTCCTTATGCAGATAATCTTATTTTTCCTCGGTGCCTTTATGGAACCGGTCTCCATTATGATGGTTAGCCTACCGATATTTGTACCAGTTATCATGTCTCTCCACTTTGACACAGTGTGGTTCGCAGTAATTTTTCTCCTGAACATAGAGATGGCGACTACTTCACCACCCTTTGGCCTTTGCCTTTTTGTAATGAAGGGGGTAGCCCCAATTGATACTACAATCGTGGATATCTATAAGGCTGCCTTGCCTTTTCTTGGCCTCGATTTGATAACCATGGCATTGATTTTTATTTTTCCAGAACTGGCACTCTGGCTGCCAGGACTGATGTCTTAAAGCTAAGAGATTTGATATTCGTGTGCGATGGAGACTGCCAGATGCGCACCCGATAGTACTTATAAATGGTTTTTATTAGACCACGGGCTATGCTCGTTCGACACAACGAGATTCTAATGTTTCAGAGTGAAGGCCTGATAATTATTCGTGAGAAAACCACTGAAATGAGATGTAAAGAAAACAGCATTTTGAAGTTGGTTTAGCGCAAAATATAGGCAATTCACTGAAATGCGGCAGTTGCAAGTGGGCGCATATAAAGCTGTATAGTATATAGGACCTAAATTTCGCAAAGAAAGATCACTTGATAAGCAATTTTTTTAACTCTCATTATATTGAAGCATGTAGATTATCCCGCGGTAGTTTCGAAAGGGGATAGGTTTATCGTGAGCACTTACTATGCCTCACTACGAATTCAATTCACCGAATTGACATCTATGGAGAGAGGAATCGAATTATGAAGTTTGAACAGGGTTGTTGTAAACGGTGTGGGCAACCCTTTCTTTCCCCGAAAACCCTTAGGATAGTTTTGAAAAGGGCTAAAGAGCAAGGCCAAGAAAAATACTTCGGCGATTTTGAACTTTGCCAGAAATGCAGGGCACACGTTTTTGCCGAACGGTTGATCGGGAACAGATTGGAAAAGGTGGAGCGATTCCAGCATATTGCTAAGCGAAGGCGTGAAAAACTGCGCACAGTCCAGAGGGATACAAGACTGGGCTCGACAGTTTATAAGAGCGAGTGTTTTACCTGTAATCAGGGATGTGATGCATTGGTTCATGTGAAGGATGGAAAGGTGATCAGGGTAGAGGGTGATCCCAGCTCAGCCGTTACTCAGGGGACACTGTGCTGTAAGGGGTTAGCTTCAAAGGAGTTGTTATATCACCCTGATCGTCTCGTCCACCCTCTGAAACGTGTGGGGAAGCGGGGACAGGGTAAATGGCAGAGGATTTCATGGGACGAGGCTTTAGATACGATAACCGACAGGTTTCATGAAATTGAGAAAGAACATGGAGAAAACAGCATCGTAGTGGCCACAGGCACAAACCGGGGCTGGGTTCGCTACATTAACAGATTTGCCAATGCCTATGGGAAACAATGGATGGGGCCTGGCATTGCTCAGTGCTTTTACCCCAGAATGACAGGAGAGATACTTGTCCTTGGGAGTAGTGCTATTGAAAACCCTCAATATGATCATACGCAATGTATGTTAGTATGGGGTGTCAATCCAACAAATACATGGCCGGTGAAGGCGCTTGGCATGATGGAAGCACGATCACGAGGAGCCAAAATGATCGTGGTCGATCCTGTTTTTTCTGAGGCAGCCTCAAAAGCCGATATGTGGCTCCAGATCAGGCCAGGTACGGATGCTGCTTTAGCGCTCGGAATGCTGCACGTGATTATAGAGGAAGAGCTCTATAACAAGGAATTCGTGGATAAATGGTGTTTCGGTTTTAAAGACCTTATGTCTCGGGTGGAGCGATACAACACCAGCAAGGTAGAAGAGATCACCTGGGTTCCCGGCAGCAAAATCAGGGAGTCGGCTGTCATGTATGCAACAACCAAACCAGCTTCAATTACCCAATGCTTATCCATCGATCAAAATGCCGATACCATTTCAACTTCCCGGGCCATTGCCATGCTCGCCGCTATTACCGGGAATATTGATGTGCCTGGTGGCAACCTGATGGGTATGCCGTTGAAGGAACAGCCCCGGTCGATAGAGATGCTGCGGGGATACCTGACCAAAGAACAGAATGAAAAGCGGCTGGGAAGCAGGGAATACCCACTTTTGGCCGGTGAGGCCTGTGTTTTGCAGCCCTCAGCCCACAACCACGCTGTGTGGCAAGCCATACTCACCAGTAAGCCTTATCCGGTAAGGGCTATCTACTGCCAGGGCAGTAATATGATCGCTGGTTATGCGAACACCAGGATGGTTATAGATGCGTTGAGAAGTTTAGATTTCTTTGTGGTTGCTGACTTTTTTATGACCGAAACGGCCAAAGTCGCGGACATTGTTTTACCTGTAGCAACCTGGATGGAGAGGAGCTCTGTTACACGTAGCGATCAGACTTCCATTAATAATTTCCATTTGCAACAAAAGATTACTCAGATAGGTGAATGTTGGTCAGATTTTAAAATTTTAAATGAACTGGCCAAAAAATTGGGCTTTGCTGAACGCATGTTCCCAACTGACGAGGCATATTTTGATTTCCTATTAGAGCCATCGGGAATGACCTTTGAAGAGTTAAAAAAAGTGGGTGTTATTTCTGTCCCCTACTCCTTCAAAAAGTATGAGGCCCGTGGGTTCAACACCCCTTCGCGTAAGATCCAATTATATGATGCGCGGCTAAAAGATCTTGGTTTCGACCCCCTGCCCAATTACCGTGAGCCAACTGAGAGCCCGGTCAGCGCCCCTGAGTTGGCAAAGGAATATCCCCTTATCATCACCACTGGTGGAAGGGTTCCTGTCTTTCGACATTCTGAACTGCGCAATATCTCAATCTTGCGTGAGATAGTGTCTGAGCTGTTGGTGAGCATCAATCCCACAACAGCCAACAAGCTTGGCATTTATGACGGTGACCCGGTCATAGTGGAATCACCTCGGGGAAGCATGGAGGCAAAGGCCTGCCTCACGGAAGGCATTGACCCTCGGGTCGTTCAGGTACCGAGCCACTGGGGTGGTAAAAACAATGTCAATCGAATTATGGACAACGAGAGTTGTGCGCCTATAATCGGGAGTATTCAGCACAGGTGTCAGCTATGCAGAGTGCGAAAGAACGGATAGAAGTGATGTCGGATAAGGTTCTCTTTATAGATCTGGATAACTGTGTTCGCTGCCATGCCTGTGAGATTGCATGTCGACAGGAACACGACCTCACCTTTGACACAAAGTCCAGATGGTGCCAGGTGATGGCTATTGAGCCCAGATGGGCAGAAAATGAACTTCATATGGATTTCGTCCCGACGATGTGTTTTCAGTGCGATGATCCGATCTGCGCCTATTTTTGCCCTGTGGACGCCATATCCAGGTCGGAGGATGGCATTGTCGTAGTTGATGAAGACACATGTATTGGCTGTAAGCTTTGCATCCATGGCTGCCCTTACGGCGTTATGTTTTATAATGAAGTCAAAGGCGTTGCAGGGAAATGCGATCTATGCACCAGTCGCATCCAGCACGGCCTGGAGCCCGCTTGTGTTCAGCACTGTATTGGAGGGGCACTCCAGTTTGTGACTCGCGAAGAGTTAACAGTCTTAACCGCCCAAAAGCATACCGTATCGGTGGGCACCGTCTCTTATGCCTCCAGTAAATGGAAATTAACTGAATTGTTTTGAATGAGAAAGGGGCTCATAATGATATTCGATATGCCAACCTGCGGAGCTTGTAGGACGTGTGAGATTGCGTGCTCATATCACCACATAGGGGTATTCCGTCCCTCAGTCTCCAGCATTAGGATTTTGGATAAAGAAAAAGGTCCCGGCTATTCTGTGCTGGTCATTGGGGAGGACGACGGGCAAAGCAAACCATGCGACGGGTGCAAGGGAATGCAAGAGCCGCTTTGCATGGAAGTGTGTAAAGAGAAAGAAGAACTCAGGAAAATAATAGAGGAATACCTGAGAACGGTCGGGAAGAAAAAAGATGTACCATATCGCTGACGGCGAATCCTAAACCAATATTGAACCAATCTCATCGTTAAGGGGCCGGTGAGGACCGAGGATACGATGATGAAAAAGCATTCGTAAACACGATCTGGATGTTTACTTTTCTCAGGAGGACACAGAATGGGAGGGAATGACACTTTGTACGGATATTCGGGTATGATCCTGCGCGTGAATTTGAGCAATGGACATATCTGGACTGAGCCCACATCAAAGTACGCAAGAGACTGGGTCGGGGCCTCTGGAATTGCCATAAAGATACTTTATGACGAGTTAAGGCCATGGGTGACGCCCTATGACCCTGTCAATAGGCTCATATTTGGTGCAGGACCGCTGATAGGTACGACGGCTCCAGGTGCGAATAAGATAAGCGTGAGCACGTTAGGTCCCATGACAGGCGGCTGGGCAAGTGGCCACAGTGACAGCTATTTCGGCGGACAGCTCAGGTACGCCGGCTATGATCTACTCGTCATAGAGGGAAGAGCCCATAAACCTGTATACCTGTACATTTATGATGACAAAGTGCAAATCCGAGACGCCTCGCACCTATGGGGAAAGACAACATGGGAAACATGTGACACGATTCGAGAAAAACATTCAGACAACACGCTTCACACCGTGTCCATCGGCCCAGCAGGCGAGAACATGGCAAGGGGCGCCTGCATTATCCAAGACAAAGGAAGGGCCTTTGGAAGATGCGGAACAGGCGCGGTCATGGGGTCTAAGAATTTAAAGGCCATTACTGCAAAGGGCACAGGCAGCACAAAGGTAGCGGATCCAAAACGCTTCATGGAGGCCGTTGCCAGGTGCAGGAAAATGATTAAAAACGCGAAAGGCCTTGACCTTTTTGAAAACTATGGCACACTCTCTCTTCTTCCGGGAAAACAAGAAAACTGTGGTATTTGCTACAAAAATTTCCAGGAAACCAGGTTACCAGATGAGATGGCCGAAGCCATAGACCCTAGAAAATCATCTGATAAGTATAGGGTATCACAAGTGAGCTTCCCTGGATGTGGCATAGGAGGGTGCAGTCGAACCATGTTCATTACGGATGGGCCCTATGCAGGCCTTAAAACCGAGTCTTCTCAATGGGAGGTCTTCTCAACACTCCAGAACAGATTGGCTATCTCAGAGCCCACCTTTACATACAAAGCCAATGCATACTGTAACCAGCTCGGTTTGGATGTTGATGCAGCAGGCGGGGCGATCGGCTGGGCCATGGAATGCTACCAAAGGGGAATCATCCATGAAAAAGATACCGATGGCCTCAAATTGGAATGGGGAGATGCAGGCGTTGCTCTTGAGCTCATAAGAAAAATAGCGTACCGGGAGGGTTTTGGGAGTATTTTGGCTGAGGGGTGTGCTCGGGCCGCTACTATCATTGGACGAGACAGCGGCTACTATTGTTTGCACATCAAGAATCAAGACCTTTATGAAAACCTCAGAGGATCCAATGGCTGGGCCCTGGGGTGCACGACTTCTACTCGCGGTGGTGGCCATACGACAGGTTCCGTTGCTATTTCCAGTTACTTGCATATGGATGTTGAAAAAGCGAGGAGATTGTTTGGTCTCAAATCCACGGATCGGCACGACAAAGCAGAAGAATATGATGGTAAGCCGCAAATGGTAAAATATACCGAAATTTTGACCAGGATGTGCAACTCTTTGGGTATGTGTTTTTACAATACCACCTGGCTCAATCATGAGTCGATAGGGCTTCCAGAGATTGTTGAATTATACTCTGCAGCCACTGGATGGGAGACGAGCATTGAGGATGCGGAACTGCTGAGCATTAGGCAGCTCAATCTGGAGAAAGCATTTAATTTAAGACATACGAATTTCGACCGTAAAGACGACATGCCAACTCCTAGGGATATGAATGAACCTATCCCAACGGGCAGGCTCGCTGGCTGGAGAATTGATGCAGATAAATGGAACAGAATGCTTGATGAATATTATGATATCCATGGTTGGGACAGGAAAACGAGTTTTCCAAAGAGAGTGGGTCTAAACGAACTGGGGCTCGCAAGCGTTGCAGACGAATTGGCAAAGATTGGGAAGCTGCGTTGAAGGAGAAAGTTCACTATCCTCTGTGTTACTTGGAATGTCTTGTTGTATGAAGGTGCAAGCTGTGATATGCCGTATAGTGTGCAATAATTTGCAGAGATTACCGTAAACTTTTTTTATCTTATTATTTTACAATATAGAGGTGAGTATGGCTTTGAAAATTCGTCGTGTCGTCACAGGTCATAATGAAAATGGCAAGTCCGTCCTGCTTATGGATGGTGAGGCCAGTAACGTCAGGTTCCGTCAGGCCAGCGGGGTTCACTCCACTTTGCTTTGGATCACGGACTCCACGCCCGCCAACATATCCGGTATTACCGATGAGGGGTGCCGTGAAATCGGCGTGGCGCCGCCCCAAAACGGGTCAATTTTTCGTATCGTTGAATTCCCGCCGGAGAAAGAGGTGGGAAGAGTTGTGAGCAACGAGGAAATGATCAAGGAGATGGGTCTGCATAGTATTTCGAAGGCGGGAGAAAAACCTCGGCACCCTGCCATGCACGCGACGAAGAGCATTGACTATGCCCTGGTTTTAGCCGGCGAGATCGATATGCTGCTCGACGATTCAGAGGTGCACCTAAACACGGGGGATGTTATTGTGCAGCGTGGGACCAATCATGCGTGGGTGAACCGTGGGGATGAGCCATGCTGTGTTGCATTCGTTCTCATCGATGCCGCATCCAGAGCCGATTGAGTTTTCCCGCTGCAGTCAAAAGTTAGGTATGCTATCTCTAGATCCCACAGCTTAGCTACCTCCTCGACTCGATTCTGGGCAGATATACCCTGGGGGCCAGTCTGGGTCATTGGGCCAGCTTGGACGGAGATTGCCCTCTTTTTTGGGTTGCTTTTTGCAGGCTTAAATCTTTTTCGGGCAGAGTTCTATCGCATCCTCTTGCTGGTTCTGCTTTAACCTTCCCTTATCTATAATTTTAACCACGAATGCATGCTCACCTAGGTATGAGGCAAGAACAGTTTTGACTCCTCTATTTTACTTTTAACCCGGACATGAGTGTTTTCAAGATATCTTCCTTTCCTACAATCCCAACTAATTTCTCCTTATCAACGACGGGCAGGGTGTGGAATTTTTTGTCAACCATGATAGTGGCTACCTCCTCAATACTCATCTCAGGCGAGACAGTAAACGGATTTGGAGTCATGGCATGTTCCACAGTAGTAGCTGAGATCTTCTGAGCCTCCTTTTCGATATGCTTCATAGAGGTCAAGGAAATAATCCCATCCAAAAGAGTAAAAACAGAGGGTATTGGAAATCTTTTTTGCTGAGTGATCAGGTCACTCTGGCAAAGGATTCCCACCATTTTCCCTCCTTTCTCCACCACTGGAACGCCGTTGATACGTTTTTCTAAAAGAAGCTTTGCAGCATGAGCAATCTCGGTCTCAGGCGAGACAGTGATCAGGTCTTTTGTCATAATATCCTTTCCCT
>Ga0307442_1000877_pt1 | contig 14830 bp, 10 predicted proteins | sample SalMarWE160430MG_FD_202143 | JGI IMG/M metagenome (GOLD analysis project Ga0307442, IMG submission 202143) | Salt marsh sediment microbial communities from the Plum Island Ecosystem LTER, Massachusetts, United States - WE1604-30 | ecosystem: Environmental > Aquatic > Marine > Intertidal zone >...
CCACCTCATCAATGAGCCGTATAGGACCGAGGGGCATACCAAATTGGACGAATGCAGCATCTATCTTCTCAATGGGATTGCCCTTTTCAAGAAATTCGAGAGCACTCATGAAGTAGGGGAAAAGCACTGCATTTACTACAAAGCCCGGATTGTCTTTACATACGATAGGCCGCTTCCGAATGGAGGCGGCAAAGTGAAGCAGGTTATCAACCGTATCCTGGCTCGTGCTATCAGCCCTGATGATCTCAACCAGCTGCATCAGCCACACGGGCGAAAAGAAATGGGCACCGCCGAATCGTTCCGGGTAAGCCACATACTTGGACATGGCATTGAGGGGTATAGATGATGTATTGCTTGCTAGGACACAGTCATCTCTTACCACGCGACAAAGCTCTTGGTAGACCTGGGCCTTTACCTCAAGATCCTCGAATACGGCCTCGATAACCAGATCTGCATCTCTGAACTCATCGTCATACTCGGCAGTAACAATCAGGCGATTCATCAGGTCATCCACGGAATGCTTGAGTTTCTTCTTTTCCGCCATACCGTCGAGTGTCTTTCGAACCAGCCCTGTTCCCGGTTCAAGGGCATCGGGCATATCCTTGACAATGATGGGAACCTGCGTATTCCTGAGGATATCGATGGCAATCCCACGGCCCATGGTTCCAAAACCGAGTATGGCAATCTTATTGAGTGGTTTCGGTTCGAAGCCTTTGCTCATAAGAGACTTCGGTTTATCGCTCATTGTCTTCAGAAAGAATGTATGGATGCCTCCCTTGGCTTCATTGGAAAGCACTGCTTTTACGAAGTTGGTCTTCTCAATCTCCAGACCCTCTTCCAGAGAGACCTTTATGCCATCCCTGATTGAAGCAATGGCAAGCATCAGACCGGGTAATTCCCTTCCCCGCGTGGCCTTCAGGATCTCCTCCCGGGCTGAACGGGCAACCTCATCGATCTGAGAAAAGTCCTGCTCCGCCCTCTTGAGTGTGACTGGGGCAGCGGTAATTCCTGTGAGAAAATCGATTGCCTCGGTGAGCAGATCCTGGTCCGCCGAAACCAACCGGTCGATAATTCCCAACTCAAGTGCCTTGGACGCCTGCAACACCGTGCCCTTCAAGATGAGGTCCAGGGCCTTATACCCTATCAAACGAGGTAATCGCTGCGTACCTCCCCCCCCAGGGAAAATCCCGAGGGTACATTCGGGAAGACCGAATATGGTGTCCTTAGTCTCCTTTGCAATTCTCCCGGTGCATGCCAGCGCGAATTCTAAGCCGCCGCCCAAACAGTGTCCTTCAATGGCTGCCAAGGTCGGGTAACGCAATGCCTCCAGTCGCTTAAATGCCGTGTGAAACGCATTGAGCCCTTTGGCGGTCTCCGCCTCATCTTTCATCTGGTCCAACATATTCAAGTTAGCCCCGGCATGAAAGTTGCTGCGCTTTCCCGAGACAAACACCGCACCTTTGATTTCTGCAGCCTTCTCCAAGTCATCGATAAGGGCAGAGAACTCGTCTATAGCCTCAGGAGTCCATGTATTCATGGCCTCTGTTGCTACATCGAAGCTTACGATTCCAAACTCTCCTTGTTTCCTGAATTGAAAAATTGTTCCGTACCTCATCATACACCCCTCCCTTATAAGGATATGTCCTTATCGTGTCGTCCAAATCCTGTGCCATTAAGGTCACTGACCTGACTCCAATTTTACGAATTCCGGAAGGTTAGCGATGTTGAGCTTTTCACGCATTCCATGCAGAAATCGCCTCCCCTCTCTCGTGATATGAACCACTCCCTCAAGATTCAAGAGCACCTTTCTCTCATTTTGCAGGTGGCGATCACACACACCGCCTAAAATAGGAATAGTTGCTTGATCCAGCACTCCATCCACTACGATAGCGATGGTGTCTTTATCCAAAAAATCCTCTTTGATATGGATCATTAAAGTATCCCCCATTATTCAGGTGTAGATTCGTATTGGTGCACGATGCCATGCCCCGTTCTTATGAGCCCCTTATATCCTCTCCTTAAATTCAGTTCCCAGGAGGCCTTCCGGCTTAACAAGGAGCACAATAATAATGATCAGAAAGGCCACGGTATTCTTAAACTCAAGGGCCACATAGCCACCTGTCAGACTCTCTGCTACCCCTATAATGAGGCCTCCTACGATAGCGCCTGGCAGGCTGTTGAGGCCACCAAGGATGGCGCCGGCAAAGCCTTTCAGGAATGGCTCCAGCATAAAAAATGGGTCGAGCAGGAGTGCTGGTGCCAGAAATAGCCCTGCCAAAACCCCTAAAAACGCTGCCAGACCCCACGCAAGGGCCAAGATCCTGCGGGTCGGAATGGCAAGGGTCTGGGCAGCAGGGAGATTCTCTGAGGTAGCCCTCATTGCAAGCCCAATACGAGTTCTCTGGATCAACAGATAGAAAAAAAAACTGCCTATGATTCCCATAGCCAAGGTTCCGAGACTCAATTCATTTAGATAGACCGGCCCCACCTTCCAGACAGTGGCGTCTGACAGTGGAAAATTCATTACCTTGGAATCCGTTCCCCACAAGTAAACTATGACCCCTTGAAAGATCATGCCGAGCCCGACAGTCAACGTGATCTGCCCTAACAAGGTGGCCTCCCTCCGTTGGGCAGGGATGATAATCAAAAAGTAGAAGAGTATGGCTAAAAGACCGCTAAAAACAAGACTGCCTATGAAGGCCACGTAAAAGGGGAGTCGAAAGGAGAGCAGGGTAAACGCGAAAAAGGTCCCCATGGTGGCCATATCGCCGTGGGCGAAGTTCAAGATCCGCGTTGAGCGATAAATGAGCACAATACCCAAGGCCACCAGGACATACAGACTGCCCATGGATAAACCGGATATCATGTACTGCAAAAAGTTCGACATAGATCGTGTTTCCTCGTTCAGCGAAAGGGCCAGTTCCTAAAATAGAGCCTGATCTTCAGCCACCTGCCGGCGAGCCCCAACGGTTCAAAAATCATTACAACAATAACAGTACCCCCATAGATAACAGGAACCAACTCCTTGTACTCGTTGAATATATACGGGATCAGGATCACAAATGCTGCTCCAAAGATGCCTCCTTCTACTAAAGCAAGGCCCCCAATAACAACAGCGATGAACATGGTGATGGTTTCCAAAAAGGTAAACATCTGCGGATCTAGAAACCCCAAAAATATACCGTACAAGGCTCCGTGGACACCTGTGTAGAAAGAGCTGACTGCAAAAGACAGGAGTTTGTATTGGGTGAGGTTGACGCCCAAGACTTCGGCTGCAATGTCGTTGTCCCGCACAGAAATAAAGGCCCTGCCTATGTAGGATGAAATAAGATTGTAGCTAAGCAGGGTAAAGCAAAGGCCCACGAGGAGCGTGAAATAGTACATTGACACCTCTCTTGAAAGGCCAAAAAAAGGCTTCAGTTTGGGAACAATCATTCCCATGCGACCGCCGGAAAGAAATTCATAGGCAGTAAAGAGCTGGTACGCAGCTATCCCGAAGCCTAAGGTGACAATCGCCAGATACGGGCCTTTAAGTCTGAGGGAAGGGAAGCCAACAAGCACGCCGAACAGGGCGGCTACCAAGCCCGCTCCCAGTAGCCCTCCTAAGAGAGGTACCCCTGCTCTCGAAAGATGACCATAGGTAAATGCACCGATCGCCAAGAACCCGGCCTGCCCAAGGGAGATCTGGCCGGTGTAGCCGATGAGGATGTTTTGTCCCTGCACCCCAATTGAGTAAATAAAAACCAGGGTGGCTATGTAGACCAGATCCTCACCAGTAAACCAGGGCAGAAGGATCAGGGTGAGCACCAGAAGCCCTACCCAAAATCCTTTCCAGGGCCTGTCAATGAGTCTTAGTTCGTCTTTGTAGCTTTCTACTAAATCCATGGTCAGTTAATCAGTAAGTCATCACGATTTGTATATGAGACTCCTCAAAACTCAAGTACCTAACCTCGGTACATCGATTCGATCAAATCCTTGTATTGCTTTTCCAGGTTCGCCCTTTTTACCTTCTGTGTGGGGGTGACGTCCCCATCCTCCGCATAGAATCGCCGTGGTATCATGGCAAACTTCTTGATGGCCTCAGCCCTGGCCAGGGTCTTATTAACCTCATTCACTTCCTTATCGATCAGCTTTTTGATCTCGGGGTTTTGAGTCAAATCGGAAAAGGTGGTAAAGGGAATGCTTTTGTCCTGCGCATATTTCATCACATTTTCTTCATCAATCAGGATGAGTGCAGTTAGATACTTGCGGTTATCCCCAATAACAACCACATCCTGAATGTAGGTGCTGAATTTCAATTTGTTCTCGATGAACTCAGGTGTAACATTCTTGCCTCCTGAGGTGATAATAATATCCTTCTTTCTTCCGATGATCTTGAGATGCCCTTCATCTATAGTCCCCAGATCGCCCGTGTGTAACCATCCTCCTCCAAGCGTTTCTTCGGTTAACTCGGGTTTTTTGAAGTATCCTTTGAAAACTCCCGGGCCCCGAGCAAGAATCTCCCCATCCTTGGCTATCTTCATTTCCAGTCCAGGAAGCGCTTCCCCCACGTAGCCATATCGTGGCTCCCTATCAAGCCTTTGAAGGGCGATAATACCGGTAGACTCGGTCTGCCCATATCCGTCCCTCAGGGGAATACCCAGTACATTAAAGAATTCGAACAGCTCCCGCGAAGCGGCAGCGGCTGAACAAAGTGCCCATCTGATGCGCTCAAAGCCCAGCTGGCGCTTGAGGTGAAACAGAACTCCCCAATAGGCCATGGAGTAAAGGATACGCCACAACATGGTGGGGCTGGAATCGGACTTGGCCTTAAGGTACTGTCTCGCCACGCGGAAGCTGAAGCGATAGAGGAGTTTCTTAAGAAAGGTGGAATCGTCCATTTTTATTTCGATATTTGAGGCAAACTTCTCCCAAATTCGCGGTACGCTTCCGAAGATGGTGGGAGAAACCTCTCTGAGGTTATAGGCTAGGGTATCCATGCTTTCCACGAAATTGACCGTCACGCCCGTGAACATGGGCATAAAAACTGACACCAGATTCTCGTATATGTGGGCCAGGGGTAGATATGACACCACTTCATCCTCTTCACTGACGGGAATGACCTCAAGAAATGACTGCGTTATCATGGAAATGTTGGCATGGGACAGCAAAGCGCCTTTTGGTCGACCTGTTGTACCTGAGGTGTAGATGATCATTGCAGTGTCGTTAACCTTGAGAGAGGCAAGGCGTTGATCAACGGCCTCGGGGTTCTTGCGACTGTATTCTCTCGCATTCTCTAAGAAATCAGAGAAAAAGATAACCTGGGGATGCGCATAACCCCAGAGACCTTTCTCATCCCAGACCACGATTTGCCTGATGCTCAGCTCGGGGAGGATCTCCAAGGTCTTTTCCAGCTGCTCCTCATTTTCCACGAAAATCAATTTCGATTCGGAGTGATTGACAATATATTTTACCTCATCAGAGGCGGAGGTAGGATAGACTCCACAGGTACACCCCCCTGCGGTCATAACCCCTAAATGGCATATTACCCACTCGGGCCGGTTATCACCCAGGATACAGACGGTCTCGCCGGGGGCCAAATCAGCTGCAACAAGGCCAGCCGCAACTTGTCGGACCTGACTCCCGTACTCATCCCACATTACCTTCTGCCAGATCCCGTAGTTTTTATACCTGAGAGCCACACGCCCGGCGTGTCGCGAGACCTGCTCAAAAAAGGCGCGGGGGAGTACTTTTGCTTGAACCGACATCACCATCTTCTCCGCTTGGTATAAAATCGCCATTCCTTCTCAGAGGTCTCTTCCTGGCCTATACCGAGGTAGAGTTCCTGAACATTTTCATTTTCCTTTAGATCCTGTGAACTCCCCTCAAGAACAATTCTTCCGGCCTCCATAATGTATCCGTAATCGGCAATATTGAGGGCCATTTTTGCGTTCTGTTCCACCAGCAGGATGGTCATATCCCTCTTACTTACTTTGTAAAGCGTGTCGTACACATGGCGGGCAACCAGAGGGGCCAAACCCAACGATGGTTCATCCAACAATAAGAGCTGCGGCCTTCGAAGGAGGGCTCGAGCCATAGCCAGCATCTGTTGTTCTCCGCCGGAAAGGGTTTCTGCCTGTTGTTCACTTCGATCCTTCAGGATGGAAAAGAGTACGTAAATGGATTCCAGATCCTCGCTCACTTCCTTTCCCCTTCGTCCCCAACATCCGAGGTCCAGATTCTCTCTCACCGTTAACTCTCGAAAAAGACCCCGGTCTTCAGGCACATACACAATTCCCAATGCAGATATGCGTTCAGGTGCCAATCCGCTTATCCTACGGCCCCTTAATTCTATTTGACCTTTCTTCGGCTGATCTTTCAACAATCCTGCGACCGTCTTCAACAAGGTGGTCTTACCGGCTCCATTCGGGCCAAGCACGGTGAATATCTCGTTTTCCTTGATCTCCAGGGAAATCCCCTGAAGTGCATAGATCCGGTCGAAATAAAGCGTTTCAATACTCTTTATCGTAAGCAGGGCCATTACTATTCACCTACATATGCACGGATCACCTCGGAATTCCGCTGAACCTCTGCAGGACTCCCCTCCGTTATTTTCTTGCCGAAATTGAAGGCAACCATTCTGTCAGCAAGTCTTGAGACGATCCGGAGATCGTGCTCAATAATCAATATGGCGAACTTGAATCGTCCCCTGATCTCTTGGACCAAATAGGCAACTCGCCCTTTCTCCTCTGCAGTTAGCCCGGCAACGGGCTCATCAAGTAACAACAACCTCGGCTCCATGACGATGGCGCGGCCCAACTCAACCCTCTTTTGGACTCCGTATGGACAATCAACTACTCGGGCTTCTCGGTATGCTTGAAGATCCAGAAAATCGATGATCTCCTCCACCCCCTCCCGGTGAACCAGTTCTTCTTTCCGGAGTCTTAAGAAGGCGTGCATCGGATTTTTCCGAAACCTGATGTGTCTGCCTAACATGAGATTGTCCAGGACCGACATATTATTGAAGAGACGGATATTCTGAAAGGTTCGAGCAATACCTTTTTGGGCAATGACATCAGGGGAGAGCCTCAGGAGGCTCTCCTCCCGAAAAATAACCTGTCCTTGATCTGGCCTGTATACCCCTGATATGCAATTGAACATCGTAGTCTTACCAGAACCATTGGGGCCGATAATGGCCAGGATTTCCTCCTGATCCATCTCAATGTCGACCCCATCCAGGGCCTTGATCCCACCAAAGGCGATGGCCAGGTTACGTATGGACAGCAACCTTCCCATAGAGCTAGAAGAGCGGATCAAAGATCATAAAGTCGGTAACGGGTATGTGCTTCCCCTTTTCCGCATGGCATATCCGGATGGCATTGAGACCATGGTGCCGGTTCGGACCAAAGGTGATGGGAGCGCCCATGCCCTCGGGCCTGAATTGCTTAAGGCTCATCATAGCCTTCACGAAGCTGTCTCTTGTAAGGTTCCGTCCAGCCCTCTGAAGGCCTTCAGCTATGAGCATCGTCGTAGTAGCACCGGTTATGCCCAAGAACTGCAGCGCAGCCAGTTTCGGCTGATTCTTTATGAGAACGTCGAGTACCTTTTGTGCCTCCGCCTCAACACCGGGCATGGCAACATTGCCGGATGCAGCAGGGTATGCCCCCTCCCAAAGCTTGCCGGCAATCTTGTACATGAGTGGGTCTCCGAGGGGATTGGCGGTAAAGAGCTTCGGGTTATACCCCACCTTGGCCATCTCTCTGATGATCAAAGATGCCTGAGTGGGTGCACCATAAATGATTACGGCCTCTGCGCCTGTCCCTTTGAGCTTCAGCGCATGGCTTCCCAGCGCCCGATCAGTTAGTTCATAGGGGACGAATCCGACAAACTCTGCCTCCCCTGAGAGATTTTTCATTGCCTTCTCAATACCGATCTTTGCCGATTTGCCCCAATCATCATTCTGACCAAAGAGGGCAAGTTTTTTGAGGCCCAGCTTATACACCGCAAAATTGGTTATGGCCTCCGCCTCATCAATGTAGTCCGGGTAGGCAATGAACAGGTGCCGCATTTGTGCCGAGGGCACGCCAACCCAAATCCTGGGGTTTGCATGGATATGAACGACCGGGATTTTGTTCTCAAGAAGAAAATCCTTGGTTGCATTGGCCGTAGCAGACCCGATAACGCAACCGTATGCAAGCACATCATTCTTCATCTCCGTCAGGTTTGCCAGGGCGCGGCTGGGATTATACCCGTCATCCTTTATGAGAATCTTTATTTTTCTCCCGTGGATGCCTCCCTGATCGTTGATGTGCTTAGCCCATGCTGCATTTCCCAGATACATGGCGCTCCATAAGGCTGCAGGACCTGACATCGGGCAGGTCATACCGATGGCAACTTCATTGTCCGTTACTCCTGGGGTCTCGGACCCAGCACATACCAAAGCCGGGATTGCAAGACACACAACCAGAAAAACCATAAGATACAGATATCTCTTCATTTCAACCTCCTAAAAAATAAGGTTTAGGTTATAACACACACGAACGACTGGAAAAATCACCTCCTTTCTCAGGTGGATTTGCATATCATTTGTTCACTTCACACTAATCCAGAATTCAATTATTGCTTTTAGTCCGCAGAACAATAATGAGCATCTATTCTGCTTGACTTGCTGTTGATGAGTGCAAAGGATAACAAAAGGGAAACCTCAGTACTCAAATGTAGAACTGTGCAAAATAGATGCCGTGCCATCGTCACGAAAAGACCACGGGCCAAGATCGGCAGCCTTCTACTGCACCCATAATATGATGCAACCCATTGAAATCAAAAAACATGATCGCAGATCCGCAACGGTAGCTTGCATTCCTTTGAGGTGCCACATGAAATACAAGTACCGATTTTTACTCATCACGGAAGACCGTTTCAGCAATTAATTGACCGAAAATCAGAGCTTAAAACACAATATATCGTCTCCAAAAATCGAAATATTGTGCATTGAACCTCATACCATCAACCTTGCTGCGAGGCACTCTTTTCTCTTCGTAGAACTGGAAATCAGGCTATACCAGACATTAACCCATGATCACTTTTAAGTTCTTCCTATGGCATGCTTTTGGCAGATACACATGGTATTACTATTCATGCCCTCACATTCCCGTGCTCATAAGGATTTCGTCTTCAAAGCATTTCCTTGAAAGTACGACTATCATCGCACAGAAGACCAGACCACCGGAAAGGTCAGGGATGATTCTAGAACTCAAAAACCCGGAACAGGCCATAGTATAGGAGGAAGATAATGGATTTCGAATTAACCAAAGAACACAAGGACATTATAAATGCCGCTCGCGATTTTGCCGTAGGGGAGTTTACGGATCGTGCCCAGGAGTTAGACCGCAACGAAACCTTTGATCCCGAGCTTTGGAAAAAGGCATGTGAGCTTGGCTTTGTGGGAATGTACATCCCGGAGGAATACGGGGGCTCCGGCATGGGCCTTCTGGAATGTTCCCTGGTAATGGAGGAGTTTTGGGCAGTGGATGCCGGTATTGGGGCTGCTGTGCTTGCCCCCGTCTTCGGTGCTGACATCATTAATCTGTATGGGACCGAGGAGCAAAAAAAGAAGTATCTGTCTCCCATTGCGGAGGGACAGGTAATTATGGGTGCAGCCATAACCGAGCCTGATGCAGGCTCAGATGTCACCGCTGCCACCACGACCGCAATCAAGGATGACGAAGACTACATCATCAATGGTTCCAAGATGTTCATCACCAACGGGAGCATCGCCGATTTCATTATTGTATTCTGCCAAACTGATCCCGAAAACCCCGACAGGCACCGGCGGCACAGCTGGATTATTGTGGAAACGGACAGAAAGGGATTCGAGGCCAATAAGTTGCACGGAAAACTCGGAATCCGCGCCTGCGATACCGCTGAGCTATCCTTCTCCAATGTAAGGGTTCCGGTCGGGAACCTTGTGGGCAAGGAAGGGGCCGGCTTCAGAGAACTGATGATTTTTTTTGACATGAGCAGAATCGTCGTGGCCGCCATGGGCGTCGGCATTGCCAGGGCCGCCCTCGAGGAATCCATAAAGCATACGAAAAAAAGGCACCAGTTCGGCATGCCCCTGGCAACCTTTCAGGTTACCCAGTTCAAGCTTGCCGAGATGGCAACCAAGATCAAGGCAGCCCGCAACCTTTACTACGAAGCCGCGTGGAAGGCCGACAACGGCATGCTCGATGCAGAGCTCGTAGCCATGGCCAAGTGGTACGCAGGCAAAACGGCGGTCCAATGCGCTGATGAGGCATTGCAGTTGCACGGTGGGTATGGATTTTTGGACGAATACAAGGTGCAGCGCCTCTACCGTGACGCCAAGATCGTTGAGATTTACGAGGGTACTACGGAGATCGAAAAACTTATCATCGCCCGGGGCCTGCTCAAATAAGTGCTATGCTGTTTGTGACTGACGTTGCACGGTTTAACCTATCGTAAGGAGGATATTGTGACCTATAGTGTGAACAGGGCCATGGTCATCGGTTCCGGGGTTATGGGCGCCGGTATTGCCGCTCACCTGGCAAATGCCGGGATCCCGGTCTACCTGATCGATATCGTGCCCACCAAGCTCACCCCGGAAGAGGAGAAAAAGGGGTTAACCTTAGAGAACCCCGGTGTACGGAATCGAATCGTTAACCAGGGGCTAGCCTTTCTTAAGAAATCCAAACCTGCGGGCCTGTTCAGTAAAAGTAAACTCGATTTGATCACGGCCGGCAACATGGAGGACAACTTCGACTGGGCTCGGCAGGCCGACCTGATCATCGAAGTGGTAATAGAAAACCTTGAGATCAAGCGTGAGGTCATGGCCACAGTCGATAAGGTCCGCAAGGAAAAGAGCATCATCTCAACGAATACCTCCGGCATACCCATCCACCAGATCGCCGAGGGTCGCTCGGAGGGATTCAAGGCCCATTTCCTCGGGACCCATTTTTTCAATCCTCCTCGGTACCTCAAACTGCTCGAGCTCATTCCCACTCCCGAAACCGATCCCGCAGTGGTTGAGTTTATGAAGGCCTTTGGGGAGCGACGGCTCGGAAAAACCGTGGTTCTCTGCAAGGACACCCCGAACTTCATCGCTAACCGGGTGGCAGTGGTCACCGGGCGGGCCACCTTGAATTATGTGCTGGAAAACAATTACTCCATAGAGGAGGTGGATGCTATCACCGGTCCCCTGATCGGTCACCCTAAAACCGCCACCTTTCGCCTACTTGACCTGGTCGGCATGGATGTAAACAAGCACGTATCGGCCAACCTCTACAAGGCTATTGCCCATGACGAATTCAGGGAGTATCTCATGGGGCCCGGTAACGATCTCACCCAGAAGATGGTGGAGGCTGGCCTCTTGGGCAACAAGGCATCTCAAGGATTCTTTAAGAAGGTCAAGGGACCGGACGGCAAGAAAACGTATCGGGTGCTAGACCTCACAACCCTCGAGTACCTCGATCAGAAGGAGCCCGATATCCCCATCCTCAAGAAGGCCGGCAAGATCGAGAACCTGGGTGAGCGCATGCGCTTCCTCATCTCACAAGAAGACCGTTTCGGAGAGTTCATCTGGCATGATGCGGCGCTCGCCCTCTCCTATTGCTCCCATCTCATACCTGAGATCGCTGATGCCCTCTTTTCCATTGACGATGCCGTTCGGTCCGGGTTTTCCCATGAAATGGGGCCGTTTGAACTCTGGGATGCCCTCGGGGTAGGAGATACAATTGCCCGAATGGAGGCCGCAGGCTTTACGGTTGCACCCTGGGTCAAGGAGATGATCGATACCGGGGCGGAGACCTTTTACAAGAAGGAGGGCAACCGCACCCTGTACTGGGATCTTTCAGCTAGTTCGTATCAACCGCTTCCCATTGATCCCCATGTCCTGCCATTCGCAGGGCACAAGGAAGCGGCCGTGGTAATCGCAGAGAATCCCAGTGCCTCCCTTATCGATCTGGGCGACGGGGTATTGTGTCTGGAGTTTCACTCCAAGGCCAACTCCCTTGATCAAGATATTCAGGCCATGTGTGATCGGGCCCTCGATGAGCTAGAAGGTGTCTACCGGGGTCTCGTTATCGGCAACCAGGGAAAAAACTTCTCGGTCGGCGCAAACGTCTTCACCGTTGTCATGGCCGCTGAGAACAAGCAGTGGGATGTGATCGAAGGGGCCATAAAGACTATGCAAGATCAGATGCTCAAGCTTCGCTATTCACCCAAGCCCGTGGTGGCTGCCCCCTTTGGTATGACCTTTGGGGGAGGTGCGGAGATCTGTTTGGCCGCGGACCGAATCTGTGCGTCCGCTGAAACCTATATGGGTCTCGTTGAAGTCGGCGTGGGCCTGATACCTGCCGGCGGCGGATGTCGTGAGATGATCAAGCGATTGGTGAGTCCTGCTATGAGCGTAGCCAACACCGACGCCTTGCCATTTCTCATGAAGGCATTTGAAAACATTGCTATGGCCAAGGTCGGGAGTAGTGCCTTCGAAGCCCGTGAGATGGGCTTTCTGACGGAAAACGATCGCATTATCATGAACGCTGATCACCTCCTCAGCGAGGCCAAGCACCTGGTTATAGAGATGGACGATGCCGGGTACGTACCGCCTCCTCGAGCTAAATCGGTCTATGCCCTTGGTGCACGGGGAATGGCCTTTCTGATGCAGGTTGCCCAGTCAATGGTCTGGTCGAGCTACATCTCAGAGTACGATAAGCATATCGCCCAAAAGCTGGCCTATGTCCTCTCCGGAGGGCCCTTATCAGCCCCCCAATGGGTTCATGAGCAGTATATCCTCGATCTCGAACGAGAGGCATTTGTTGCGCTGTGCGGGGAGACGAAGACAATCGAGCGCATCAAGCATATGCTTGCCACAGGAAAACCCTTGCGAAATTAAGGAGAGCAATCATGAAAGATATAGTTATCGTTTCCGGTGCCCGCACCGCAGTGGGACGGGCAAATAGAGGTACCTTGGTAAACACACGACCCGACGATATGGCGGCAGTTGTGACGACTGAAGTCCTGAAAAGGGCCCCTGTCGTAGACCCAGCCGAGGTAGATGATGTGATTATGGGCTGCGCATTTCCGGAACATAGCCAAAGCTTCAATATTGGGCGTGTTGCGGCCCTTTTGGCAGGTTTACCGAACACCATCCCCGGCCAGACCGTTAACCGCCTCTGCGCTTCTGGACTCCAGGCCATCGCTATCGGTTCTCAGCAGATCATGACGGGAATGTGTGACATCGTCATCGCAGGTGGCACTGAATCGATGAGCCAGGTACCCATGATGGGATATCACGTATCTCTTAACCTGCGTATGGTCCAGGAATACCCTGAGGCCTATATCGGAATGGGTATGACGGCGGAAAACGTTGCTGAGAAATATAACGTAAGCCGTGAAGACCAAGATGCCTTCGGTCTGCGGAGCAACCAGAGGGCCCTCACAGCCATTGAGGCAGGTCGATTCAAGGAAGAAATTGTTCCCCTGGAGGTGAAGACGGTACAGGTGAATGAACAGGGTGAACGGGTTGAGAGCGACAAGATCTTCGATGTGGACGAAGGCCCTCGAAAAACCACCCCTGAGAAGATGGCACAACTCAAACCAGCCTTTAGGAACGGTGGTACGGTTACGGCGGGAAACTCGTCGCAGATGAGTGATGGGGCCGCAGCCGTGCTTTTGATGACCCGGGAGAAGGCTCAAGAAAAAGGCCTTACCCCCTTTGCGCGATTTGTGGGTCTTGCAGCGGCCGGTGTACCGCCGGAAATCATGGGAGTCGGCCCCATGTACGCCATACCGAGGGTTATGAGAGTCACCGGTTTCAAGATAAGTGATATGGACCTCATCGAACTCAATGAGGCCTTTGCCTCTCAGGCCGTCGCCTGTATCCGTCACCTCGAGCTCAATGAAGACATAACAAACGTGAACGGCGGGGCCGTAGCCATGGGCCATCCATTGGGTTGCACGGGCGCCAAGCTTACCGTACAGCTCATCCACGAGATGAAACGGCGGAAATCACGGTATGGCCTCGTTTCAATGTGTATCGGCGGCGGTCAGGGTGCCGCAGGCATCTTTGAGAACCTCTGCCGGTAGCATCCATAGGGAAACCTGATGGTTATCCTGGGTTCCCCTCCTTTGTTTCTTCGATTGATTTCGAGGCTTGCACATGATTTTTCCGACCCTAATCCTTGAGTGAACACCCATTTCCATCTTTACACAGGCGGGGTTGCAGTCAGATTTATCAGTTCATGAGCATCATCCTGGCTTCCTTGTCGTCACCTCTATCATGAGGATATGGCCGTTTTTCCTATCCTAATGTTGTGCAATCCCGCATGATCCTTGTAGCATATCATGCTCTGTCTTGCTTTTCAAACTCACGCTCAACCATGAGCACCTTGTTTCGCCACCCTATTTTGAGCGTTCCTCCGCGTTCTCCCAGTTTGGTGAGAGAGCTTTCAAAAAATATGGAACGTATCGATTAATAATAAGAAAGCTCGTCAAACGATGAACCCAGGTATAAGGAATTTCCATGCTTATCATCCAATTAGAATTAATTCTGGGTGTCTTATGCCATAACCGTCTCACTTTCTCAAGCAAGGTTTAAATCTAAAAAGAGAAAAATTTTATTAGACCCGGACCTGTATTCTGGCGTCTGAGCTGCCTTGAGGTGGATTGTTACTACTGAACTACCCTGCAGCAAGTTGTAGGGAAGTTCAGTAGTAATTATATGGAATTGAGGGCAGGATTTGATTTAAGGCAGATAGAACATCATCTTTTGCTTTTTTCTCTTTTTTTTTCATTCCAACCGTACATTTTTGCCCAATGCCAAGATCTAGCTCTG
>Ga0307442_1000878_pt1 | contig 14824 bp, 13 predicted proteins | sample SalMarWE160430MG_FD_202143 | JGI IMG/M metagenome (GOLD analysis project Ga0307442, IMG submission 202143) | Salt marsh sediment microbial communities from the Plum Island Ecosystem LTER, Massachusetts, United States - WE1604-30 | ecosystem: Environmental > Aquatic > Marine > Intertidal zone >...
GGGATAGAGGTTTTTGCAAGGGTTTTCTCTCGGCTCGATCCTGAAATAGTGGTTGAATGCACATATCATGATGGAGATGTTATACCCAAGGGGGCGAATATCGGTACTGTGACAGGATCAATGAGGGGAATACTGAGTGGAGAAAGAACCGCCCTCAATTTCCTACAGCATCTCTCCGGAATAGCTACCCTTGCCAGACAATATGTTGAAAAAACAGATCCTTCCACAGTTCGAGTAATCGATACCAGAAAGACAACTCCTGGGTTACGGGTCCTGGAGAAATATGCCGTCAGAATGGGTGGCGGATTTAATCATCGGTTTGGCCTCTTTGACGGGATCTTAATCAAAGATAACCACATTGCGGCCGCTGGTTCTATATCCGAGGCTGTGAAAAAAATTAGAGCGACCGTGCCTCATACGTTAAAGATTGAAGTAGAAGTGGAAGATATCAAGGGGCTTGAAGAGGCTATAGAGGCAGGGGCAGATGCAATTCTTTTGGATAATATGTCTGTCAAAGAAATGGAAGAGGCAGTTTTGATAGCTAATAAAAGGGTTCTTTTAGAGGCCTCTGGTGGGATTACCTTAGAGACAGTTGAGGCAATATCCAAAACAGGCATCAATCTGATCTCAGTTGGTGCCATTACTCATTCTGCACCCTCTGTTGATATCAGCCTCGAGGTGATTAAGGAGTAGATCTATGGATGCATTCATCGAGAAGGCTGCCCGGACTATTCTGGGTTCTCAATTAACTATTGCTCTTACAGGTGCCGGCATCTCAGTAGAATCGGGCATACCGGATTTTAGAAGCAAGGGTGGATTATGGGACAGGTTTGACCCGGAGGAGTACGCCTCTATTTATGCCTTTAAAGATAATCCGGAAAAGGTCTGGCGGATGTTAAAAGAAATGGAGCAGATTGTTGATAATGCAAGGCCTAATGCAGCACACACAGGGCTTGCTGAGTTAGAACAAATGGATTTGCTGAAGAGCGTACTTACTCAGAATGTAGACAATCTCCACCAGGAGGCTGGTTCCCGGGATGTGATCGAATATCATGGAAATTCCAAGTCATTTACCTGTATATGGTGCAATAAGAAATATGATTACGAAGATAAAAGAGGTGAGTATCCACCTCAATGTGAGTGTGGAAAGATACTGAAACCAGATGTTATCTTTTTTGGTGAGGCAATTCCTTCTTTGGCAATGATAAGGAGTTCCCAGTTAGCCTCTACCTGTCAGGCCTTGCTTATAATAGGCACCTCGGCTGTGGTCTCTCCCTTTAATATACTTCCGAGGCAGGCAAAGCAGGTGGGAGCCACAATAATTGAGATAAATTTGGAAAGAACGGTACTAACAGATGGTATTACCGATATCTTTCTCCAAGGCAAGGCCACAGAACGAGTATCACAGGTTGTCTCGGCTGTAAAAGAGTTAAGAGCGGTGTAAATTATTTCTATCCTGAGAATCCTTACTATGTCATCTTCGCCTGTATTTACAACAAGCAACTGATAACTATCAACGGACAACACCCAACGTGCTACATCTGTTTAAAGATATGAATATAGCTTCTGCTCACTGCAAGCAATTCCGGTCTATCTTTTAGCTTCACTACCCCACGCCCGGTCAATGAACGACTTACCTTGGTAATGTAATGTGCATTGACAATAGTGCCCCGATGAATTCGCCAGAACTGATTGGGATCCAGTTCATCTGCAAGCTCTTTAATAGCCTTCTTAATGAGCGATTCACCTTCTTTTGTTAATACCAATGTGTATTTGTCGCTGGCCTTAAAGTAACATACCTCATCCACTGGGACAAGGCGGATACCATCTCCATGCTGAGTTTTAAGCCACCTCAAATAACCCGGTTTTTCTTTCTTGTACAATCTGGCTATTGCCTGTTCTATAATCTCAGACATATCGGATGGAGGTCTTATAGAGGCGGCAATCTGTTTTTGGAGCCTTGTGATCGCCTTCTCAAGCCTTTTATGGGTTATAGGCTTTAGCAGGTAATCAATGGCTTCGTTTTCAAAGGCCTCAACCGCATACTTATCATAAGCGGTAATAAAAACAACCCAACAGGACCCCATAATCCTCTTTGCTACTTCCATCCCGGAAAGACCGGGCATCCGGATGTCAAGAAAGGCGATATCAGGGCGGTGCTTCTCTATCAATTCCAGGGCCTCTTGGCCGTTTCTGGCCTCACCACATATAATAAGATCTGGCCAGAGCTCCAAAAGCAGTGATTTGAGATGTACCCTTAACTGGTTTTCATCATCAACGATGACTGCCTTAGTCTGCGTCATGGGGAACCTCAATAATGGCTTTCAGGCCGGAAGGCCTGTTTTCTTCCAGGATTAATCGTCCTTTGCCACCATACAGAGATTGTAGACGTTCCCTGACATTGGAAAGCCCGACACCTGTATCCTCACCTTCATTGAAGCCCATACCAGTATCAATGATCTCCAGCCGAATCATATCTCCCTTCTTTTCCCCTCGTATGAACAATTCTCCTCCTTCGATTTTGGGCTCCAGCCCGTGCCTTATGGCATTTTCCACCAATGGTTGAATCAACATTGGCGGAAAAGGATAGACTTTTATAGTATCCGGGATATCGAGTCTGTAACCAAGTCTATCCCCCATCCGAACCTTAAAGATGTTGAGGTAGGCTTGTATCATCTCCATTTCCTGTCCTATGGTAGTTGTCTCCCCTCTTGTCTTTGGAATGGCCGTGCGTAGGTAATGGATGAAATCCGTGAGCATGGATTTCCCCCTTTCCAGATCAGCGTCAAGCAGGCTCAGAATGTTGGAGAGGGTGTTGAATAAAAAGTGAGGCTCAATCTGGGCTTGAAGAAACCTTAGGTTTGTTTCGGCCATCTCTTTTTCGTTGGCCAGCCTCTTTATCCTTTCCTCCTGTATCAGGGCTTCAGACTGAGAGATTCTTTCCCTGTACGAAAAGAAATAACTGATTATAGACCCGAACATGATTCCAAGGATCATTACCGCTATGAAGCGTTGTTCAAACAGGGATATGGGAAGACCTGCGGCTATAGATCCTATTATCCAACCAACGACCGTCCCTATGATAATGGCTATCATGACCACAACCAGCATAAAAAAGGGTTTAACGGGCCTAAAAAGATAGAGTCCGGTCAAGGCAAACGAACATATGGAGATACCGATGCACTGAGAGATAATGAAGTTGTCAACAAACCCACCTCCGAATTTGATGCCCGTTAAAACCAGGGCTATAAAGGTATCAAACAGCACGGTATAGGAAAGAGATCTGAAAACGTGCCTTCGCGTTATATTGACCAATCCATTTTTCATGACATCTCCTACTTTATCCTGTTATTCTGTTGAACTTCAATTCCTGATTCATGCACTGACGGGGTAAAATACAATTCCTAGAACGCATACTCCAATCCGATCATCCACTGATAATTCAGAATACTACCAAACTCTGAATCTAAAGCGCCGGAATTGACGCTTCCTATGGAGAAAAGCTGGGTGTGATCTCCCACAAAGCACTCAACAATAGATATGAATTGGCCCGAGCTATCGTCTATATTCTGGGTCCACCGAAAAGTGAGGTTAAGTACATCCCAAATATCATTGTGGTTGTATTGAAACATAATGTAGTTCCGTCTCAGGAATCTCAACCTGGGGTCTGCTGTCTGGCTAAGAGTCAATTGAGATAAACTTTTAATAGGGCCTGCAAGATAATAGGCATCCGAGGCCTCTTGTCTTAGCCGGTAATACGCCTCTGCCTCACCATCACTATATCCAGATCCGTTATACACATATTCCATTGTCAGGGTAGGCCCTGCTTCAAGGGTGTAGGATCCCCCAGCCAGAAAAGTGCCCTTTAAGGATGAATCTTTATCATATACTGCATCCATGGACGCTTCAAAAGGATTATTGGCCATTTCCGGGTAGAGGGCATTTGTGCCTTTAGATATAGTTCCTTCCCCATACAATAACAGGGCATCGGTTGCAGTCCAGCCTCCAAAGGCCCCCAGCCTGTTCCTGTCACCCTCCTGATGCGACAGGATCATGCTTGCATATGCTTCCTGCCCTGAATAATCAAGCTTCAGGGCATATGTCTTTTCAAACTCATAGTAAAAAAACTCCTGTCTACCCTCATCCATACTGGCGATAAGAGAGATGGTCCATGATATTACCGGCAGCCATACAAGGCGGGCAAAATCCATTCCAGGCACTTCCTGTTTTGGGTTGCTCCGTCCGTTATCCCCGAAGAAAGGATTAGAAGGGGAAAAGAGGTAGGAAGGTCCCCACTGCAGGTTTTCACGGCCATAGGAGACAAACAGGTTTTCGGTCCCCTGTATTCTGGCCAGCCATTCATTAACAAACCAGTCATCATCCCAATCGGTGTCTCCTTCTTTCACCCCATCCTTCCATGCATTCCATTCAAGGTTCATTCTGGGTTTGGCGCTTAGATCCAATCTTCTGAAGGTTAGGCGGAGATCTGGACGGATCTCCAAATCAGTAGAATAGCGCGAAATCTGAAAAAAATCATTATTTGGGTTTTGGGAAGAGTCTGCTACCTTCCGGCAGGTGCCAAAAGTCAGGAATCTCAGGCTATATTCAAGACCTTCTGACAATTCGTCCCATACGTGTGTGGATTCTGTTTTATCCACTTTCTCCATAACGCTGCTTGACTCTTGGGCCATTGATACAGTCGGCCAGAATAAAAGCCATATAATAAAAAGGTCTCTGATCCTCATAGTGTCGCTTTCCTTGGTTTGAGGCCCATATCTTAATCATCTCACTAAAAGATTCAGGTTAAAGGTTGAATCAGGAATTTTCTTGATCCTGACCTTGCTGTAATTCATGGTGGTAACATTGCTTTTTACTACGGCGTCTGTAATGACCATCTTAGAAACAAAGGGTTTCGGTTTCCCCTGCATCAGGATATTGTTTTCATACTCAAAGGTCGCTGATTTGAACATCTTGCCAGATACTGTGAAAAACTCCGCTTTTACGCCGATACGCCGCTCCTTGGAAATCCAGTACCTGATCCTACCATAGGTTACTTTTGTATTGTGAGCGACCAGATTAAAAAGAAAACACCTTTCTCCATTCACTCTATCTTCGGACACAAGAGTTGCATCATAATCTCCGGCATAGTTGGTTGAGGCGATATCGCCATTGGAAGCACCGCCCATCAGTTTCTGCCTGGGAGAGATGGGAACTGGTTTCCTCAAGCCCGGTTTTATGAACCACATATTCCGATCAATCATCAACAGCTTACGCCCCTTCACCTTGGGGGGAGAGAGAAATTCTGCAAGGGAATTGAAGTCGCGAGCCGTTATCTTTAGGGTCCTCTTCTGTGTGCGGCCATTCTCTATAGATTCAATCTTGATCTCCCACTCAACACCTTCTACATTCCCTCTGGCCTCGTCTGCCTTGGAAAGAATCTCTTTGGGTGATATTTCTGCGAGCACCGGCTTTATATAAAACAGAAGTGAAGAAAATAAAATCACACACAAGACCGTACACTTGAAGCCTGAAGCTTGAAACTTGATATTCATTCGTATCCTCCTGTAGATGGCGATTGAATATTGAAAATCGTCAATACATCATACATGCCCTAATGCATCTACCACATTCAGCCTTGCCGCGCGTCTGGCCGGAAGGATGGCCGCTACTAATGAGAGTAAAATCAGAAAGACCATCAGGGTCAGCATGGCCTGGGGCACCAGATTAACGATTAAAGGGACAGGCGTTGACACTCCAGGCGGGATATAACTTGGTTCAAGTGCCCGGATGACTGCCCATACTGCTATATTTAAAACCAGTCCCAAAATACTCCCAAGAAAGCCTAACAATGTCCCCTCTATAGCAAAAAGAAGGCTCACGCCCCGGCGCTTCAGACCAAAAGCCCTAAGGGTACCTATCTCTCTGGTCCTCTCCAGCACTGCCATTCCCATGGTGTTAACAACGCTCATAACCACGATGATAAATACTATACTAAATATAAACATGAAGATCATATCAAACATCCCTTTCACCTTGGAATAAAACAGGGAAAGCTCATTCCATGTCTTTATTTCGCACTGAAACCCCGCCTTTGACAAGGTGCTGAGCAGCCGGTTATAAGTTCGCTCCGTCTTTTCCCAACTATCCAGCAATACCACCAACCGGTCTGCCTTCTTCGTGTCATACAGAGATTGAGCATATGCAAATGGAAACCGCATGTATTTGTCGTTCGTAGCATCTGAACCGGTATTATAGGTGCCTGCCACTTCTATATCCAGCGCATTCATCTGTCCGTCAAGTGTGGTGGACATAACCACTCCATCCGTCCCCGGTTTCAGATTGAGGTGTTGAGCCAAATCCTCTGCCATCTCCACGCCATAGGGCTTTTTCTTGCTAAGGGCATCTCCTTTTACCGGACGGAAGGCAGCCCAAGCGCCTTTTATTGTCTTATCATCGTTTGGTTTCACGCCTTTTGCCAAAAATATGGTAGAGATATGCCCATTAGAAACAAGGCCTGAGATATGGATCTGAGGTGTGGCCAGAATGACATCATCGTCTCCTTCTACTATATCAATTATTTGTTGAATCTCTTTTTGAGAAAACATGTATCTATCTGGATCTATTTTTCCCTTTTCTATCCATCCCTTTTTATAAATGGTAAGGTGGCCCAGGGCTTCTCCTCTAATAGCAGACTGCCTGAGTCCTTGATATGTGTTATGTATATACCCCTGAAAGAGGCTCACAGCCGCAAAGCCCATGGCAATAGCCAAAAGGGTTACAAAGGACCTGCGTCTATTTTTCAGTATGTTGCGAAGTGCTATTTTTATCCATTTGTTCATTTTTTACCTCCTCCATCTACAATCTTTCCATCCTCCAGCCGAATGAGACGCTCCACCTTGTCAAGAAGCCTCTGATCATGGGTGGAAAAAATAAAGGTGGTTTTTTTCCTTTCATTAAGATCACGCATAATCCCTATAATCTTACGGGAGGTATCGGAGTCCAGATTGGCTGTGGGCTCGTCAGCAATAACAAGGAATGGCTCTGTAACCAGGGCCCGTGCAATCGCAACCCGCTGCTGTTGCCCTCCGGACAGCTTATCGGGCCTATGATGTACAAAGGCGGACAAGCCGACTTCATCGAGACGAGAGAGCGCATTGTCTCTCGCCTCAGAAGAAGATGTGCCTTTAATCTGAAGGGGCAGCATGACATTTTCCAACGCAGAAAGAACTGGTATCAGGTTAAACCCTTGAAAGATGAAACCAATAGCCCTATTTCTAAGTTCAGCGCGCATATTGTCAGATAATTGGACAACTTCCTGGCCCTCGACAAACAATTGCCCGGAGGATGGTTCATCAATGGCGCCAATAAGATTTAACAAGGTGGTCTTGCCTGAGCCGGAAGGCCCCCATATCGCAATAAACTCTCCTTTATCAATACTCAAATCAACACCTCTCAGGGCATGTACAGACGTTTCTCCCATCAGGTAATCTTTTTTAATATCCCTCATTTCAATGAGTGACATGATTTTAACCCTCCTTTCTTACAGATTCTCAGATAGCTTCCGGAATTTTTCGGCCTTGGCTTGATCTCCGGCCTTTATGTATAGCTCAGCAAGGTTTGAGTAAACCTTGGTTTTTATTGATGTGAGAAATTCAGGATTCTTTTCGATTAAGCCGGCCAGATACTCAAAATCCTCCAATGCTATATCTCCCCTGTCAAGAAAAGAAGGGAGACTTCTTGAATTGCTGGCCCTTGTCATTCGCACAGAGACATTATCAGGCTCTCTTTTCACTGCCTTATCCATTAAGCCAGCCCCCTTATTAACATAAGACATCTTTCTTATAGGATTCCACGTGGTCTTGGCCATCATTGTGAAGGCACTCCCCAGATAACACATGATTTCGCTATCCTTCTTATTGATCTCATAGGCCCTGGACAGAAACTCCACTGCTCTAGGTGCATATTCTTTGGCACTTTTTCTCGCCTTTATATGATAGGCGATACCAAGGGCTTTTAGTGCTTCATAATCAGAGGGGTTTTGATCCAGACCCTTTTGAAATCCAGAGATCTTTTCTGACAATTGCACATCTGTTAAATTGTGCAGTCCGTGCCAGTCTTTTGCCCATGCTGGAGTGGCCAAGAAAAGTAGTGCAGCGAAAAATAAATGAGACAGTATCCTATGGTCTGAGTAAAATCGGTTTCTCATGTTACTCTCCGTTTTTGTTGATTACAGGATTAGTATACTAATGAATATGTTGTATTCAACGGATAAGCGATAAACTGGTATAACAAGTGTGTGGAAGGGATTTATCAAGGATGAAAAGGAATACTAGTTCTAATCAGGATTCACTTGAAGTGAAATAATTCGGCACCAAAGGGGTAAGGGGGGGTAAAATTTTTTCAGCAGGGATTACCCTCTCTTTGTCTATCTTAGTTTTTATCTTGATCTTTATTCAACCATGGTCGCTTATCCGGGCCCACAAACTGTGAAACCCTTTGTTTAATCCAGTCAAATGGCAGGTCTTCTTTGGGAGGAAACTTCTCTATATATTCTATATAAGGTGCGCCCTTGAGATCTTTTTCAGGTAAAATCGCATCCCTTTTTCCATCAAATTCCACTGTAGGCAATCCGTTTTTCTCGCAGAGGACTTTGTCAAAGGTTGCAGCCGCGCTTACCCACCTTCCATTCAAAAAGAACTGGTTATATCCATGCCTGGGAAAAATATTGATCTTATACATTTGAAAGACATGGTCAGGTATTTTATGGTTTTTGATCTTGGCAAAGACAAGTCTGCTCGGAATACCTGCAGCCCTTCCAAGTGCTGTAAGGAGCACTGCTTTCTGAACACAGTATGCCTTTCCCCATTCAAGGATCTTGGATGCCTTAAAGTCCTCTATAAATACAGAAATCATATAGATATTGTATCTAATGGAATCCCTCACAAAATAAAAAAGCCCTACCGCCTTTTCTTCATCGCTGGCACAACCACGTGTCACGCTTGTTACTGTTTCAATAATTTTTTCATGCTCCGCCTCGATAGTTGAAGTCGCTCGTAGATAGTGCCCCATTTCTGAATCCATAAATTATCTCCTTATCGAATCATGATATTTACTACCAACAACGCAGAGTTGCTTTATCAAACTCCTGGCTAAGTTACATTGTCCTTTGGGATTGAACTTAACAGGTAATCAGGTTAAATTTTATATAACGTAAGAGGGTTGTCCCCGAACCTTTCGTTTGCTGCTTTCAATTTCTCCTCACTTGAAATAACAGCAACGGCCTGCCCTGTTCCGGCTTGATCAAAATATTTTTCCGCCGCCTGCGTGACCTGGGTTCGGGTTAAGGACAACAGCCTCTGCTTAAATCGGTTGCGGGATTCATCCGAAAGAGACAGGATTGTACGGTAAAAGGCCTGGCGGGCGGCAGGACCGGGTGGATCCGGTTTGTCGATTTCTGAACATACCTGAAAAATGGCCTCTTTTATATCCTGATCCCCATAATCATCTGATTTGATGAAAACCGCGGCTTCTTTATACGCATTCAAAGTCTCTACAATATGAGGGTCTCGATAAGAGCCGAAACCGAACAGCCCGCTTTCAGGATCATAAACGGCAAAACCACCATAGGCACCGCCCTTTTCCCTTATCTCGCGATGCAGGTACATGGACCGGAGGATTTTGCTGATCACTGCCAGTGACGGCGAATCCTCATGCTCCATACGTACCACCGGAAAGGTTTGAGCCACAAATGATACTGCCGAGGCAGTACTCCATCCTTCTCTTGGAATATTGTCGTTTTTTTCAATGTGTGGTGGTTTAAATCCATCGCCATTCTCAGGTGAGAGATTTTTCTGAAGCGAACTCGCCAGAGGGAGCGTAGCCTTAATCTGCTGCTCTTCACCGATTATTGCCATCTTAAAATTACTGCGGGTGAGTATGGTTGTACCGATTAACGTAAGATCGGCTGAAAGTGTTTCCAGTTGATCATCGGTAATATTCGTGGTCAGATCTTTTATCATTTTTAACTGGTGAATACCATGCCAGCTTTCAGCAAGCGACATTGTAGTAGAAAAATTCCTGGAAGCAAGCGACATGGCCAGCTGATGACCATTGCGAATAACCATGGTTTCCATGCCTGCTCGGTATTCGAGCAGCAGACTCTTTAAACGGTTAAGATCTGAAAAATCAAACGAACACAACAATTCTGATATAATTGCAAACATTCTGTCCTGATTCCGGGCAAGACATTTTCCATTGAATGTCACAAAGGGAAGGCAGGTACCTTCGCCGCCAAATTGGCTTCGGGCCTGTGTCGAAAGTTCGATTCCACCGGTATAGGCATCGATCAATTGTACCATATCGGTATAATCATGGCGGGTTGTCCCGATTTTTGTAAATGCATGACAAAAAAATGGGGCCAGGGGAATCAGTTTTTGCGGAAGGTTGCCGCTTCCTGCTGCAGCTGAAAAATAAAAAATGCCGGCGGTGGGTTGCTGATAACAGGCTGCTGGCACTGGTTCGGTCATGACCGTCTCAGGAATACTTTTTACCCGCGGTGGAATATCCTCCCTTTCCAGAGTAGGGAGAACCGAAACATCTTCCACCCTTTCCTGAAGTTTTATAAGCGCATCCGTGTCTTTTCTGATTTTTGCAAGATCGAATTCGGTCATATCCGCTTGTATCACATCAAGTTCCCTGGTAACTCGCATCTCTTCCTTCACTGCCATCTCTTGATCAGGCATGAGTGTCAGACGAACCCTGTGCGGGTTGTCAAGAAAATACGTTTTGATCCTGTTTTCAAAAAATGGTTCTTTGGATACCATGTCTTGCAGCAAAGTCATGTCCTTATCAAAGTTAAGTATTCTGACAGGATCACCTCCATGGAACCAGCTTCCACAAAAATTAACCAGCAGCTTAATCCCATATGGAAAGGGATAGTTGGTTATTTCTTTACGATGAAATTCAAGCTGGTGAATGGCTGAATCAATCAGTTTTTTATCTATTCCATCATCGGCCAGGTGATCTAAAACATCAAAAATAATTGTTTCGATGGTATCCGCATCAGATTCTTTCACATCTTTCAGGCCTGCCGCAAACAATGTGTCGCGGTTATCCGCATCAAAGCCAGCGCCATCACTTAAAGCGGTTCCTAACTTTGAGTCGATCAAGGCCTTATGGAGAGGAGAAGCGGAATTGCCCAGAAGGATTTGCTCTAAAAGGGTAAGGACCAGGACTTCAAATGAATCCTTAATATCGGCCGTCAGCCATGCCAAGCAAACCTGACATTTTTTCGTGGAATCTTCATCTTTACTAAAGTGATAATAATATGTCTCGTACTTGGGCTTCTTCCACCGCACCTGTGAGGGCACTTCAGTCTGTGGATCAATTGTATCAAAATGACAAAGTATTTTTTCGTCAATAAAATCCAGGTGGCCTTTCAACGGAAGATTGCCATAGGTATAAAAGAAGGCATTACTCGGATGATAATGCCGCTGGTGGAATGCCTTCAGCTGTTCATGGGTCAGTTTAGGAATGACCACAGGATCTCCGCCTGAGTTAAAGCGGTAGGTTGTGGATGGATAGAGAGACTGTAAAAGAGATCTGGCCAGCACCTCACTCGGGGATGACATAGCCCCTTTCATCTCATTATAAACGACCCCTTTATACGCCAGCTTAAAGGCACCTTTTTCACCTGAATCAGGTTCAACCTCCAGCCGGTGGCCTTCCTGTTTGAAACTGAGTGAATCCAGATTGGGGAAAAAAGCCGCATCCAGGTATACATCCAGCAAGTTATAGAAATCTTTTTTGTTCTGGGTTGAGAATGGGTACATAGTCCAGTCTGACGCGGTAAACGCATTCATAAACGTCGATAAACTTCTTTTTAACATTGAAAAGAAGGGGTCTCGCACTGGAAAAGATCTGGAACCGCACAGAACCGTGTGTTCTAAAATGTGTGCAACGCCGGTCGAATCTTCAGGCACGGTTTTAAATGCAACACTAAAGGTGTTCTCCGTATCATTGGTACTGATGTGAACATGCCGGGTTTTGGTTTTTTCATGTTTGAGTTCGTAAAAGATAGAGCTGATTTGCTCAAGTGAACAAACCCTGCAAATGCGATAGCGATGTATACTATTGCCTTCGTTAAGGTCTGGATTACGTGGATCTATTAATGTATGCATGTATTTCCTTGATAATTTACATGAAATATGAGCAATAGCGAAGCCCGTTCGAGAGAAGGCAGGTTTGGATTAGCAACGCCATGAGATACTAAGGATTCGATTTTTTTGTGGGCCGAAGTGTACGGAATTTGCCCTTGTGTGTCAATGGCAAAGACCTATTTTCTTAAAGACCCTTTATTCTCAAAGAGCAGTTAATCGCTACTCCTTTGTTCCCTCTGATAAATGGTTGTTAACAGCAGTGCGATTCGCTAGCTCCGCACCTATCCCTCAATTTTTGCATAGATCGAGGCGGTGACCGGGGTTGGAACTCCCAGCTCCTTGCCGAGCCTGATGATAGTGCCGCCGAAGAGGTCGCCCTCATGGCGTTTGCCTTTTGCCTCAACGTCCCTCTGAAAGGAGGTTTTGGTTTCAGGAGGAAAATTGCTGCCTGTTTGCAAAGAATCGGCCACGATGGTCTCAGCCAGGGGTACGCCTTTTTTCTTTGCAACCGCTGCTATCTCCTCCATTACCTTTCGCACCAGCTCTTTTAGCTTCAAATCTGAAAGAATTTCGCCAAATGTCATAGCCGTATACGCGGTAACCAGGCCGTATCCTGCAATAAACACAAACTTTTGCCACTGGGCATAAGCAGCGTCGTCGCTCCACGTAAACTGTATGCCCATATCGTTAAAAAAGTTGATTATCCCGGTGGGATCGAAGTCAGGAAGGTGTGGGTCCTTTCCGAATGCGATGAGCCCTGGCCCCCCTGCGTGGGTAACGACTCCGGGTCTCTCTAAAAGCGCACCAATATACACACACCCGGGAAGCACAATTCCTTTCGGCATATTTTTTCTGATCCTCTCATAGATGTCCACACCGTTGAGCAGTGGTATGACAAGGGTGTGAGTGCCAATGTTTGTCTTGATTGCAAGCGTTGCATCATCCAGATCGTAGCCCTTGACACACAGAAGGCAGAGATCGGGCTGTGGTATTTCCGCGATGTTGTCGGTGGCCAGGGTAGGTTTGCATACAATGCCGCTCTTTTCAGGGGTGTTTAAAATGAGGCCATTTCTCTTGATTTCCTCCAGATGTTCACCCCGGGCGATGAAAAAGACCTTTCTATCAGTATCTTTTTCTTGAGCTACTGCGTGGGCTATCTTTCCGCCAAAAACCCCTCCGACGCTGCCAACGCCAAAGATACAGATGTTTTTTATGTGGTATTTATTATGAGCATTCATAGAAGCCCCCTTCCTTTCTCTTCACTTCACAATGGAGTTGAAACACTTAATTACTTACGCCTTCTTTCCGTTCTAAGGAAATTTGTCTGGCAAGATAGACTTTTGCCAGGCTCTGGTAAGGCACATCTTTCTTGTTTGCAAGAGTTTTTAGTTCAGCCAGCATGCCCTCTGGTAGGCGAATTGAGATTGATTTTAATGATGGCTTTAATTTGGGAAAAGAAGGCCTTTTGAAATCTTTTGTATCAAAATAATCAAGCGGAGAATGAGTAGCCCAGAATTCTCGTTCTTCATCTTCGTTTTTAAATTTAGGAATAGTTTTTTTATCCTTTTTCATCATAAAACTCCCTTTCTCTTTTATTCATATCCCTGCCGGAAATTACTCTAATCAGGTCACCTCTCTTCGTGAATACCACGATGAGAAAACGATCTGTATCCGTTTTGCCAAATGCAGCCCACCGTTTTTCAGATATCGAATGTTTTGAATCGTCGATAACAAGAAGCGGTTTGTTAAAAAATACCTGCTCACACTCCCAGTTTTCGACCTCATGTTTGATAAGGTTTTTATCAACATTCCCTTGGTCCCACTGGAAACCTAAAAAATGTTCAAATTCATTTTCCATTAAACACAAATGTATATGTCAAGAATATACAAGTCAAGCTTTTTTCAACAGAGGTGAACAATATTTCTATATGCTCAATCGCCCGGGCTGACAGATTTGCGGGCGTTTTTTTCGTGCACCCTTGTCCAGCCCTATTATGTTTTATAGCTCATCACCATGAGAAAATGGAGGGGTCTTGCTTCCGCAATAAAACGGCTTTCCCTCAATGTAGTCACTAAATTATCTGGGTTCCTTCGCTCCGACAGGTGACCATAATCCTGTGGAAAAGGTGGCTGCTTTGGCGTGGATTAGGCCGGATTCAATTGGAACAGAACATTTGATCCTTCCCTTTTGAAGGGTATGACAAATTAAGGCAACCCATTACCCCTTATCTACAAATGTGCCAAGATCCAGCTCCAGATATACGGCACCAGGTACTGGATTGTAGCAATATGGCGCCGTATAGTAAAAACCCAACGATCTATACAGGGACGTTGCTGCGTTCATAGAGGGCGTGGTGTCGAGTCGCATACGGGAATAGCCGAGACGTATGGCGGTTTGAATAATTTCCATCGCGAGCCTTCGGCCAATGCCAGTGCCACGGTACTCAGGTCGGATAAACAGCCGCTTCATCTCGCACACACTGCCCTCGATCTTTCGAACAGCAACGCAGCCCACAATACTATCTTTATTTTCAGCAACAAGAAGGCAACCCTCGGGGACCGCGTATCTGCCCGGGAGAGATTCGAGCTCTTTCTCGAAGTCTTGGAAAAATAAATCGAATGCAAGGGAATCAGCATATTCTCGAAAAAGAATACGCACAGCACCT
>Ga0307442_1000879_pt1 | contig 14823 bp, 8 predicted proteins | sample SalMarWE160430MG_FD_202143 | JGI IMG/M metagenome (GOLD analysis project Ga0307442, IMG submission 202143) | Salt marsh sediment microbial communities from the Plum Island Ecosystem LTER, Massachusetts, United States - WE1604-30 | ecosystem: Environmental > Aquatic > Marine > Intertidal zone >...
GCCGCCAACTCAACCTCAACCTGCCGCAATATCCTCAAACACTCCTCGTCCGAATACCGCTTCCGAGCCATGCCAAACCCTCCCACTGGCACAACGATAGTGGCTCAGTTTTAGGGGGCAAAGACAGGCGAGCAGTAGTAGGGTCTTGACCCTTTGTCAGATTGAATTTTTGATAACGCTGCAAAAGATGTGCACCACGCAGCACAAGTTACGATTATGCATCACTGCAAAGAAAAAATGCCGCTTGATCGCCGTCGCCCTTCTTGTTTAGTTCCGTTGCCAGCGTTTCGAATCTTCTTATCTCCCGTCGAGAAAAGTGCGTTGCTGTAGCATCAGGAAATTCGTGAATGCTTATACCCCTTTGTCTAAGCAAGCTGCCAGTAAATTGGAAGGACCCCGAATCGTATATTACCTTCACAATTGTCCATAGTGTTCGTCGAGCTAACTCTCGGAATCCTTTTTCACTGAAGAGAGTGATGTGGCGGGGCGGATCCAGCTGAACCCATTCGACGCCGAATTCCCGCCATGCCCATGCTCCGATAAGGGGAATTCGTATTACAAGGACTCCTCCAGGAGCCACGAGCCTGTGAGCTTTCACGAGAAAATCATAGGGTCCGGCAATGTGCTCGAGCGCGTGGTGGAGCATGACCACATCGTACTTTTCGGCGACCTTATCAATCTCGGCTCGCCTCAAGCAAAGGCCTTCCTTCTCAACTGGTCTTTTCATAAACGGGTCAATACCGGTTAGGCTTGAAAAGCCTAATGCCCTCATCTCGTAGAGCATTGCCCCATCCCCACATCCGATGTCGATAAATCTGTCACTTGGTCGAAAGGTCTTCCCGACCGTGCCATCGAATAACGGTCTAATCGACTTTAATTTGGGGTTGACCGAAATCTGATCCAAACAATTGGTCAATGGGCCCGCACCGTAGAGCGAAAAATAGTCTCTGACTCTCTTAAGCAAACCACCTTTAAAATTTGAACCCGCAAATGAGTAGTAGGAGCTTGGGTAATAGGCGCCAAAGTTCGGCGGAAAAGATTTGAGTGAAAGCGTACCGCAAAGTGCACACCGTTCATATTTAAAGCTCTCGCGATCCGGCTTTGGATCACCCGGAAGAATAATCTCCTCGACAGGGGCCACTAAGCCACAGGCAGTGCATACCATTTGACCTTCGATCATTCAAAAGCGGCTGCCTTCAGACAGCGAAGTTGTAGACAATACGCCGATTCCAAGAAAGAACGAAGTTGAAATTAGTTGAGTTCTTATATGCGTTCAATACGGCCCCGGTCAACTTCGCTGAGACAACAATTCATGCCTTTCCATTGCAGATCGCGTGACATTCGTGTGACAATGGGACCGGAGGCAGAGCATGGCGAGGCGGCAGTTTACGCGAGAGTTTACGCTTAAGGCCGTTTGGCTTACCAAGGAGCGCGTCGCGAGACCTGGGCTTGCATCAGTCGCATCTGCGGGATTGGGCGAGGACGTTTGCCGATGATCCCGCCTCGCCTTCCCTGGGCACGGGCAGATGACGCGAGAGTGGCTGGAGATTGCGCGGCTGAAGCGCGAAGCGATCGAGCTTAAGGCCGAGCGAGACATTCGAAAATATGCCGCGGCCTGCTTCGCGACGGAATCGACGTGAATTTCTCCTTCATTGCGAAGCACCAAGGGATATGGTCGGCGGACTGGCGGGACATGCTGCTGGCCGCGCCCCGGTCGAAAATAATCCACAAGAGACATAGGGCGAAGCAAGAGCATCCGCACTGCGCGGTCTCTTGGGATCATCCAGCTCCTAGATAGCCAGGGCACTATGTAGTAGTTTTTCGTCTAAACGGGGCGGCTTATGAGAAGGCGGGTTGAGCAGTCGCTGGGATTTGTCCCGAATATGTCGCGGCGCTTTTTGCCGGGCAGCTGGCGCGACTGGTAGGCTGGGGTTGGGAAGTGAGCGACAAAAGCGTAGCGTTGTCTCTAGCTAACAGGATCGTTCCGCTCTGCCCCGGCATGACGAAGCGACGACCGACTTATTATCAAGGGCATTGGCTTTGGCCTTCCGCCTCGAATTGGCAGTCGCTTTTCTCTCGATATGAACCCAAGGTCGGGGCGACGATTAAGCGCAACCTTCGGTTAGGCGGCGTCTTCTTCGACATCGGCGCACACGTCGGCTGGTTCACTCTGTTCGCCGCCAAGATTGTTGGGCCTTCAGGCCGGGTCTTTTCATTCGAACCCGCACCGGACGTTTACGCGCTTCTGTCAGAGAATGTTCATGATCTCAAGAATGTCAGAACACTCGGCTGCGGAATTGGTAATATCGACGGCGACCTGGAATTTGCCGCGCACGGCACATTACCTACGGGCTCGTTTGTCGAGGCCGTGACGGAAATCAACAGGCGCTTCGCGCCCGATACGCCAATTCAAAACGTTAAAGTCGATATTCACAGGATCGACACGCTACTTCCGCAGATGAAAGCGCCCGATTTGGTTAAGATTGATGTTGAGGGATTTGAATTGAACGTCCTCGACGGAGCTAAGCAACTTCTCACTCTACAACCCGCACTGATTATTGAAATACACCCACCGCAACTCAAGCTATCGAACGGATCAGAGGCTGCCATCTTTGAGATATTAACATGCTACGGCTATTCGTGGACCGTGATCGATCGCAACCCCAACTCGCTCTACACGATCTACGCCACCCCTAGGTCATCGGACTGACCGACGAACTCCACTCCGCATCCAATTAAAAGGGGGGCCAACATCAGCGGACGCGTCCGTCTGAACAGCCGCAGTCTCGCTTGATTGAATGACACCGGACAGTGTGGGTTACACCAATGCGCTAGCGACAGCTTGTGGCCCGTTGCGTCATTTCGCGGCGACGCAACAATTCGGTCGCTTTCGGGGCGAAGCGGACATTCAGCGAGCTGCGCTTACAGAACCGGATTTATGAGTACGCGACTAGTTACCTTCGCGATGGTTTGTCGTCATTTTTGTCTTCACAGCTGCTGACTTACACTGACGACGTCGATCTGCAGGCAGGATTCGCCGAATGGGAGAGCTTCTATAACCTGTCCAGACCCCACGGTGCATTTAACGGAAAGGCCCCTTACGAGACGCTTCATCGAAGGTTATGAATCAAACGCCAGCGTGTCTCGCAACTGAGCCGTCATTACAGTATAGAAGACGGAAAGAGCCAGTTCGTATCATTGGCAGGATGTCGCTATGAATACAGGGCCTCGGGTCTCGATTGTTATGTGTGTATATAACGCTGGACAATACTTGAGGCCTGCACTTTTAAGTATTATCGGCCAGACATATCGAAATCTGGATGTCATCGTTATCGACGACGGAAGCACCGATGGTTGTTTTAGCACAATCGAAGATTTATTGGCCGATGGTCGTGTGCACGTCTCCCGTCAAGCGAACGCCGGCAAGCCGGTAGCGATGAATCGAGCATTGGATCTGGTACGGGGGGATTTCTACGCTATCCAAGACGCTGATGACGTTAGCGATCCAACGCGAATTGAGAAGCAGGTCCGTGCCATGCTTGCCCAACCACAGCTGGCGGCCGTGTTCTGTGGTGACGAGCTTCTTATGAACGGGAAATCCATGGCGCCGGTGTTTACGCCGAAATCGGAAGCGGAATGTAAACGTGACATCGACGCGTTTCGTATGCCCGCCCTTGATCCCACAGGGATGTTTCGAATGTCGCTCGTCGGCCACATGCGATATGAAGCTTCCTTACAAATCGCTGAAACATTTGACTACATATTGAGGATTGGAGAACAGCATCCGATGATCGTGCTGGGCGAGTGCCTTTACGGGTACCGGGTCCTGCCGGATTCGCTCACGAGACGTGACCCCGTCTGGCGCAAGCAATTTGTGGTTGAGGCCTTGCGGCGCGCATGCATTCGGCGGGGACAGGAGTACGAGCGAGTATTTCCAGAAGGCGTCAGGAGCAGCGGCTCACGAAATAGCTTAATGGACAACAATCTTGCAGCGCACTTCATACAAAGCGTATTGGATCAACGTCGAGCAAACCGCCGTCTGGCAGCTTTGCGTACAGGGTTGGATTGTGTTCGCCTACACCCCGCGGACGCTCATTATTATAAGGCGCTCATTTACGCGCTGACTTCTCCAAAAATTATCAGCTATTTTCGCCACGAATTCCCCGATCTTTAGCTTCGGATCAAGAGACTGATCGTCAGTTAGTCAGGCTAGCACTACTTTGGCAGATTCTGACGTGTAAGAGGCAGTCAGGGATTCTCAAATCGGTTTTCAATGATTCGTGGGTGATCGGCTTTGGATCGATTGGGTCACAAAGCGCGGCGACAAATTTGCCCGCTTCATGTGGCTGGACGAGCGACCCGGTATGTTTTTAGCGGGCCGACGTTCCGGCTGAATGTCGCATGATACGAACGAAGCCGGAGATCGCCCTGTCGGAGATCGATCGCGTGATCGCTGCTGGTGTCCGCTTCGGCTGCGTCGTAGCGGATGCCGGTCATCGTCTCAGCGCATTGTTTCGCTCGGGGCTCGGGGCTCGGGGCTCGCGGCTCGCAGGCGCGTCTGAGCGGTTGGCATTCCTCGCCACCTCAAGGTCTAGTCGAAGTACAGCTCATCTGGCCAAGGGCCGTCCGCGGCCGCCCCCGTCAGCGGTACATCCCGGACGTGCTGTCGATCCCGGCGGAGAAAATGTTCGGCAAAACGAAAACGAAATTGCAAACTTCTGCCATTTCAAACCGCAAAAACCGGCAATCTCAAAGTGCCCCCATCCACCCAATACCAGACCCACAATCGATGGCTTATGCGGTTATTCTGTCGTTTGGATCGTCGAACAAGCCCGGGTTAAAATTTTTATTTTCAGCCACCTGGCCGCTGAAGTATTTGATATTCATACACAAAATTGGAAACCCTGAAAAACAAACCCAAAAGTTTCCTAGATAAATCCGCAAATCGTCCCAAAAATGCCTCATGCGACTAGCCAGAATGTCAAATGACTCGCCGTGGCTAACCGGTTCCGCACGACCCAAACGTTAGATTCGAATATCTCGCAGCGCCAAGAGGACTTCCAGGTCTTGAGCGGGGGGCGGATGATGAAAAGATCAAAGCACACTCAAATTTTAGGTGATACCCAAATCTGTTTTTCAGAGGTCACGGTATTTAGTTCTTCACGCACAAAGATTCAGCGGAATTCGAACTCAAACGCGTAGGGAACTATGTCAAAAGCACCAGCGACAATGCCGTTTTCGTTTAACTATAGCGCCCCGGGGATAAGGGTCGGCCACGCAAATTCAGTCTTCGACGCTACGGCCTTGGCGCAAAGCGCAATGGAATCGGCCGGCGTTTTTGGCATTTCAAATCCTGCCGCCAAAGGTGCAACAGACACGGCCGAAAGTGCAATCGATGAGACGATCTCTTCCGACTCTGCCAGTCATCATGCATCAGAGGTCATAAGCGGCAACGGCATCTATTCGAGCCTCTTGCAGAGTCTCAACTCGTCGATGTCACCGAGTGATCAGGCAGGCAGCACCTCGACTGCGACGTCAGGGGCAGAATCTTTGAATATGGCGGCACCGTCATCCTTGACCGCCGCCACAGCACCGGTGGTCACCGTTGCCGATGGCGCCACGGTCGAGATCGACGGTGCCAGCGCACAATCCGTAACCTTCACGGGAACGACCGGAACGCTGAAGCTTGATAACCCGCTTAGTTTCACAGGTCAGATTTCGGGACTAACAGGGTCCGACGCGATCGATTTGGCCAATATAAGTTACGGAGCCAATACGACAGCAGTCTACTCGGGTAATGCCAACTCCGGTACGCTCACGGTGAGCGATGGGTCGGATACAGCGCAAATAAACTTGCTCGGCGACTATCTGCAGTCAGGCTGGACGCTGTCGAGCGATGGGAATGGTGGGACTATCGTCGTTGACCCGCCGCTTTTTCCCGACGCCACGACCACCGGCGTGCCTGCGGGGACACAGCTCACAAAATACAACGGAACTTTAGTCGTCACCACCCCCGGAGCGGTCATCGAAGGCCTTAACATTACCGGCGGTGTGATCATCCAAGCGCCCAACGTGACGATAAAAAACTGCGTTATAACTAGCAACCAATGGTATGTCGTACTTTTCGATTGGTCGACTGACTCGTCAAACGGCACCATAGAAAACTGTGAGGTATATGGAAGCGGTAACAACATCGCACCAGGGAACCATGGCATAGTGGGGGGAGATCTGGTTATAGGAAACAATGTTCATGACGTTGAACAAGGGTTAGCTCCAGACTCGGGATCAACAATTCAGGGCAATTACATTCATGACCTGAACAATCCACAATCTGATCCCCATTACGATGGCATATTAATACTTGGAAATAGATCTAACATAACTATTACTGGCAATACGATTATCAATCAGCATACTCAGACTGACGCGATAATGATTCAAAATCCTCAAGGGCCAGTCTCAAATATTATAATCGATAATAATAAACTCATTGGCGGTGGTTACACCGTTTATTCCGATGCCAGCCATGGCGGCGGCAAAATTACTGGGGTCCAAATCACGAATAACCACATTGGTGGTGGACTTTATGCTCCTGTTTATTTCACAGGTAACACGCCTATATATTCGGGGAATGTCGATGACACTACAGGCCAATTATTGCCCGGCCAGCAGGCGAGCATTCCGGCGCTGGCAATCACGGCATTCTCAACGGACAGCAATATTGTGGGCGATCATATCACCAATGATCACTCGCTGACCCTATCGGGTACCGCGCCTGCAAATGACTCCATAAAAATATTCGATGGGACGAAACAGATCGGTACCACAACCGCGAACGCAAGCGGCGCATGGAGCTTTAACACAGCGACGTTGGCCGACGGCACCCACAACTTCACCATCTCGGTCACTGCCAATGGTACATCCACCACGTCGGCAGTTCAGACCGTTACAGTCGATACAATCGCGCCTGCTTCCCCGAGTATCGTCAACGACTCGATCAATGGGAACAGGGTAACGTTGAACGGCACTGCCGAGGCAAACAGCACGATCCAAGTGTCTGATGGCGCCACGCACCTCGGGACGGCGACCACAAGCGGCAGCGGAGCGTGGACCTTTACGACGGCCGCGCTGACTGCCGGCACTCACAATTTTGCTGCCACGGCGATGGATGCCGCCGGCAATATAAGTGGGGCGTCGACCGCTCAGAGCGTTACGCTTGGCTCCCAGGCGCTGGCTGCGCCGACCATAGAGTCATTCTCGACCGACAGCGGCACGGTCGGCGATCACATCACTAACGACAATACTCTTACGCTGACCGGTGCTGCGGCGGCCAACAGTACCGTGAAAGTCTACGATGGTGCGACGTTGCTTGGCACGGTAACGGGCAACAGCGGCGGGGCTTGGAACTACACCACGGCTGCGCTGACGGATGGCGTGCACAATTTGACCGCGACCGCGACATTGAATGGCGCCACCAGCGCATCCTCGGCTGCGCTCACTGAAACAATCGACACGGTTGCGCCCATCGCGCCTGTCATCGTTGGTGATACGATTAGCAGCGCGGACCGGGTCACACTTAACGGCACAGCTGAAGCAAATAGCACGGTGACCGTGCTCGAGGGAACAAAGGCCCTTGGCACGACAGCGGCAAACAGCAGCGGAGCGTGGAGCTTTACGACGCCATCCTTAGCGGAGGGCAAGCACGATTTTACGGCAACGGCAACCGATGCGGCCGGGAATACCAGCGCGCTCTCAGAGCCCCTCGATCCCGTCATTGGTCCGAGCGCGTCAACCGGGTTTCCGGATGCAACGAACACGGGCGTACCTGCTGGGATAACGCTTACTCCATACTACGGTGATCTGGTCATCACCACGCCCGGGGCGGTAATCGAAGGCCTTGATATTCACGGCAGTGTGACCATTGCCGCCGACAACGTCACGCTCTTGAATTGCAAAGTAACTACTTCCGAACAGTTCGTCGTGAATTCCCGAGGCGTGACAGGCACCATTGTTCAGGACTGCGAGCTCAATGGTCTTGGCGGAACAAGTAATTCGATGGGCATCATAGGAGGCCAAGGAACATTCCAAGGCAACAACATCTACAATGTTGAGAATGGCATAAATGTCGAGGCGAGCGGTGTTCTTATCCAAGACAACTATATTCATAGTCTCAGCGCGTCTGGATCGCCGCATTACGACGGTATCCAGATGTCGGGGGGCTTCAACGACATCACCATTCTCCATAACACGGTGATCTGTGTATCGGATGGTTTTTCGGGCAACGCTGCCATATATGCTACGAACGATTTCGGCGGTATCAACAACGTCGTCGTCGAGGACAACCAATTAATCGGTGGCGGATTCACCTGCTTTGTTGACTACAAACCAGCCAAGGCTGGCACGCTCACCGGGATTCAATTCACGAACAATGTCATTGATCCGGGATGGTGGGGCTATGTAACTTTTCTTAACGGCAATACTAGCAATCTTGTCTGGCAAGGGAACTCCGATCTCGGCACCGGTCAGGCGGTGGCGAACGACAACACACTTTCGCCTGTGTCGGATATGCCTGCTATCACGGCAGTCTCAACGGACAGTGGCATCGCGGGCGATCATATCACTAACGATAACACGCCTACTCTGTCGGGTACGGCGCCTGCGAACAGCACCGTAAAAATATTCGATGGGACGACACAGGTTGGAACCACGACAGCAAATACAAGCGGGGCGTGGAGCTATAGCACCTCAAAGCTAGCGGACGGCAGCCACGGCTTTAGTGTATCCGTTACTTCGAACGGAGCGACTACAACGTCGACGGTATACACTGTTGCAGTCGACACGAAGGCGCCCACCGCTCCGACAATCGCGCCCTCCTTCTCAACCGACAGCGGCAAGGTCGGCGACCACATTACCAACGACAATACCCTGACGCTCACCGGCACCGCGGAAGCTAACAGCAAGGTTACGGTCTCTGACGGGACCAAGATGCTGGGCACCGCCACGGCCAATGGCAGCGGGGCCTGGCACTACACCACCGCAGCGCTGAGCAATAGCGCTCACAATCTGACCGCCACCGCCACCGACGCTGCCGGCAACATCAGCGCGGCCTCCTCGGCGCTCAACGTAACCGTCGATACGGTCGCGCCTGCCATGCCGGTAATCGCTACTGACGTTGTCAATACAAACGATACGGTCAGCCTGACAGGGACGGCCGAGGCCAACAGCACAGTGACGGTTTTTGACGGGACCACGATGCTGGGCACCGCCACCGCCAATGGCAGCGGGGCCTGGAGCTACACTACCGCGGTTCTGGGCAATGGCGCCCATGATCTGACCGCCACCGCCACCGACGCTGCCGGCAACACCAGCGCGACTTCACAGGTTGTCGACCCGGTAATCGACTCGGCCGGGCCCGCTGTGCCAGTGATTGCCGCGTTCTCAACCGACAGCGGCGTAATTGGCGACCATATCACCAACGACAACACCCTGACGCTCACCGGCACCGCGGAAGCCCACAGCACCGTGACGGTCTTTGACGGAACCAAGGTGCTGGGCACCGCTACCGCCAATGGCAACGGGGCCTGGCACTACACCACCGCGGCGCTGAGTAATGGCGCCCACAATCTGATCGCCACCGACGCCGCCGGCAACACCAGCGCAGCCTCCTCGGCCCTCAGCGTGACCGTCGATACGATTGCGCCAACGGCTCCGGTAATCGCTACTGACGCTGTCAATACAAACAATACAGTCAGCCTGACAGGGGCGGCCGAGGCCAATAGCATCGTAACGGTTTTTGACGGGAACAAGGTGCTGGGCACCACCACCACCAATGGCGGGGGGGCTTGGAGCTACGCCACCCCGGCGCTGAGCGATGGTGCCCACGATCTGACCGCTACGGCTACCGACGCCGCTGGCAACACCAGCGCGGCCTCAACAGATCGATCGCTTATGATTGCCAGTTCCGTGACGGCCCATTCGACTGGCCACCAAAATTCCGCTTGGAGTTCACTTAGCTTCACATGGGATAGCACAGCACCGACAGATTCGTCATTTGCTGCCACGAGCGTCGCCGACACCGGCGTGTCGCCGCAGGTTGCTAGTGCACAAACCAGTAGCGCGGTCAACGATACGCTGTCACTGGATAACAATGTGTATTCGGACTTAGCATCGACAATGGCGCAGGCCACGCAAAATGACCCTGCGGTTGTCACTGCTGCTGATCCGTACCAATCGGGAAGCTTTCATAACACCATGATCTCTCACCTTACCAAGTCCGACTTTCATTGGGGCTAAGGTGCGCATTCAGTCCGACGATTCAAATTGATCAACTTGGTGGCGGAAAGCGCACGTTAGGCAATTGAATGCACTGACGAGTGAGCGCCATCAAGAGGCCTTGCGCGAGCTTGTTATAGCGGTTGATGCGACCAGAGCGGCATATTGCTTGCGCCAATAAGGTAGAGAGCCATGTGGGAGCGAACCCTCAAGCCGTTCGACTTAACTCAACATCCGTTCACCAGGAGCGTTGTGGCAATTCCGCTAATCTTTTGGCGGATGTTACATGCCCGCCGGCAATCCGGTCATTATGCGGGTGATTCGGTCTCGCTTACAAAACATGCAATTTAAATCTACAAATGTGGATATTTACTTGGTATGATTTTAGTGCGTCAGTTTTATAAGCGGCCACAAGGCGCTAGCATAGTATTGCCTTGATATAGTCAAAAAGGGGGCTGAATATTTAGCATGGGTACCGCGGGAAACCCCGTTCGCAAGGCGACGGCCCCACGATCCTGGGGCGCTATTTTGCGTATTTTTTCATCATTTGGAAATTCGTTTGTAAAATTTGCCCATACTACCGGCATCTACAATTCAATATTACGCCCGTTTTCGGTAATCCTGCTCCGAAAATTCAGCCACTCCATGTTGCCAGAGTCGGATGGGCCTACGTTACGGGCAACGCTGCGCTTGTGTCGCGGTACCCTCATAACGCTCGGAGTCTTTAGCGGCGTCAGCAATATCTTGATGCTCACGGGCTCGATTTTCATGTTGGAGATTTATGACCGCGTGTTGCCGAGTCGCAATGTAGCAACGCTGGTCGGACTCTCGATTTTGGTGCTTATACTTTTCGCTTTTCAGGGGGCCATCGATGTCGTACGCGGGCGAATCAATGCCCGCATCGGCCGGCTAATCAACGCCGAGCTAAGCCATCAAGTTTACACCGCGATCATTCAGATGCCGTTAAAGGCGCGTGGCGACGGCGACGGTATGCAGCCGCTACGTGACCTCGATCAGGTGCGAAGCTTTCTATCGAGTTGGGGGCCATCCGCATTTTTTGATCTGCCATGGATGCCGCTTTATCTTATTCTATTATTCTTATTCCATTTCTGGATCGGCATGACTGCACTTGTAGGCGCCATTGTGCTGGTTGCAGTCACGTTGTTGACTGAATTAAAGACGCAAGAGCCAACCAAGGTGGCGGCGGGATTTGCGCGCACCCGAAGTGCGCTCGCGGTGGCCGGTCGACGCAACGCCGAAGTATTGCAAGCTATGGGTATGGCAGGGCGCGCCGCGGCGATGTGGAGCGCATCAAATCGTGACTATTTACTCGCACACGAACGCGCAAGCGACGTTGCAACCGGTCTCGGTGGCTTTTCCAGGGTCTTCCGAATGATGCTGCAATCAGCCGTACTCGCGGTTGGCGCCTTTCTTGTCATTCACGACGAAGCAACAGCCGGCATTATCATCGCCAGTTCAATATTGACCTCCCGCGCTTTGGCTCCCGTCGAGTTGGCCATTGCTAACTGGAAAGGATTTGTGGCGGCACGTCAAAGTGCCGGCCGATTGAACAAGCTTCTGACACTCTTCCCGGAAGAGTGCGAGCCTTTGACGCTGCCCCCGCCAAAAATGGGCATATCCGTTCAAGGTATCAGCGTAACTCCGCCTGGGGAACAAAGGCTGGTTGTCAACAATGTCTCCTTTGAGATCAAAGCCGGCGAGGGTCTCGGAATTATCGGCCCGAGCGGCTCAGGCAAAACTTCGCTCGCGCGCGCTTTGGTCGGCGTCTGGGAACCAGCCCGCGGAAAAATCCGCCTCGATGACGCGGCTCTCGACCACTGGTCGCACGAAGCGCGCGGCCGGCATATTGGCTACCTTCCTCAGGACGTCGAACTCTTCGAAGGCACCATTGCAGAGAATATTTGTCGATTTGATAAAAGTGCCGACCCCAAGGCGATCCTCGGCGCAGCCCAGGCTGCTAATGTGCACAAGCTGATCTTATCGTTCCACGCAGGATATGCCACGAGAATCGGCGAAGGTGGAATGGCGCTTTCCGCTGGGCAGCGCCAGCGTGTTGCGTTGGCGCGTGCACTATTCGGAAATCCCTTTTTTATCGTACTCGATGAGCCGAGCTCCAATTTGGATTCCGAAGGCGAAGAAGCGCTGACGCAGGCTCTTTTAGCAGTTCGCGGCCGAGGGGGCGTCGCAATCATTATCGCCCATCGGCCGAGCGCACTCGCCGCGGTAGATCAGGTACTTGTAATGGAGAACGGGGCCGCAAGTATGTTCGGAAAAAAAGACGAGGTGCTGAGAGCTGTGATGCGGCGAGTACCGTTGCCTGCTGCTAACTTGTCGAGAGTGACCGCCCAAGCCGTGCGCTGATAGCGATGAACCGCGACACCACTTCCGCCTTTGAGTCGATCGAGCGACACCGTCTAATTGGCACGGCGTTGGTCGTGTTTCTGACGTTTGGAATTGGGGGCTGGGCAGCGACCGCAAACATTGCCGGTGCTCTGATCGCGCCAGGCTCCTTGGTTGTGGGTTCGCACGTTAAAAAAATTCAGCATCCGAACGGCGGTATCGTGGGTGAGCTGCGGGTGCATGACGGCGATCATGTCAAAAAAGGCGACATCCTTGTCCGCCTTGATGAAACCGAGACACGCGCCAATCTGGAGATCTACAGCAAGGGCCTCGACGAACTCACCGCGCGCAAGGCGCGACTGCAAGCCGAGCGTGATGGACGTACTTCACTTACGTTTCCACGCGAATTACTCGCGCGAGCCAATGACCCGGATGTAGCGGACATTTTGGCCAGCGAGAAAAGGCTGTTTGAAATCCGGCGTGCGGCACGGCTCGGACAAAAAGCACAATTGAAGCAGCGCATTGAGCAGTTGGAAAACGAGGTTAAAGGCTTTGAAGCACAACAGGCCGCCAAAGCGCAAGGAATTGATCTGATCACGCACGAACTTTCCGGGGTCCGTAATCTCTACGCTAAGAAGCTCGTGTCACTTGCTCGTATGACTCAACTTGAACGTGAAAAGACCCGGCTTGACGGCGAACGCGGACAATTGGTTGCGACAGTAGCGCAGTCTAAGGGAAAAATTGCAGAGATACGATTGCAGATCATACAGGTCGACCAAGATCTTAGCAGCGAGGTGGGCAAAGAGTTGCGAGAGATCGATGCCAAAGTCGGTGAATTCATCGAGCGCAAGATCACGGCTGAAGCTCAACTGAAGCGGATCGACATTCGCGCTCCCCAAGACGGCATAGTATTTCAGTCGGCCGTCCACACCGTCGGAGGCGTGATCAAGGCAGGCGAAATGATCATGTTGATCGTTCCTAAAACCGATCATCTCGAAGTGGAAGCCAACGTCAGGCCCCACGACATTGATCAAGTACAGATCGGCCAAACTGCAAGCCTACGGTTCCCAGCGTTTAATAGCCGCACCACACCCGAAATCAAAGGTACCGTTATACGAGTTTCGGCAGACACGTCGACCGATCAACGAACAGGCCAAAGCTATTACAGCGTCCGTATCTCAATGCCGCCGCAGGAAGCGGCACGGCTTGGCAACGTCAAGCTGTTACCTGGTATGCCAGTCGAAGCCTTTTTGCAGACCGGCGAACGGACCGTTATTTCCTATTTGATGAAGCCACTTCGAGACCAAATCGCAAGGGCCTTCACTGAAAATTAGCGGACACGCTTTGGTTAAGCCACCGAAACGACGCCGCGCCCATCTCGGACGCGCTTTTTTCGCCTGACTTTTTTTGGCCGAACTGCAAGCCTTTCATGAGGTCAACAACTAAAATCGGAATGCATAGCCGGTGCCTTTGCCGTGCGACTAAATAGTGGCGGTCGCGTCTAGAATCGTTCGCACCTTGGCGCATAGTTCAATCGTCAAAAAGTCGACCTTAAATGCCTTGCCCGCTACCGGGTTTCATGTTTTTTAGCGAAGGACGAACCCTCGCCTTCCGATCGGTCTAATGATGGAGAATGAAATCGGTCGATTGCACATTGGTCACGTTATTCAGATGGATCTCCATGTCGACGCCGCCGATGGATTGCGTCGCTGCACTTGCATTGGCGTAGATTGCGGTATTGCCATTCATCGTCACAATGTCGATGGTATGAGCCGCTATCATCGACGGGATCGATGTCAACGATTGGAACATCACGGCTTGATTATTGCTATTCAGCCCGTTGATCGCTGCAAGGTCAATGTGGTCTAAGCCAGCGGTGAAGTCGGTGACCGTGTCGAACTGACTAGCGCTCGGTTGCGAATCCGTAACGGCCTTAAAGACGAAAGTATCACTATCGCCGCCGCCCATCAGCGTATCGCCACCTCCGGTGATGGTGTCATTTTGCGAGCCGCCTGTGAGAGCATCGGCGTTAGCGCTGCTGACGAAAACGAAGGAACCATGCGTCGCGAGGTGGCCATCAAGCGTAGCGTCGGCACCGGCAGATAATGATGCCGCTGTGGTGTCGATAGTCGCAGTCAACGTGGAGGGATTGGTGATAAGCGTGCCACCCTGCCCGTCAGACGAGAGCGC
>Ga0307442_1000881_pt1 | contig 14804 bp, 26 predicted proteins | sample SalMarWE160430MG_FD_202143 | JGI IMG/M metagenome (GOLD analysis project Ga0307442, IMG submission 202143) | Salt marsh sediment microbial communities from the Plum Island Ecosystem LTER, Massachusetts, United States - WE1604-30 | ecosystem: Environmental > Aquatic > Marine > Intertidal zone >...
CAAAAAGAGCAAGTTCGGCCGTTTTCTCCTCAAAGTGGGGGGGAAAATACATCGTATTGCGATGAAAATTGTCAAACCTCTCATAAAATTTGTGGGGAAATATGCGGCCAAGCTCGCTCCGATCGCGGCGTTAATTCCCGGGTTCGGTCCCGCAATCGCAGGTGGTTTGATGGTCGCCGGCAAGGTCGCCAAGCTCATGCAGAAATATGGCGTTCGAACCAAAGGGGCGCCCGGAAAAGTTCGCGGACTCAAGCTCAAAAACCCAAGAAACCTTCGACGTTTTCGAAATGCGCTCAAAAAAGAAGCCACAAAGATGCAGCGTTTCAAAAAGCGCAACCCGAGAAAATTCCGTGAGCTCTCTACGCGCCTTGCGAAAGGGAGGAGGCGATAGATGCAACGCGTTCTAGAGTTGGGACCGTTGACCCATCGACCGCAACTTCGACGGCTACGAGTATTTCCAGGGTTCGATTATCGATGTCCCGTGAGAAATCGATTGATGGCCAAAATGCGCCAATACCATCCGGGCGCGTTTCCACCACGGTTTTTCATGGGGTTCGGGGCCGAGGGAGGGCGTTACATTCCGACGCCCGATCAAATCCTGGACGTTCCCACGCCGGGAGCCTGGTACCGAATCAAAAAAGGCGAAACCTGGTGGGGTGTCAGCAAGCGCGCATATGGTCAGGCGAATGTCAAGAAGGGGCTCTTGACCATGAACCAATCCACATGGAATGACCACATCAACCGGAAAAAGAAGGGGTGGGAAGCATATAAAGTCAAAGGACTTCAGGCGACACCCGATTATTCCGCTACTGACCCGCACGCTCCCGTGGGGAGCGGTTCCGCGTATCCGGTAGCATGGATACCGCCATTGAGCGGCGAAGAGCCCGAAGAGATGGGTTACACCCCTTCAGAACCCACTATCACCACGCCAACGCCCGTCACGGAACCGCCGTCAGGAAAAACCTACATTCCCGGACCAAAAGGAGATCCCGGACCGCCAGGTCCTCCCGGAGATCCTGGGCCGCCGCCCTCGAGCTCGGCGATTCAATCCGCGGTCAACCAGTATTTTCAAACCAATCCTCCCCCGGGAGGTGTTCCAGGTCCTCCCGGAGATCCTGGGCCGCCGCCCTCGAGCTCGGCGATTCAATCCGCGGTCAACCAGTATTTTCAAACCAATCCTCCCCCGGGAGGTGTTCCCGGACCGCCCGGACAACCCGGACCGCCCCCCTCGAGCGGTGAAATCAAATCGGCGGTTGATCAGTGGATGTCGTCAAACCCGCCGAAGGTGGTTAGCAGCGGGGGGGGAGACGACAAACAGCTTTGGACGTTGCCGCTTGCGGCGATGTTTGCGTGGTTGCGATGATCGGTCAAGAAACACCCCCGATCTCGACACCGATAAAGTACGTCGACGCAGAGAGACCGCCGACGGCAAAGGAGATCGAGCTTTGGAATAGGGCGCAGACTGTCGCGAAACGCGTAAATCTCTTGTCCTATGCAATGAAAGCGCAATTCAAAAATATACTTCAAATCCATTATTTTGCCAAAAACAACAAAATTACATTGGATGAACCTGGACTTCCTGACCTTGAAAAACGCATGCTGACCGCTCTTGCGGAAATCGAGTTTCTCAAAGACAAAATGTGCGAAGTCAATCAACTTGAGCTCGGCGTGCGCGTGTCGAGCTCGGGCAATGATCTCGATATTATCGAGCCGAAAGAAACTGCCACGATGGGATGGGTTATACCGGCGATCCTAGGCGCGATCGTAGTAATCGGAATAATCGCGCGTTGGGCATATCTCGAAAAAGAGGTCGTTGAAGTAACTCGGGACTACAACGGTATTATGAAACGTGCAGATATGGCGCTTTGCTCGGATCCAAATTCGAGTATCTGTCAGGCGTGGGAGTCTGACAAACAAACAGGTGGATACTACAAACGCGAATCGATAGTTGATTCGGTGAAAAATGCCGTCTCGTCCATTGGAGGGGTGGCCAAGAAGGGGCTAGGAGTCGGTATTGCGATCGCGATACCTCTACTGATTTGGCTTTGGGCTCCCCGAAGAAAGGGTTAAAAAAATGGCGCTTTTTGATACGGTCGCGGGACGTGAGATTTTGCAAGGGCTAAGTTGCTGGCTTGCAAAACGGCGAATGTCTCGCCGATTCCATCGCAGTTTTTACCGGGCGTTTGACTCGTGGAAAACCACGGGCGCTTTTTCTCTCGAGACGCTCGAAAATAGCCTCAACTCTGTTGATGTTCAGGAAATCGAAAACTTGAATACACTGCTCGTTCAACTGGGATGTAGCGATATCGGTGTATTCAATGGTGGCGTGATTCACGTCAATCCGGTTACCGGCTCGGACGAAACAGGAGATGGATCAGATGCGCGACCGTTTGCTAGTCTTGGATTTCTGAGCTCGCCGTATTTTCCAAAATATATCGATCATGACATCCGGATACTGATTGAAGGGAGCGTTACGGCGGATGAGCTTTGCCTCGATCAGACCATCGGGCCAAACGGATCGTTTTCTTTTGTTGGCGTCGGAACTCCCGTTGTTGTGACCACCTCACAGGGCGCGGGTCCGTTCGCATTGACGGGCGCCATTTCGTACAACGCCCCAATCGCCGCTTGGGAGTTTAACGTTGCTGAGGTGTTCGGCGTGAACGAGCTCTACGGCAAATGGATACGCTTCACAACGGGAGATTGTGCCGGCCAATGCATGCCAATACATCAAAACAGCGCGTCGGGTATTTTTACGAGGGGAGGGTGGAACGGAACGCCCGCCGTCGCCGACGAATTTGTTGTTGTCGATATCGCGTCTACTATAGTGTGTCCTCGGTGGGATATACGGGTAAACGGACCCACGTACGGCAATGACACGACGCCTCTTTCCCGTTTCAATATGTTCAATCTCAATATCGATCTGAGAAGCGCCACCTATCAGTTGGAGAATTTCCGAATCAAAAATACCACCGAATCACAGATCAGTCTTTGTCGAATTATCACCGATAGCGGTCAGTTTTCATCAATCCGATTAGAATCGAATTTGAACATTCGCCCAGCTTCGGACGTTGGAGCTGCGGTATTGGCTTCGTCGGGTGTGACAAACCTGGATAAGCCAACGACCGCAACAAACGCAGGTCTAATGGCCTACCGTGACGAATTTCCGCCATTCTCCAACGGATTTTCCGAAGTGCTTATTTACGGAACGCCAAGAATATCTTCTGTCGATGCGGGGGGGAGAATCGGTGTGTATGGACCGTTCCAGGAACTTACCTATGTTGCGACGGGACTGCTCAGAATTGACGATGCCGGTTCAGGAACGGTGTCGCTTTGTTTTTTAACGCCAACCGGTTCAGGATCTGACGCGATTGTGATTCGCAAAGCAGCGACTTTGCTAATCGAGGAAAACTATTTTGCCAGTCCTGGAAATGATATGTTCAATATCTTCAGTGGAGATATTCAGATCGGGGAAAACACCTATGCTGTCGGATATACCGGGCATGGATTGCGATTTGAGCAATTCAACGCCCGGGTGGCAACGCGTGTGTCTCCCGCGGCTTTGACGGGCGCAACCGGCGATATTTATTTCGCTGGTGGTGTCGGTACAACAGCGCACCCCGCGGCGGACGCTGTTGCGACAGACGGGTTGGGAAATACAGTATCCTATATTTCAACGCCCTAAGGAGTCGTGTCAATGTACGGTCAAACAGATTGGGAAAAAAAAGCAGCCGATGCTTTGAAAAAGGCAAAAAAGGCCGCTGAATCCATGAAAAAAAAAGAATCGAGTGGCTTGCTTCTTCCGATAATTATCGGAATCGCATGGATTCTGTGGGAAAAAAAATAGAGATCTGAAATGACAAGATTCTCAAAATCAACAGAGGTTCAGTCGTTTCTATTTGAGAAACAGAAATGGTCTGTCACTTCAGCAAAAAAATGGCTGTCAGAACACAATAAAAAGGTTCCCAAAGTCGACACGACATCAGAGTATCACCGATTTCGACAGGCTCCCCCGTTTCAGTTCGAGAAGGGGACGTTTCGAACTATACCGATCGGAGCAAAATCGAAAGGGATCAAGGCGGTAATCGCTGTTCCACGTTTGAAAAAAAATCCTGAATCAAAAAAACGAAATCCGCCAAACAAAAAAAGTTCTAGACCGTGGTTGCCCGCGACGTTGGTAGATCTCGCCGATCCAATTTCCGTCGACCTCGAGGACGGGAGACAACTGAAATTCCCCCGATCGGGTAAATGGGCCCTCTGCTCTAATCGATCAGGAACGGAAATTTGGATCTTGTCTCGGCAGGACTCCAAGCGGGTAAAGGCGACCGACGAGCAGGCGGAAAACCTGTTTGAAAAATTTACCGGTTTCGAACACGACCAGGAAAACAATGCGTTAATGGTTCAGGTTGCTCCAAAAAAAATGGAGCGCATATCAAGGGCGATGAACATTGTCTATCGCAGCGATAAATTTTCTCGCCCGGGAAAAACTTCGGATTACATCCACCCCTTTAAAATTTATCCCGTTGTATCGGTAGATAACGAAACGAAACCAACGATCGTTGCCCTCCGAGGTGGGCAGATCAAAATCAAAAAGGAGGGTGTTACGGGATGAAAGAAATTTTGTTGTTAAATCCAAGAAAACGTCGACGGTCTAAGAAAACGACCACGAAGAAAAAAACCGCGCGACGGAAACCGAGACGAAGAACTACTCGGAAACCCGCGAAGCGAGCGACAGTCAGAAGAGTCGCAACGAAAGGAGCCACGACCATGGCAAAACGACGACGACGACGCGCAGCACCAAAGCGTCGAATCCGCAGGAATCCCTCACGCACCAGGCGCGCAGCAAGAGCCGTTTCGAGACGATCCCGGAGTGCGTTCGGGGGACTGAATTTCAAAAGTTCCCTTCGAAACACGCCGCTCATGGTGGTGGGCATGTTCGCCTCGAAGTGGGCGGCCAAGCGCTTCGGAGATGCGGCGACCGAAACCGATCCCTCGACGTGGAACTATGCGAGCTACCTCAAAGGGGCGCTCGGCGCCGCCGGCGCGGGGTTCCTCGCAAACATGGTTAAACCGGGATCGGGACAGCGTGTGCTCGACGGCGGTCTCGCGCTCATGGCCTACAAACTCGTCCAGAACGAGTTGGTGCCCAAGAGCACGTGGGCAACCAACCAGTTCGGAGCGGTCAGGGAACCCGGGACGATCGAGGAAAACGACCAGGGCGAGCCGTTTATCCTCGGTGAAGACATGCAGTGGTATCCCATGGAGGGAGCCGACGATTACCGCATGCTGCCCGAGGCGTACGGCGATGAGCTCACCGAACCCGGTCCGCTGGGGTTTGGTGATTCGCTCACCGAACCCGGTCCGCTGGGAGCGGGAGGGGACCTTACCGATATCTATCGCCGATCGTTTCTGAGACGATAGAAAGGTTTTAATAATATGAAATTCATGAATGTAAACGAATCGTGGTATCTGTACGATACGGTAATGATCTCGCCCTATGTTTCGTCATTGCCCCATGCGGTGCCGGGATGGTATGCGTCCTTCGCAGCATTGGGAGCCGATGACGATATCACCTTTTTCAACTCCCGAAACAAGTCGATCGGGCTGGCGTACAACAACCAGGAAAGCCGGGATCAGATACCGTTTGCCCTGGTTGCCGAATCCATTTCGGTTTCGTTTATCGCGCCGGCGTGCTCGTCACACTTGGGCGATCTGGGACAGAACCCGATCCGAGGTCGTTTAGACACCATGAGTGCGTTTTTCGCGCATGAGCTGCCGCAGCACAGTTCTATGATCTTTCGGGTCAACCAGGACGAAAGGCTGAAAACCAATTGCGGGATGGTGCCCCCGGGGTACGGCGAGATCGGTTTCGCAATGGGGCAGGGTGATATCGGCCTAACAGGTGGTGGCGGAAATTCTGTCACCGCTGGCGGGTGGGGGAGATCCCACCTCAAATACCGGTGGGAGTTCGCCACTGGGATCGGAATCCCGAGACGCGCAACAATGGCGGTTCACCTGCGATTTGTCGAGTGGGCTCGTACGGTACTCCAAGCGCTGTGGGGTCCGGGAAACATGGAGATGTGGAACTATGTAGATGGCACGCCGCCAACCAACGAGTTGGCCTATCTCTACACCGCATTTCTGATTCAGGTTCTCGTACAAGGCAAACGGGAAGTGCAACAGCGGGGCGAATACCACGCGTAAACTGTCGGATTGAACTGACCGTGTGTAACCGGTCGAATCACGACAAAGGAAGATAACATGCAGAAACCATATATGAACGTCGCGGAGCCGTACCCGCTTTATGATACCGTGATCGTTTGCTCACAGTTGTACGGAAAAGAGCAATCGATCAACGGGTGGTTTACGAGTTTCCGCGATTTCGCGGCGGATACTCGCCACACGTTTTTCAAATCTCGAACGTCCGGCAATAGTCATTTGGCATATTGCAATTTGGACAGTGCCGATAACATCGATTTCGTATATCAGGCATTTTCACTCGGGGTTCGGTTTTTCGGTCCCGTGATGCCCGATGCCGACAATATCGTCGTCGAATCCCCCAACGCGATACGCGAGAATGAACACGTGTTTTGGATGTTCGATCTGGCGAAGCACTGCGGGATCGATTTCCGCGTGCAACAAGACGTCATCGTCGAAAACACGTGCATCGCCTGTCCCCCCGGATACGGGCCACGGGGAGGGGGTGGCGCCCACCCGATCCCGGACACGAACGCTCCCTATCCGAATCAGGACAGCTGGAAAGTTGTCACCGGATCAAACGGCGAGCCGGTGATCGATGCTCGATTCCCGTTTCCGAATCCGATCAAAATCCCGCGGAACGCGTCAATCGAGGCGAACATATATCTGACCCCATACGCGCGTTACGTGCTCGAGAATCTCGACTCTCCGGCGAATAACGTCTACCTTACGGAAAACCAGGCGTTGCAGCCCGCCGATGACGCGGACTATTTCGAGGTTCCGACTCGGTACGGGATTCAGGTGTCACTTTTCGGGTTCCGCGAAGTGCAACAGCGTGGCCAGTATCACGCGCCGGGGGCAGTGGGATGAACACACAGCAGAAAGTTGCACGCAATGCGCTGCTGTCGAGGTTCGACGCCGATCCGGGACCTTGGAGACCGATGTACTACCCGATCGTCATTCCCGTTCCCCTCGAGGCGAACGGGAGTGAAGAAGGGTCGGTTACGATAAACAATCAACCATTCATTTGGATGTTTATCGGTCATCAAATCCTGGGAAATACCGGCGATCCTGAAACGTCCGGGCTCTATCAGGACGGTCAATACCTGATAGAGTTCAAGGACGAGCAGAGTAACTATCAGTCAGCGCCAATGGCTGCGTCTGCCGTATTCGGCGGTCCAGCAGTCGGATACTTGATCGATTTCCCGCTCCCGATACCCTTTCCGGGATCGAAAACGATCACGTTCCGAATCACCAATACCTACACCCGAATTCTCACCCCCGATCCCGCAGAACCGGTTTTCAATCTGCAAATTGGATTAGGGGGTGTTGCCGATTGGGGTTCACTCCTCTAAGGACTCTCACCATGAGCTATTTTAGAGAAGCCTGTCAGTTGTTACGACGCGGCCGGGAGGAAAATGTCATCGGTACGGACTTGGCTCAAATCAGCAGGTGGAAATCCTGCAACGCCAATCTGTATCGCGATCTCATGGCGACGCTACACGCCCAACAGGCTGCGACCCTCGACAAATCGCCATGGCTCCAAAAACAACAGTCATGGCAGTTACCGCAAACGAGACGGTACAGACAGACGCGCGTGCCGTCTCCCCTTCCGATTACACAACCGGATAACACGCTTTCCTGGATGGTTGAGCTTGCGCGCTATCCGGTTCCGAATGGCTCGATTGGACTGATTAAAGGGTTCGAGCAGTACGCAGAGCAAGACGGTCAAATTTTGACGCTATCCGCTGCGTGGGGAGATCCGTTCCCAACACCAAACATCGTTTGGTACTTTCGGCTGTCCGACTATCGAACGTTGAGAAACCCATGGATCAACTTGAGCGGGCCGGCCGCCATCGTGGATTACCTCCCCGGTACCGCGTATAGCGATTTCGCTGCGACGCCTGGTCTATGGTTTCCTGCCGGATCATGCAGTGCATCAAACATCCATTTGCCGATACCGGGGGGCAATGTGCTTCGCGTGGTGGCGATCGTACAGCCATCCAGCGACGCAGTGAGTCTTGCTGCAAAACTGGTAGGCTCTAATCAGCTCGAAACCAACAGTGACGCTCAATTCGTGGTCCGAACGTCATGGTAACTCCTCCATCTGTATTGCGCTGGGAGCCGGCGATAATCGCCGAGCTCCAAGCGCGATCTATTCCCCTGCCAAAAGAGCTCGTGGAATCTATAATGACCGTCGAGTCACGGGGGAAACCCGGCCTAGTCAATCCCAAATCAGGCGCGTCGGGACTGATGCAAATCATGCCAAACACTCTAAAGGATTTCAACTTGCGCCATGGGACCGACTACACGTTATCAGACATGCGCGGGAACACCAATGAAGCGGCACTGAAACAGATCAAAGTGGGCATCGATATCATGGCGCACTACTGGAAACGGGCCTATCAATATCTGTCGAAGCGTCTTGGGGACGTGCCGATAGACGAGCTCGGCAGAATTGCCGATCTGTTCTATGTCGCCGGTCCGGGAGCGACCCGTAAGAAACTCGACAAACTCGAGGTGCCCACTTGGGAAAGGGTAAAGTCTGCCTATCCAAAATGGAACGCCCTCCCACACCCCACACGGGTATATTCAGACCCGAAACCCTGGAACGTTAATGCAATATCTCAGTGGCTCGACGGATCTCTGTCAGATCTGCCGATCGAAAAGGATCCAAAACAAGGTTTTGGGATCGGCATACTGATATTGATGGTAGCCTACTGGTATATGGCCAAAGGAAAAAAGACATGACAAAGAAAAAAAAAGAAGATAAAAAGGAAAATCCTCCCCCAAACAAGACTGACGGTCGGTCGAGCGGAACAAAACCGGGGGAGGATTTACCTGCGAGCTCGCCGCAGAATCCCCCCCCGAAGGAAATCTTGATCGATGAAGACTATGATCCGAAATTCGAAGTTCTGTCTCGCGCAATCGATGCATGGATCTATTCGCATTTCACGCAGTTTTTCTATTCGTTGACAAGGGCATGGGCACATTTTCAGGCAGGTACACCGTTAACCACTCGAAGAATATTCAGTTCACTCGAATGGTTTGCCCAAGGCGACGCTCAAAAGATGATGGATCGGTTGGACGAATTCAAGAAATTCATTTTGGAAGAGTACGAGCTCGATCCAAACGGAAGGGTTAGCACTCCGCCGTCTATTGCAGATACATCCAACAAAAAGTAAAATGATCCCGGTCCGATTTGTCCGGACTACCGACGGCGCGGAAACCATTTAACCCCGTTGATGCGCCGTCGGACCTTTTTAGAGCGCGGAAACAAGAAACCCCGCCGGAATGTTTCCGCGCTCTTTTCTTAAATTTCCATTGCCGATATCTGTCAAAAGAGTCACTATATGTACAGTACGGGGTTATCAATTTCAAAAATTCGAAGGGTTTTCCCCGTGGAAAGGTGACTTATATGTCCTTTGACGGAAACGAAGAAGTGGTCGACATACTCGAAGACGGTGATTTTGATGGGGTCATACTGATAACCGTTTCTCGCCGGAAAGTCCAATTATATACCCGTTGTCGAGTTCCACAGACTGCCTTGTTGTCAAACGTCCTACACACGATATCAAAGGCGCTTTTTGGGAATGTTGAAAACAAATATCCGATATAGGTGAAAAATGAACAACAAAGAAAAAGCGATCTATATGACGTTGCTCACATCCGTGAGAACAGGGCTAAATGCGAATGTCACCGCACAAGATGCGAGAACCATACTTGAAATGTTGCGAAAAAAAAACACCGATAGCCAAGGAAAGGAGCGACCAATCGATAGAATTGTAAAGAGCATGGCTAGTGTAATTACTAACAGTTTAGAGGATTTGGCAGACGATCTCCAAGAGATTGCCGAACTGCCCACAAAACAAAGGAGATAGTATGAATCTGATTATCGAAATTAGGTTTGAGTGCCCGCACTGCGGATATCATCACACGATCACGGATGGTATCGGAGATATTACCGGCGACCTGGTCGCGAAATGCTCGAACTGTCACGGAATGATAGCGATCATTTGGTCCCTTGCTGCCGAAGCGACAGTGTATTCGATATCGTCGGATAACAAGGGGCAGTCGGTTCTCAGCGCTCAGGTGCAAAACGACGATTATACCGACGAGGTTGAAGACGATTCCGACATGATTGAGGAGCTGCCGTCATGAGCGATCATATTCCCCATAGTGTTGCCCGGTCGTGGGTCCTTTCCAAAATTGCCGAAATGATGAAGGCCAACATGCGAAAACTATTTGGCGGAGACGGACCCGCGACAAAATTGTCCCCACAGGATCGCGATATCTGTCTGGATATTTATCTATCTATGATTGATCAATTCGAAAAAAACGATCTCTCTCTGGAAGAACGTCTCAAATACGGGATCGAGTAAAGGAGTTATTCACAGATGTCGATAAAACCAAAATGTGACGTGTGCGGTTTTGAGACTGAGGATCTCAAGCCGTGGGGAAAGGATCCAAATAGAAGAAATATATGCCCGGGGTGCGGAATCCATCCGGATCAAATCGACACGACCTTGAAACATTTATTGAAACAAACGACAGGCGAAGATCGAAAGCCGACGCCAATAGAATTGGACGTGTTCAAGAAAAATCTAGTTTTACGAATGATTCAAAAATTGTCGGAGGAAATAAAAAATTAGAAACCCCGTAGTGAAACAATTTTGGAGGTCACTACCAAAATACTCTCCACGGGGTTTCTTCTCTTTAACCAAAAAGGAGAAGTCATGTCAAAGCTTCAGGAAAGATGTAAACGAATTCGTGCCATGAGCGCATGGCACCACGACGATAACACACGCCCGCCTCACTGGATGCCCAGACAGGACGATCGTGTTTACTACCACTCGGTGATCGGTGGACCAATCACTTCTGGGCCGCATTGTGTTCGTTTGGTCGACACCCTTCCGGACGGAACATCGGTTGCGTGGTTGACCGGAAAAGCTGGCTGCGTCTCGTGTGACGCGGTCACGCCCGCTCCCGCCGTCGAGGTGGGCGAATGAAATCGCTTGATGAAACAAGATGGGATAGTTTTTTTGGGAGAGTGGATTCAGGCGAATTGATCTACACATGCAACCACATGATTGAATCTTCGATTTTTTGGGGCGCCTTAGTGGGCTGCGCACACTGCAAAAATGCTGTGAAAAATAGCCCGATCGATCTGCCTCAACCCGAGAAATTGATCAAACCTACACCGAACGGCAAAACCAACAGAAATCGAATTCTGTATCGACAGCTGTATCTGGACGATCCGCCCATGGACAGGAAGCAAGCAGCAAAATTCCATGGCCTGTCATACGAACGAATCAAGCAGCTAGACACGCGTTTTCAAAGACAGCTGCTGAAATATCTCCACAAACGCCATCTTGAGAAGATTCGAAAAGAACGATTTCGGGAAAAATTTGGTGAACAAGATGAATAAGACGACTTTTGCAAAACGGGTTTTTGAAATCGGTCAGATTGTGGATGTGTTTATCCGAATACCGGGGTCCCGAAAAGGGAAGGGATTCTATCAGCGTGGAGAGATAAAGACGACAGAAACAATCGGCAGGTACTTGGTGTTTTTTCCGGACGTCGAGATAGCTGGAAGAAAAGGAACTCACGGGTGGTACCAGTGGACGGATATTTTTTACAAAGGAGATAAGCCGAATGACGAAGAATTGCCCGAATCCCAGGCCTTGGTGGCGTTGGCTATTGCTGCCCCTCTCGCCGATCGCGATACCGATCGGATTTGTGATCGGTATTGTCAAAGGTCTTTGTTCGATCCGAAACGATGGAGCCGGAAAGGAATGAAAAGTGGAAGGTAAACTACGAGAAAAACTAAATGAGCTTCGAAATGAACTCGAAATCGATTGGGGAATTTTGATTTGCGGGAAAAAGGATGACTGCATCTATTCCGTGATGCTGTCGGACGAAATAGACGCCGATTTCGTAAAACGACTCCATGAAAAACTATGGGAAGGCTGTCCGTTTCTGCCAAATCCTAAAGATCTAAATTGACGAAAACAGGTGATTCGAAATGAAAAATGACATCGACTGGTACCCACCAAAACATAATTTGAGAGTCGATTGGTTCGCCGAACAGATGAAACACAAACTTGAGCTGAACCGACACAAAGGAGGGTGGGAGGATTGCAAAAACGATTATTTGGTTCGCCGTCTCCTTGAGGAGACCGCAGAGCTCATTCACGCTGTCATGAGAAAAGCCGATGGAGATACGGTCATTGAGGAAGCGGCGGACGTCGCGAACTTCTGCATGATGATCGCCGATAATAGATATGCCGGCGATACGGATTTGGAGGTTTTAATTGATGCTAGAGATCGAGCTCGGTCCCGCGTAGGGAGCTCGAGCTCGGCGGGGAAGGGGGAGCTCGAGCGCGGTGGGGACCCGGGGGAGCTCGAGCGCGGCGCCGGCGTCGCTGGTGGTGATGGGGAGCTCGAGCGCGGTGGGGATCCGGGGGAGCTCGAGCGCGGCGCCGGCGTCGCTGGTGGTGATGGGGAGCTCGAGCGCGGTGGGGACCCGGGGAAGCTCGAGCGCGGCGCCGGCGCCTCGGGAGGATCTCGGCGCAAGCGCCGACGCCGCCGAAGGAGATCAAGAGAGGTGTCGTCAACTCGGGAGGAGCTCAAGCGAGGTGTCTCACCAAAGACATTTATAACAGCGCTGAAACTGCTTCAGGCTGAAAAAGCATTGAATGAAATACTGTCGATAATATTAAAAAAGTAGTGCCGATAATATTAAAAAAGTAGTGCCGATAATAAAATATTATCGGCAATATGGAGGTTGAAAAGCCCATGACTTTATCGACTGAAAATCCAGATTGGGATCGTCTAGAGAATGACGTAGTCACGCGAATACGAGCACTGAGAGCATTATGGGAGCACTGGGATGCGTGCGAGGTCCCCGTTGTCGGACCGTGGCTGAAGGACAAAGTGATTGCCGACCTAGTCGTTCCAAATCTTGAGCTATTGGCCGCATTTTGTTTGGCAGTGAAAATCAAAGACGCCGATAACCTGTGATTATCGGCAATATGGAGGTGACCAAATTGAAGAAAAAGTGCCCGGTATGTGGTCGAGAGTTCGAGATGTACTACGGCATACAGATTGATCCGGAAAAGCCGGTTTGTTTCAAATGCTGGAAGGATAGAGAGCGGGCTCGGTCTGGAGCCCAATTTGATGGGGACTGGAACGATCCTTGTGACCCAGCATTTTGGGATCGACAAGACGTAAAGGACTTCGCGAAGCAATACATCAAACCGTTATTGAATTTTTTTAGACCAAAACGCCGATAACCTATGAACATTATCGGCAATAGCGGGACACGTTTTGTCCCAGAATCGGGATACGATGAAATTACCGACAAACAAAAAAGCCGAGATACTGGCCAGAGAAGCAGGAGCCCGAGGATGCATCATCACTCTCTATTTTGGAGATCATAACCATGTCGCTCTTTGGTTCGACAAACCAATCGGAAAGGTCAATCGATCCGACATGATCGACATGGTGGATGATGTTTTGTCCGGGACTGCGGAACTTGAAAAAAAGATTGATGCCGATAACCTTTGAACATTATCGGCACTAACGTCCGGATGAAGGGAGGTTTTGAAAATGGAACTGGAAGAGCTCAGCAAAAAGGATTTCGAAGCGCTTGGTTGTGAGGATGTTCCGGCGAAAAAACTTCGGGCTCGTGTCTTCAATCTTGAGGGTCTCGGATCAGAACTGGCGCTGTCTCTAAGAGATATGCTCGACCGTTTTTCACCAAACGATGACGGATTGAGTGACGCGGAAATAGCATGTGCCAAACGATCTCGGGAAGCGATTCGATCTGCGAAAGTTGTTCTCATCGATTACTATAAATCTGATAACCATAGGCATTAAAGGAAGGTGAAAAATGAACAATATCCCAACTATCGGAAGAGGAGAACGGAACCCTCGCTCTCCAAGCAACCCAGAAATCAAAGCGAGTCAGTGGAGCGCTCTTTCGCAAATGTGGCAGGCATACGGGGAGCTCATTTCTAAAAGTGATCATCCCGATCGGAAGGCCGTATCAGAGGAGGCATTCGGGAATTCGGCCAAATACATGTCCCAGTTAATCAATTTTGCTGAGGAACGTCTATTTGAGGAAGAACAAAAAAAATGAAATTAACATATTTAGAATGGTTGAAAGAAAGCGAAAAACGATATCCCGACGGAAACATAGCCTTCACTTGTCCGGTTTGTAAACACAGGCAAACGGTTTCAGATTATAAAGCCGTTAACGCGCCAGACGGTACCATAGGATTTTCATGTATCGGAAGATTCCATGATACCTGTCGAGCTGCTTTCGGCGGACGGGGAGCCGGCAAGGAACGTTCTGGGCCATGTGATTATGCGGGCGGAGGATTATTTCGTCTCAATCCAATTACCGTCGTTTGCAAAAAACCCGATGGGTCTGAAGAAGAAATACAGATTTTCGACTTTGCAGACGATCCTTTAGAGGATTCCCCTCGGGGTTAGGCCCAGGGGAAAGTGTTGTCGATCCTTACCTGAGATTGATTTGTTTTTAAATGAAAGCCTTTTTGAAGTCAAATCCCCAATTTCGACAACAATTATCGACAATACAACAC